>Ga0114999_10000273_pt1 | contig 77078 bp, 70 predicted proteins | sample ArcticOcean_MG_C_3_FD_89820 | JGI IMG/M metagenome (GOLD analysis project Ga0114999, IMG submission 89820) | Marine microbial communities from western Arctic Ocean - ArcticOcean_MG_CB8_126 | ecosystem: Environmental > Aquatic > Marine > Oceanic | place: Arctic Ocean: Canada Basin | collected...
AGTTGATGAAGCAAAACAAATGGTTCAGATGGCAGAACGGTCTCAAGTGAAGACCGGAATCCAGGCAGGATTGAGACAATTTAAATCCCTGCGTCATTTGAGACAGTTGATAACAAAAGGCACCCTCGGCAGGATATATAATTTTCATGGGGTGTGGTCTTTTGATTGGGCCATCGATCCACTATTTCCCTATACCCGGCGATTTAATAAGGCTGAAGCAGGCACCGGTGCTCTTGGTGATCTCGGGGTTTATTTGATTGATGCGGCGATTTGGCTTCTCGGTGGAATTACATCAGTCTGTGCAGATCTAAAAACAATTATACCTTTGCGACCCATCGTATACGAGAAGCTCCATTTGGAGATATTTGGCAGAAGCATAAAGAAGGGTCCATTAACACGATTAATCAACAGGCCGTCGTGGAAAATGATGATGTGTGCCGTCTTATGAATCAATTTGCAGATCAAGGTACAGGGACGATCACAGCAAGCAGACTACACGCAGAACAATCCATCAGAATCGAATGTGACAAAGGGACATTTTTCTGGAGAATTAATACGGATCAATTAGTCTCCCGAACACCCGGAGAGAAAGACTATACCCCCGTCGACATACCGGGTTCATATCTTGACAAATCCATGGTTACCACTTTTCTGAAAAATTCAGAGAAGACACCCAAGAATCACCAACATTTCATGATGGTTTAAGGGCTCAACTTGTATTAGACGCTGCGGTACTATCCGATATAGAAAAACGTTGGATCGTTTTAGACTCATGATTTCACTTGAACCTTAATCTGAAAATAAGATATGAAACCAGTGGAAATATCTTTAAATACCGCACGCCGTTTGGCGATTACCCGTCAACATTTAACGGCAACAGATCATAAACCTACGCCTGAAATGGCGCTTAGCATGATACGTGATCTGGGTTGTGTCCAGATTGATCCGATAAGAGCTGTCGAACGGACCCAGTTTCTCGTGTTATGGAGCAGGTTGGGAAATTATGATCGTGAATTGCTTCATACCCTACTTTGGGATCGAAAGTCGTTATTCGAATATTGGGCCCATGCAGCCTCGTATGTGCTTACAGATAACTATCCCATACACCATTATCAAATGAACCTTGTCAGGCAGAGCAAGCAAAGAGAACCGGTAAGGCAATGGTTAAAGGATAACGATCCATTTAGAACCTACATTCTGAATGAGTTGCATACAAACGGCCCTCTGACATCTGATCAATTGGAAGACCGATCTACGACCTCATGGCGTTCGACCGGGTGGACGAATCGGCAAAATGTAAAAATGATGCTGAGCTTTCTTTGGGATGAAGGTTTCGTTGCTGTGGGCGGACGAAAAGGTATGTCACGAAAATGGGTGCTCTCCAGCGATTTGCTTCCTCAATGGGCGAATCATAATGCTTTACCTGAGAAACAGATCATGGAGCAGGCTTTGGAAATTTCCCTCAGAGCGCTCGGAGTCGGTACAAAGAAACAAATGACCAACCACTTTATCAGAGGATGTTATTCTAAAGTGGAAAAGACTATAGATAATCTATGTGCGGCTGAAAAACTTATCCCTGTCCATATCAAAGGGTTATCTGAGTTCAATACCGAACCCTGGTTCGTACATCAAGAAGAATATCAGCTCTTATTTGATTTGGAGAAAGGCCTGTCATGGACGCCCAATACAACGCTCATCTCCCCATTTGACAATCTGATTTGCGATCGTTCACGAACCAGCAAACTCTGGAATTTTGATTTTACCATAGAAATTTATGTCCCAGAGAAAAAAAGGAAATATGGATACTACGTCCTGCCCATTTTACACAAAGATAAATTAATAGGACGTATCGACTCTAAGATGGATAGGAAGACGGGCAGCTACAATATATTAAACATTTACCATGAAGAAGATGCCCCACTCACCAATCAAACTGGCCATGATATTGCTGCATCCATAATGGATCTGGCTGATTTCCTGGGGGCATCAAAAATAAAAACCCCTCGAAATATACCAACTGGTTGGCAGAAGGGTATAAAAGCCCTATAATATCCTGATTGAGTTTTAATATAGGGATCTATAGACAGATTGATTCGCATAAAACTCATTAATACGATGTATTATTTTAAGCCTGTGTGTTTCCCTCTCAAATCGAGATGAATAGATAGCCTAACATATGAATAATCAAAAAACGGTAAACCTAAATGACAGACGCACATCAAGATTATAAATCAGAGATCCAATCACTCGTATTACAGGATGAAACCTTCATCAAATTGACGATGAGTGGACATCAGCATGGTACCCAGTGCAAATGGTCTAAAACTTCTATACGACAAATACCGATTAAAGGGGTAATGCAATACCAGTTTACCTATTGGGATGGCAAACAATCAATTATTAAAAATTATAAACCGGAAGATGCGGTTACGCCTTTTACTCAAGTTTTAGATTTGCCATTTAAACAATATCACCTCCAGATGACAACGGGAGATATACTCGTACAACTTTCAAAAAAGGGGAAGGTACAAATTAATAGAAATTCTCCATCCCTCCAGGGCTCACCCGAAGAAACACCTCACAATAGGGTTAAATCATACCCTATTCCTATCGATATTCCTGATGATTTTTTAATAGCTATTGATATAATGGATGACCAGGGTCACATCAAACCCACCATGCAAGCAAAATATCGACAGATCAATGAATTTATACGACATATCGATCCCTACCTAACGCCCCCTTTAACCTCTGAAAAGAGCCTTAGAATGGTTGATTGTGGATGTGGGAGTGCCTATTTAACTTTTGCTGCATATCATTATATTAAAACCTACAAAGAATGGGATGTACATGTGACGGGTATTGATCACAACACATCCCTCATAGAAAAATGTATCAAATTAAGAGATCGACTGGGATGGGATGGTCTTGATTTTATATCTTCATCTATCCAGGACTATAAGCCGGAATCTCTTCCAGATATGGTCCTTAGTCTGCACGCTTGCGATACCGCTACGGACGAAGCTGTAGCCCAAGGAATTAAATGGGATGCAAAAGCAATCATTGCAGCCCCCTGTTGTCAATCAGAACTGCGTAAACAGGTGCAATCGGACTTTCAGAGACCACTTTTACGACATGGCTTATTGAAGCACCGCACTGCAGATTTAATTACGGATTCTGTTCGGGCATTATTGCTTAGAATCATGGGGTATAAAACGGATGTTGTTGAATTCGTCTATCCTGCACACACACCAAAAAACCTGATGATCAGGGGACAATCTGGCTTAAAGCCTGGTGAATTGGCTTTTATCGATGAATATAAACAATTGAAAGCCTTCTGGCATATCGATCCGGCTTTGGAACGATTAATTGGCGATCCATTAAAATCGCTGTTGGAAGGAACTCAAAGCGATGGATAGATAAAATCGTTTGCCCTACCAGAATGATTCTTAATGTGACTAACCTACAAAACCGCGAGCGCAGCAAACAGAGCCTTCATATATCCAATAGAATAAGCCATTCCCTGATATGAACCGGAGGTGTCCCCATATATTTCGGGAATGTGATCCGGATTTAAATAGCCACTAAATCCAACTTTTTTTAACTCGACGAGGATTTTAAACATATTCATATCCCCATCATCCAGAAGAACCTCTTCAAATCCACCTGCCGTCGCCAGACTACCTCTTGTATTTCTCAGATGAATCATGAACAGGCGCCCCTTTCGTCCATAATTATGGACCTCGTCCAGAACGAGCGGCAAGCCACCAGCTTCTGAGCGGGTTCCACAACAATAGAGATAGCCTACTTTTTTACTTGGATAGGCATCTATGACCCGATGAAAACCGATACCACCCAACGGCGTGTCCGGTAGAGGGGTGTCAGATGGATGTAAGGCGATCTGAATATCATGCTCTTCTGCAAGGGGAACCAATTGATCATAAACCCGGCAAAAATGTGACCACCAGTCATTTAACTTTTCTGACGTGGGCGGTGGGTCAAGATCATGTTTTTGCCAGGCACTCTCTGACCGTGATAAGTACCCGCCCCGGTGGGGCATATTACTCCGGCTTAACCTTTCAGGAAACGTATCGCCCGCGAAACGCTGACGCACCATATTGACCTTTGCTTCAGCAAACACCTTTAGTGCATTACAAACATTCTCCAGCTCTACCTCAGCCCCTTCCTGATCCGTCATAAAGGCCTCCGTAATGTCCGGTAAGGTGACCCGATTAATTTCGAGACCGTAAGATTGTACCTTTTTCTTTATTTTAAGTAATGCATCCAGGTCCGGGTATCCCTGCTCTTTAACCCCTGGAAACCAATCTCCTCTACCACAATCAATGGCATCTGCGCCAAGCTGTGTTACGGTTTTCAAATATTCATCAGACATGTCGCCGTGCCATACGGATATCCGCATCATGTGAAATCTCTCCTTAGTTAGGTGATATCTGTTTCATATTTTCAGGGTCATATTGGACAAGTTTAGCTTTTAGACCATGTTTTTGATCCTCTGTCGGCCTCTAAAACGGGGTTTTTTATTCGTTCCAGAGGTTTGGTATCAACCAACAAAGTACAAAATACGCCATCGGAAATGGGACCTAAATACAACGGTTCTCCAGGGTGACCTGAAAGTCATTGACCATGCGTTGTCGCTCAGACTTTCCGACTATATCGATCAAAATGTCCATTGATCGGGACAATGCCAAATGCAGGCACTTGTTCTAATCGACGCCGGTTGACAACTACATAAAAAATGTGTGGTACGCCTTGTTCCCGTTATATGGCTTAGTCATTTACTCCTAGCAATCCAGCCCAGTGGATGACAACACCATGGGGAGAACCACGTACTATGAGATCGCATAAATCATCTTCGCTAGGGCACAATTGGTCGGGACGACAAGACTGTTTGGAAGGTCATTAGGAATTTTAATTATTTATGTTCCTGGGCGAAATACGATATGAAAGGCATAACAAACATATATCGAGGTGGATGGCTGGGTCCTTCGAGTTATTATATAAACGGTTTATGGTTGTTCCCCTTTTACCAACCTTGCATCAATCAAGTCAAGGATTGGCAAGACATCTGCAATACCATCGACGACATAATGGGCACCTGTTTGGAACATTCTGGTACGTGCACGATGAAGTTTTTTATCGAGCTCTTCGGACGGTAAGGCAGCAATTTCTGATTCATTAAGACCGATTTCATTCCCTGTTTTCGCCAATCCGATAGTCCACATACCGGCATTTAAGCCTTCTTCGATATCCGGCAGGGTATCTCCTACTTTGACAATTGATTCCATAGGATATATCCCCAAATTCATTGCATTCTGTACACACATCCATGGCGCGGGACGGGCTGCAGGGACATCCGTCGCACAAACCGTGACATCAGGCTCGTAACCCCGTGATTTGGCCTCGTTTTGTAAAATTTCCATCATTTCATGGGTATAACCCGTCGTGGATCCAATTTTCAAACCTCGTGATCGGAAAGCAGCAACCGCCTCCACAGTTCCAGGAATCAAATCTGCATATTCTGCCAGGCAACCCAGTTGAAGTGGCACAAACTCTTGAAACATTATCTCAATATCATCCTCGGTAGGGAGACGACCGTGTGCCTTCTCCCATGCTTTTGCAATCCGGTCGATTCCTGTGATCGCTCGGATATGTACTTTTTTATGTGCGCCCATTGGGGCACGTGCTTCTTCAATTGTAATGGGCACATTCTTTCGCTTAAAGACTTCCATAAACACAACTGCAGGGGCATAACACCCATAATCCATAGTCGTGCCTGCCCAGTCAAGCAACACCGCTTGTAGTTTCCCTGTATAACGACGCTGATACACAAATGACATAGATTGTAGCTCCTTACTTGGGTAATATCGTTGCTTAAATTCCTCTCAATCCCTCTTAAAATAACGGGGGAGGCACTCGTTTTTCAATATAGTCCTTAGAGAGTTTAATCAAAGTACACGAAAAAACATAGAATAAGACCTGCACCATTAGTAACCTGAGTGTAAACTTGGGGTGTCAAGTTTTCATCATCTTGAGGAAGTCCAAATCTATGACACCGAAAAGTAGTGCGGTATGTGAAGTGTGCAAGCTCATTTTTCGTGGTGTCTTAGGCATAACCGTACAAAGGTAGAAAAACCACCATCAAAAATGAGACCTCGATCCATCGGACCTCCGGGATGATTTGATCTTCACTGATGCGTGGCACTGTCGCACTGATTTTCTGCCTATATCGACTGCTTTGGCCACTAGGATACGCTATCCATCACAAAATCTGGTTTACCGTATCTGTCGGATCCTCACCTGTACGGTAGACAAACTCATAGAGGCGAAACTGTAGGATCATAATGGATTTCATTTGCAGATCATTCTGGCGTCGAATGTAGCTCGGTTTTGGGCGGTATCAGTTTGCCATTTGGAATAACTATTGAAGATATTATTGCTAGGGTTTCGATAATTCAAGACTAAGCGTTAATCCCTTTCCAATTTCCATACATCTGAAGTCATATTGTTGCCCGCAACCATCCACAGGGCATCCTGAAACACATACACACTGGCTGCGTGTCTTGGCATCCATGGTGTATCTGAAATTTCACTCCAAATAACCCCATCTTCTGAAAACCAGACGTCATTACGATTTGATTGATTCCATCCTTCCATGATCCACATACGACCGTCGAAAACAGCTACATCATGGTATTGTCGCGCCGTCCATGGCGCTTGTTCTGTATGGCAAGTCCATTTGATGCCATCCACAGAACTCCAAACATCATTGTTAAATGAGCGTGTTGGCGTTTGGGGGGTATCATAGGTTCCCCCACCCAATATCCATATTTTATCGTTAAAAACCACACTGCCACCAATCATACCTCTTGGACACCAATATGGATCTTCTGGTATAATTGTTTCCCAATGTCTTCCATCAGGACTTGTCCAGATATCATCATAAAAAACTTCATCTGCTTCAGCAAATTCAGGCGCTGTTTGTCCGCCTATGATCCACAGTTGATCTCTGAATGACACCGTATAATGGAGAACTCGTGGTCCCCAGGGTACATCGGCATGTATACAGGACCAAATTCTCCCGTCGGTTGAAGTCCATACATCATTCTGATAATACCCTTGATTAGCATCGCCACCAACAATCCACATGGCATTATTATGTACGGCATAACCAGCTGTATGGCGACCTGCCCAGTCCTTTGTATGGTCAAATGATGCATCAATAAAGGTATTCGGTTTAATCAATTCCCAATCAGAGCCATTTTGTGATTTCCATACTTCATTGTTACAGACAAGGGGGAAGTTGACTTTATCGTCAGGATTCCACCCACCAATAAACCACATGGCGTCATTATAAACCAGCGCACCAGCGCCGTCACGTGGGGCGAACGGTGCATTATGAGTGACCAATATCCATTTATACATTGCGACGTTCCATGATTAGGATGAATAATTTATTTCTTAATAAAACCAGTTTTCCTTCTCAATTACTTCCTGACAACAAGCATAATCCGGTACGCCAAGACGTTAGAAAAATAAGGCAAAGATTTCAGGGTCGTAGTCTGCAAAGGTGATAAATACTGTATTGAGAATCATAGCCACGCACGGGAGCGGTGGGTCCCTTTCGTCCATATCCAAATAAACCTACTTTGTAGGTGGTCGTAACATATCTAAATCTGGATAGTAAATTGATTAAGCTCCGGGAATCTTGTCCAGATCCAGACTACACTGCTCCAGAACTTTCATAAGACTGAAATCACTACCCCACGGTACCATCTGTGCACCAAGACTTCGATAATGAGCCACTTGTTCTGGAGATGCAGCGGTAATGCCCCATGCCTTGTTATGACGCTTAGCTGCCTCGGACACCAACCTAATAGCATCCTCTATCGTCCAATCTGTTTCCGAAGAGGTGGTTAATCTATGGGTCAAATCTGCAGGCCCGATAAATAACACATCGATGCCATCTACAGCTGCAATCTCATTGATATTTTCTAAGGCCTCAATAGTTTCCACCTGCCCGACAATAAATGTTTCCTTATTCGCATCCGTGTAATACGTCGTGTCGTCATGCCAGACATCGATGCCAAAATCACCATCGATACCCGCGCCATCAATACCCCTATTTCCCGCGGGTGGAAATTTAACACAGTTAACGACATGTTCTGCAATTTCAGGCGTTGACATAAACGGGATCATGAATCCAGTTGCCCCGTCTTCCAGATAGCGATAAAGCCGGGTTCGTTCGAGAGTAGGCGGACGAACCATACAATCGATATTATGATGTTGACACATTGCGAGTATCGATTGGACTTCTCTTGCATCCATCGCCCTGTGTTCCAGATCTAGCCATATGGCATCAAATTTATAATGGGCAGCATATCGGATGTAAAAAGGTAAATAGTGTCCCATACTTGCCATCCGGGCAAAACCAAGGCCTCGAATTTTTGAGAGTACTTTACTATCTCGCATAATCATTCCCTTCTCCATCGGTCGATGGATACTTGGTAGAAAAATGGTGAAGATTGTACTACGAGAAAGACCTGAATTTCAATGAAAGGATTTTCTCGATCTGGGTAGTTTGTAAGCAAAATTTCAAAAGTTTAACCATAGACCGTTTGTATTAATGCTCGAATATAGCCCGTCGCAAATGCGTGTCCTTCACGTCCTTTTACATCGCCAGGGATGCCAGGGGTATGATCCATCATGAAGGGACCATTGAATCCGACCTCTTTATAGACCTTCATCGCCTTCACCATATCGACATCCCCTTCATCAAGGAAGACTTCCTGGAAATTCCTCGGACTACCTTTCACATTGCGAAAATGTACATATACGATCTTTTCCATTTTTCCGATTTCACGGATGGCTTCATAGACATCCACGCCCATCTCTGTCACGCAACCCTGGCAGAATAACATGGCATTGCTTGGACTATCTACAATATCAAATATCCTTTTATATTGGTCCAGCGTGGAGACTATACGTGCCGCACCGCCTATTGGTTCGGGAATCGGTGGGTCATCAGGATGTAAAGCCATACGGACATTATTTTCTTCAGCGACTGGAATGATTTCTTTTAAAAAATAATCCATGTTAGTCCACAATGTCCGTTCATCGATGCTTTTATCAGGAACCTGGGGGGGCGTTTGCATCAACTGATCGTAATTAAAAGTACTGTAGGCAGCACCACCACGGCCATAGGTGTTATCCGTTCGAAAGTTGCCAATCGGTTTAAAGTTATATCCAAGGGTTGGAATTCCCACTTTCCCCATGGCACCGATCATCTGTTTTAATCTTTCGATTTCGTGGTCTTTGTTTGGACGCCCAAGCGTAATCTCGTCTGGTCCTTTGATGGCAATATTCTGGAGTTTTAAACCATGGCCTTCAGCAAGATGACTCATTTTAGCAAAGTAACTGACGTATTCCTGACTGGTCTCGAATCTGGGTGGCGGATAAATGGTAAGATAATCTACGCCGATCGCTTTATAAAAATTAAGCGTATCTTCATCTACGTGATCGGCTGTCAATTGATCTTGTATAAACATCAGTTTCCTAAATGTGTGGTAAATTGTGGTGAAATTTTCTATGATGAAAATTGATCATCTACGTACATCTAAAGGGGGAATCTCACCATGATATCGATCCAGAGAAGTGTCATTATATTCTTATATTAAATTCTGGTATGATGAAATATATTTTTACAATACGCCTAACCACATAGGATTGTCAAATTAAATTCTTATATATGATTTCTCAGTCTTCGTTTTGGATCGATCCCCTGTTCTATAACCTCGTCAATATGATTCATGATATTATATTTAAGCGACTATATCGATTCCGGTCGATTTATATCCACTGAATGACCTGATCTGTAATATGATTGTCGAGCATGTAGCCCGGATCAAGTTTCAATGCTTCTGCCATTTCTTTAGTTTGCTTCATATTTTTATCTTCTTTCCACACTAACTTCGCAGCGGATTCAGGTGCAATCACGCCAAACCAGGATCGATCATTCATTATGAGTCGATCCGTCAAAGCAAATACCAGAGCACTACCGCTGGCCCCCTCCCCTAAAATTAATCCGACAGTCGGAACAGATACAGAAATCATTGACCGCATTAGGGTGCCAGCCCAACCCGCGATACCCACACTTTCATTTGAAACGTCAACAAACATACCTGGCGAGTCAATCATGGTGATGATCGGATAATTCAACTGATCCCCAAGTTCTATCAAGCGGACGGCTTTACGCAGCCCGTATGCATGGGGCATCCCGAAATGAGCCCGAACCTGTGTTTCAAGATTGTTTTTCGGTGTGTTATGTCCCACGAGAATAACGGGCTTGCCGGCGATATTCCCAATACCACCAATAATTGCAGGGTCATCCCCCTCCATACGGTCTCCATGCAGATCTACAAATGAATCACAAAGAGCATTAATGGTCTGACGAACGGAGGGTTGGTCACCCGATCGTGACAATTTGACGCAGGACCATCCATCTTGTCGGGTAAACTCAGGAGGAGAGGTAACTTTTGTGGCACCTCCCATCGTTGTTTTTGTAACGGTGGATATAATTTTTATCAATAAATCAGGTACCATATCCTTATTAATCACACCATCGAGTAAACCATGATGGTATGCATATTCTGCGGTTTTGAATTTGTTTGGTTTATCCATAGATGAATCAAGAGATTTACTTAATTTTGGACCGAAAAAACCAATCGTGGCATCGTGATGAGCAAGAATGATGTCGCCTTGCAAGGCAGCGATGCTGCTTCCCCCGAATAATATACCAACAGCCAATGTTATTATAGGTATATGAGCTTTGGCAAGTCGTTATCTGGCTTCCGTAACTTCTGCGATGGCCATCATGCTGTATATATTTTCCTGTAGTCTTGCCCCTCCGCCTTGTACCATCCAGAGGACGGGCCATTTTTTATTAATCGCCCTATCCATAGCCAAAACAATCGTTTTACCTTCGGCTAATCCCAGTGAACCGCCTATGAATCGCATGTCATTCATAATTACAACAAGAGGTTGCCCACCTATCTTGACCTCACCCCATATAACGCCACAAGGGTGTCCCGTTTTTATCCTACTTTTTTCAAGGTTTCGGCATAGTCATGGCGGACAGTAAATGATATTGGATCTTCACGATAATCCGGCACATTTCCTTGTTTGAAGGTGTTGGTATCGCTGATAAATGCGATATAATCTTCGGGGATGATTGCCATACATTTACTCCTATTGTAGGTAATACTGTTTAAATTTCAATAGGCCTCGGTTCTTCCTCGATTTTACAGTCCCTATAGGAATACCCAGGACAAGTGCAATTTCGCGGTCTGTCATCTCCTCAACCAAAGATAACAAAACCACCTCGCGAAGCGTTGGGGACAACCGGGAGATATATTCCTTCAATCTATACTTATGTTCCTTTTCTTCAAGAAGTCGGTCCGGGAGTGGAGATGGACAGGATACTTCAACCACATCATCGATATTTACCAGGATTGGCATCTGTCCTGTGCTCCGTCCACCTGATCGTCGCCAATATTGATAACATAATCATCTCGTAATTTGAGACATCCATGGCCATGCCGGTTTATTTATATCAAATTGCTGCCTGTTCGTCCAAATCTTAAGAAAGGTATCCTGGACAATTTCTCTGGCAATGGGGGCATCGGAAGTCAGTTGTCCTGCAAGTTGAAAAATCAAATGATCTGTCTGCACCATGAGATTACGTAAAGCATCCTCTGATCCTTTTTTTATCTGAATCATCAGGTTTTCGATCACATTCATCTCGGCTCCTCTACACCCTATCTCATCTTCTCATCACACTATGCCAATAATTGAAATGCAGTTCCAATTTAATCTGTCGCCTGAGCCTTTTTACTTGATTATTGTGGATTTTGCCTACAAAATATGCAAGTGTGGTCATGTTATAATACCTGAAAAAGGAGAGTAAATGAAAACGATCAAGTCTATAAAGATCGAAGATCATATGGCCCCGCCTGTGTGGGCAGTTTTACAACAGGAATTGATGCAAGCTCAAGAGCGCGCGTGTGAAGAATTTTATGAAAAATACTTTGATGAGAAAGGCTATATGCTTTGCGTTCCTCGATGGGGGGGAGATGATGGGCCAGACGATGCCATTGAGAATCTCACGGGTTGGCCCCTGTTATACATGCTTGGTGGTTCCGAGAAACTCCTGAGTCTAAGTAAATTAGCCCAGGATGGCCATATTAGACAATATACCGAAGCAAAAACCGAAGAGGTGCCCTTTTGCAGGGATGGAATGTATTACAAGGAATTTCCCGTGATGTTCGACTGGATACATAACGGGGAAAGTATGTCCGTGTTCGGTGATCTTGGTTTCTGTGATCCAAAAGACCGCGACTTTGAACGAAGATTAAGAAGGTGGAGCGGTCTCTATATGAATGAAGATCCGGAGGCGCCCAATTATGATCCGGAGCACAAAATCATAAAGAGTTTATTCAATGGGAGTCGAGGGCCTTTATTGCGCAAAGCTACCGCGTTAGATTGGACGGGTGATCCCATTGAGGAAGGCCGTTTTACCTTGTTACACGGAGAACGGAATTATCAGGAGATGTTAGACCATTTCAAGGATTATACCGATGTGGTTGGTGATCATCCCTCCAATATGGTCGCGACGGGCCTTCCGTTCAACGCGTATGCGCTGACAGGGGAAGAAAAATATAAAACCTGGATTCTGGAATATGTAGATGCTTGGCTGGATCGAACGCGCGCAAATGGAAATATAATCCCGTCCAATGTCGGTCTTGATGGAAAGATCGGGAGTGCTTGTGATGGGAAGTGGTATGGTGGGTGTTACGGATGGGGGTTTACAACTACCGTCCCACAAAATGGTCAACTTGCCCATCGTAATACCGTCCATCTCGGTCTTGCAGGATTTAGCCATGCCTATCTTTTAACGGGAGATACCAAGTATATTAACGTTTGGCGAGATATGATGGATGCGATCAATGCGAATAGTAAAGAGATCGATGGACAAAAAATGTATCCAAGGATGCACGGAGATGAAGGCTGGTATCTGTATTCACCTCAACCTTTTAACCTGGGGGCTATGGATCTTTATTCCTGGTCGATGACAGACGAGAACCGAACTTACTTGGGTGAGGATGCCTGGCTGGACTACCTAAACGGAAATAATGATGATTATCCAGTAGAAGCCCTCCAGGCCGACTTTACGACCATTCGCAAGAAAATCGATCTTATTCGTAACGATACCACAACCCCAGATACGAGGCTGAGTGATAACCCAAACCCTTATAATCCTGCGACGACCGGCACGCTCTTCCAACAAATGACCGGGAGTCCTTCGCCGAAACGCGCACAGGCCATCCATTGCAGACTGAGGTATTTTGACCCGGTAAATCGAAGACCCGGATTACCAGAGCATGTCGGCGTACTTATCGATTCGATGACGGATGAGGATACATCCGTAACTTTTGTAAATATCAATCAATCTGAGGAAAAAGAAGTGATTGTACAGGCAGGTGCGTATGGTGAACATCAAATAAAGAATATATGGTCTGAAGATAGTGTGACCGAGGTGGATCATCATTGCATCGGGTTAAAACTATCACCCGGAGCGGGATTGAGGGTAACGATTACAATGAATAGATACTGTAATAAACCCAGTCTTGATTTTCCCTGGTAAATTAGGCGTTGGCGGGAGTCTGTTTAGAAATAAACTATTATTGATTTTGAATATTAAATGGACTCCTGCCAATTCCAGGCCATATACGAATGACCCCCATACTCGCCCTGACGGCAATCCAGAGGTCTGTCATGATCCATACCCAGGTCAATGAATGGGAACCAAGTAATAAACCAATTGATCCAAACATTGTGGCCAGTATAACGGCATTTCTCAAGTATCCATAATCACCTGTCCCCCAGTGGAGGCCATCGGTTGCAAAAGCCAATGCATTAACGGGTTGTGCAAGAAGGGCAATAAGCCAGGCTGACTCGAACAACAATACGGCACTTGGAGGCACGAGAAAATCCCTCACCATGCCCTCACCCAACCACATCAAACCCGATAATCCTACCCCGGATACCAATCCCCATATGCAAACAACTTTAGCCACCTTTCTCGCCTCAAGAATTCTTTGACCCCCGATAAAAAAGGCGACAAGACTCTGCCCTGTGACCGCGTATGAATCCAAGATCAAGGTGCCAAACATCCAAACCTGTCGGATGGCTTGATTAGCCGCACCACTATCGGCGCCCAGTTGGGTGGCTTTTCGCGTGGCAAACAGTATAAATAAATTGAGCATACCAGTCCGAATAAATAAATCTCGTCCGACCTGCATTAATTTACCCACTTCACGAAAATCGACGTTAAAAGACCATCCTAATCTGATTTTTACCATATACACGACCCAGATCGCTCCCAACCATTGGGCGATCACACTCGCTATGGCAGCTCCACTGATACCCATGGGCGGGATGGGACCTAAACCAAATATTAAGACGGCATCAAGAAGTATGTTTGTGGCATTTATTCCGAGGGAGATCCATAATGCGGACCGCATATCCTGCAATCCTCGAAGCGCGCCAAAGCCCGTCATGGTCATCATCACGGCTGGAGATCCAAACCATCGCCAATTCATATATTCTTCTGCAGAGGTCTGAACCATGCCTTCAGCACCCAATAAAGTGGTGATATAAGGCGTTAACGGTAAGCCGATAAGAATAATGACCAGCCCGAAAACACCACTCATAATCATCCCCAGACTGGTGATCTTTCTGGCTCGATCCTGATTAGCATTGCCGTAACCCTGAGCAACTTCGGTCTGTGTGCTGATGCCAAGAAAATTGAATATCCAAAATAGACTGGATAAGGCGACTGTCCCGACGCCCAGAGCAGCTAATGACTCGGCGCCAAGACGAGTTATGAAACCTGTATCGACGAGCCCTGTTAAAGGCTCTGCCATAAAAGAAAGCAGAACGGGAAATGACAATCTGGCAAGCGTGGTATGTGGAGCGCGCAGAAAAGGATGGTCGCGGGCGGCAGGGGCAGAATTGCTCAGAGGAATTATACCTTAGGTGGAGAAGCGATCTGTAGCCAAAGGAGATATATCAATATCAATGGGATGATTGCAAATTAGATCCGTGACCAATTTTCCAGTGATGGGTCCAAGGGAAACGCCGATCATGGCGTGACCAGCAGCGACAATCAGATTCTTATATTTAGAGGACCGACCGAGAAAAGGCAATCCATCTGGCGAGCAAGGTCTTAATCCTCGCCAGATTTCCAATATATCATCTTCTTTAATTCGTAAACCGGGAAAATATTGTGGGATGGCATTCAATATGGCATCGACCCGTCGTTGGTTTATTGATAGGTCAAACCCTGCCAATTCCAGTGTGCCACCGAATCGTAATGTTTCGCCCATCGGGGTAACCCCGACCTTTGCCTCTGATAATACCATGGGCAATTCTGGCCAATCGTGAGGCCGTTTTATAGTAATACTATAACCCTTGGCCGGCTGAATGGGGAGGTTAATAGAGAGCATTTGGCTTAAAATAGGCGACCAGGCACCGGCTGAGAGCACAATTTCTTTGGCTTTAAAATATCCTCTTGTCGTGTGGATCCCATTTATCTGACCCTTTGACTGGTCAAAACCCATGACTTCTGTGTGAGGACAAACTCGAACCCCTTGCTTTGAGAGATATTCGCTCAAAAGTCTGACATATTTCCCAGGAGAGATATGGGCATCTTGAATAAAATGAATACCGCCGAATGATGAATGAGTCAGTGATGGTAACAAATCCGTCAATGCTTCGGATGAATAACTCGAGGTGATGAGCCCATACTCGTTAAGTAGATCCGCTTCCTCTTGGCCTTCCGTCATGCCAATGTGATGTTTATATAATAACAGAAGACCTTGTTGATGGAAGTCAAAATCTATAAAACCATCCTCATTTATTTCTTTAAACAGAGATAATGATTGTAGGCTCAAATCCCTGATCAGTGGAATGGACTGACGCATTTTATTGGATTCACTCGCCTTCCAGAACTGCCAGAGCCATTTGATAAAAGCTAAATCAAACCGAGGTTTAATATAAAAGGGGCTTTCTGGATTAAACATCCATTTCAGCCCTTTTTCGATGACACCGGGTGCAGCCAGCGGAATACTGTGACTGGGGACAATTAAACCCGCATTACCATGAGAACTGCCAGAGCAAATTTCACCTTGATCGACGAGGGTAACATGTAACCCCGCTTTGTGTAAATAATAGGCTGAGGAGACGCCAACAGCACCACCGCCAATAACCAGGACATCTGTGTCTTCCATAGGGCTCCAGATATATCAGCATCAGTCTTCTGATATATATAAATCCGTGAAATTTACGGTTTGAATCGAAACAAGCGGGACAAATCGGCCATCTCTATCTTGTTTTATGCCTCGTATGTTTGGTTTTCTTAATTCGGTGATGACGGGATGAAATAAAAATATAGCAGCCGCTTCTTCGGCAAGTATGGCTTCCGCTTTCGCATAGGTCGCATACCGTTCATCGGTTTCCATCTCAATATTCGCCTTATCCAACAAATCATTAAACGCTTGGTGATTCCAATCATGGCGGGCATAGCCTTTTGGTTGAGACCGCCATAATTGACCCAACATATTTGATGGGTCTGGATAGTCATAGGCAAATACCAGCATGCCCATTGGAATCTGCCATTGAAATAAATTATCGTTATATATTTTTCGTTGTTGATAGAGGATATTAATCTCAATGCCAAGCGTTTCTTTGAGCATGGCCTGCAAGGCCTCACTGGCGACTTTATTGATACTTGTGTCTGCGACTCTGAGCCAGAGGTCTGTTTTGGGGAACCCCCGCCCACTTGGAAATCCTGCTTCAGTAAGCAATTGCCTTGCGAGCTCAGGATTATAGACCTGGTGCTCTTTAAGATTACCACCTGAATAGCCTGGAAAACCCGGAGGTAACATAGAGTACGCAGGCACAGCGAGATCACTCAGGACCGTGGCACAAAGTGCTTCGCGATCGATGGCATGAGCGATCGCCTGCCTAACCCGTCGATCATTAAAGGGTGCTTGTTCTGTTTTGAAAAATAAATACCAGGTCGTAAACTCTTGCATCCGAAAGAGTTGTGCATTCAAAGATTTATCTTTTTTCACCCTGGCATAATCGAGTGGATCGAGATCATAAGCATCCACTTCACCATTCTCATAGGGCAACGTCCCCGGTCGCTGGCTGCTGATAAACTTAACATTTATTTTTTCCAACAATGCTTTATGTGGTCCGTTATAGTTGGCATCCAATCCAAATGTCATATCTGATCCATGATTCCATTCTGCCAATTTATATGTGAAATTGCTCACACAATTTTCAGGTTCAGTCCATTTTTTTTCATATTTTTCCACTTGCCATCGTGGTACGGGGGATGAGGTAATAAAAGAGACAATATAGGGTAGATATGGACAGGGGCCCTCTGTCTCAATCTGAAACGTTTTCTCATCAATGGCTCGGATACCCACCTGATCTACATCTTTGATTTCGCCCTGATTGTAAGCTTTTCCATTTTTTATTGCATAGTATAGAAAAGCATAAATGTTCCCACTTGCCGGGTCCAGCATGCGCCTGAAAGAATACTCAAAATCGTGGGCGGTTACCAATCTCCCATCACTCCATTGGGCCCCGTCTCTCAAGTGGAACGTCCAGACCGTTCCATCATCAGATGATTCCCAGGTATCTGCGGCCGCAGGGGCCAATTCATTATTTTCATTCAGCAATAAGAGCCGCTCAAATGCAAAATAAGTGCCGTCCGCCTCATACGCGGCGACGCTGATGTCCAAGGTGGAAGGTTCTCTGAACATATATCGGAAAATTTGACGGCTCAAAGGTGCCGCGTCATCGGGCAACATTCTGCCTACCGTGTTGACCCTACCTGTGTCCGCTTTTTCAGAATCTATATCAGAGGAACATCCTGCGACCACTATCATAAGGGCGAGGATCAAATATTGAAGTCGGACAGTCATGTTTACACCCTTTATGTGATACGAAAGGTAAATAATAATAAAATATGCCAAAATTAATGTAATATAGATTTTGCAAGCCCTTTTAACGAGAAAATTTCCTTGGGGTCTATCGATTCTGTAATTATTCCGGTTGCGGCCTCTTTGAGATAATCACTTTGATTCGCACGTTTAATTAAAAAATCATTTAACCAGGCGTTCGACAGCCAGTTTTCCGCTATACGATATCCCATATACTTTGGCTTCAGTTGTTGTTCCACTTGGCTCGAAAACATATTAAGTTCGGAATAATTCCCATGTGAAATGCTCCGAGGGAAAGGTGGTGCTGATGGTCTCCCCTATGAAAAGGACATTTTTATTCACATAAGAATTCGGACCAACCAACCCACATCGCAACCTCGCACCTTTGAGTGGAGAGACATACTTACCTCGATCTATTAACTCCATTGCTATGGGAAAATTGGCCATGAATTCAGTAAATAAACTTTTCAGATTAACTTTTAGATCAGATTTATTTCCATAGAAAAATCCACAACCAATGTTAAAGGTGTGATCTCTCATGGGAAATATCCAGGCATATCCGGGAATGATGGTCCGATCGAATGAAATGATTATCTGACCGATTTCCATATCTGATTTCACAAAACAGCGCATGGCCGTGGCATTAGCTTTGTACTGGATAGAACATCCAATGATTTTAAAAGCGCCACATCAGCCCCGGTGGCTATGATGGCTACTTTGGCTCGTACAGGATTCTCGGTATCCGATAATTCTATCCTGGCTAAATTATCTATATCTGGATTCACTGATCGAACTTTGGCTTTACAAAAATGAGCCCCTTTATTCACGGCCCCTTGGACTAATATATAATCCAATTCATATCTCTTTATCGTTTTGAATTCACCTGGCAGATCAACCATGTGTCGGTTTGGACTGTACAATCGGAGGGTAGGCACAGAATATGCATGCTGATCCACGAGATCATATAACTCCGATCGTCGTAAGCACTGAAGGGCATCGGGAATTAAAGCATCACCACATACTTTATCCCTGGGAAAGTTGTGTTGATCAATCAGCAACACCCGTCTGCCCTTGCGTGCCAGATGTAAGCCGGCGGTCGCGCCAGCGGGTCCAGCGCCAATAATCACCAATTCCATTCTTGCCGACATGCGGTATCCACGGCAATTTGATCTATAGGAGAATAGTCAATCATTTATTCAATAATTAAAAAGGTATAATTGAGTCGTATTATGTGCAAATTAAACTTTAGTCGACCCATCGGTAAATCGTCTCGCATCAACCCAGCTAGTTTTTTAAACCGAACCCGCGCCGCGACAACACTTCATTGTTGATGTAGATATCAGACCAGGAGGAGTTGTTATGATAAAAAGGCCGGTAGCCAAGCCGGTCTAGAGGATAACCACTTGTCCATGGCTTACGAACGCGGACGGCATAGCTATGAAATAGAAATGCCCCCCCAACATCTTCGGCAAGTATTCGTTCTGCTTGGTCATACATGTTAAATCTTTGGTCTTCTTCCAATGTCGTACTTGCCTGGTCGATCAGCCGGTCAAATTCTGGATTTGCCCAGTCATGCCGTCCAATCCCTTTTGGTTTCGAACGCCAAACCATCCCGAGTAAACTGTGCGGGTCCGGAAAATCATAGTCAAATGTGGCTATACTTATCGGAATGGTCCAATTATTCATGGCATCACGGTACGATCTACTCTCCGTAATCCGGATCTTTAGATTTATACCCAAAGATTCCTGTACCATACCCTGTATGGCCTGGGAGACCGTATTCGTCGGAATCCGACGCGTATTAACCGTCCAAAGGTCAAGGTTTGGAAATCCTCTACCGCCTGGATATCCCGCTTCAGCCAATAAGGCTTTGGCTCTTGAGGCATCATATTGTTGTATATCTTTATATTTGTCACCCACATATCCCGGGAAGCCTGGAGGCATCATCGTATATGCGGGAACGGCAATACGACGAAGGACAGTATCGGTAAGACGGTCCCTGTCTATGGCATGACTGAATGCCTGTCTGACGCGTATATCATTAAAGGGGGGCTCCTTGGTCTTGAAGAAAAGATAAGTCGTCATATGTCTCGGAAATATGGCCAGCTCATCCTTCATGGCGGGATGACCTTCAATACGTCCAAGATCCATAGGATACACCTGGGTCATATCGATTTCGTCATTTTCATAAGCCAGGAGCCCTATATCCCCGGTGCTTCTTCCGCCTTCTGTAAATACCCGTACAATACGTTCAAGATATCCCTTTAAGGCCCCGTTATAATAAGGATTTAGTGAAAAGGACATGCTCTGACCTATATCCCATGATTCTAATTGGTAGCTCGAATTGCTGACACAACGACCTGGTTCGGTCCATTTCAATCCATATTTTTCTATTTGCCATCGGGGTACGGGTGAAGAGGTTGGATAGGCCAGAATATAGGGTAGGTATGCGCAGGGCGTTTCCGTTTCTATTTGCAAAGTATATTCATCTATGGCAGTGACCCCTACAGATTCAGGGTTCATATTTTGCCGTTGTATATGGGCTTGAGCACCCTTTATATCAAAATAAAATGAGGCATAGACATTTCCGTTGTCGGGGTGAAGAAATCTTTTAAAACTGTATTCAAAATCTTCAGCTGTCACAGGTCGCCCGTCACTCCATTTAGCGTTTTTCCTCAGGTGAAAGGTCCAGGTCAACTCATCATCTGAAACCTCCCACCGATCTGCAGCCCCTGGTATTAAATCGTTGTTATAATTTAACATACATAGGCGTTCGAATAAAAATTCACTCTCACTAGATTGATATAATGACAAGCCAATGTCAAGAGATGCAGGCTCAAAACTCAAATATCTAAATACCTGTTGATCTAATGACGCCGCATCAGGAGGTAACAACCTACCGACGGTGTTGGAAGTTTGCGTTGATTGGGGATATAAATCTATTAAAACAAGAAAGCTGAGGAATAACATACTATTTTGCACCATAGGGATCTCCTCATTTAGAGCATGGAAGTCCATTAAAATACATATTTTATCAATGAAATGGCAACGGAATTCTAAAATTACACGATCCATGTAAAACAAGTTGCTAAGGTCATGATACTCATTTAGATTACTGAAGCTGTTTCGAATCCTAATAAATCGATCACTTCCCCATAATGTTTACTCTTCTTTGACCCGCCTCACCGCTTAGGACGCATTGTTAAATATGCTGGCAAGTATTCTTGTTAAACCAGGCGTCATTGAGTTACAGGATATCGAAATGCCTCGTCCAGGCCCAGACGAGGTCGTCGTCAGGATAAATGCGGCCCTCACGTGTGGAACGGATTTGAAAGCATTTCGGCGAGGTCATCCCTTGATGCCAACGCCGACTGTTTTTGGCCATGAATTTGCTGGGGAGATCGTTGAATCAGGGCAAAGAGTAAACGGATTTGCTGTTGGCGACCAGATCATGTCTGTCCATACAGCACCATGTGGACAATGCAGTTGTTGTCATCGAAAGTTGGAAAATCTTTGTCCACATATGATGGACACCAAAATTCTCGGTGCATATGCAGAATATATTCGTATTCCACCAGCAATTATAAAAAACAACCTGTACCATAAACCACCCACCCTGAATTTTCGGGAAGCAGCCATTTTAGAACCCCTGGCGTGTGTCGTATATGGTATTAGTCAAGTCCCTGTGACCCCTCATGATACTGCATTGGTCATCGGATCCGGTGCCATTGGCCTTTTACATGTGCTTGTCCTTAAATCAATGGGCGTAAAACAGGTGATCGTTTCAGGCCATCGCGAATATCGTTTAAATCTGGCTAAACAAATCGGTGCTGATCTTATCATTGACAGTTCCCAGACGGACCCGGTGGAGGTCATAAAAGAAATATCTGGGGACGAAGGGACATCTCTTGTTTTTGAATGTACGGGTCAGCCAGATGTTTGGGAAGAGTCAGTAAATATGGTTAGTCGAGGGGGGCATGTCATTTTATTTGGTGGTTGTCCGGGTGGTTCAAAAGTAACATATGATACCACGCGATTGCATTATGATCAAATCACGTTAAAAGGCGTGTTTCATTTTACCCCAGCGGCAGTGAAACATGCATATCATTTACTTAAAGATAAGCGAATCGATGTTTCACCATTGATTACCGCTGATCGCGGGTTAGATGAAATAACCACTGTTTTCCAGGATTTAATGACGAAGGATTGCATAAAATATGCGATTATTCCATAATACCTGTTATGAAGGGTGACTATGAAAGCAGCAAAGATTTATGATATTGATGATATACGCATCGAAGATATCCCTATCCCTGATATCGGCCCAAGAGATGCCCTCGTAAAAATGTATAGTTGTGGCATTTGTAGCGGTGACGTAACTCCCTGGTACATTCGTCGAAAGGCACCTATTGTCGTCGGTCATGAACCAACCGGTGTCATCGAGGCTATCGGTGAAGAAGTGGACGATCTATGCGTGGGGGACCGGGTCTTCATCCATCATCATGCCCCGTGTTATCGGTGTCGACATTGTCAACGTGGAAATTATACTATGTGTGCGACCTGGAAAAAAACACATCTTGATCCGGGTGGCGTTGCGGAATATGTTCGTGTACCAGAAATTAATCTTCGCTATGACACCTTTAAATTGCCAGACTCTGTCTCCTTTGAAGAGGGCGCCCTTATCGAACCTGTGGCCTGCTCGGTAAAAGCTATCGAAAAAGCGAATATTCGACCGGGTGACATTGTGCTTATCATTGGCCTTGGGTTTATGGGCCAATTAAATGGAATGTTAGCGAAGCACTATGGGGCGAAAACGGTGATCGGAGCAGATATGGTGCCCTATCGCCTTGAGAAAGCACTTGAGTTGGGCATGGACTATGCCGTCCATGTTGAACAGGAGGATCTTAAAAATGCCGTAGAAAAACTAACCGATGGTTTAAAAGCTGATGTCGTCATTGTGGGACCAGGTAGCGTGCCTGCGATGCAGTCAGGATTGACGTGCGCAGGCAAGGGAGGAACGGTTCTGTTCTTTATGTCATCACCGGAAGATGCTGTTCTTGAGTTTAAGCCATTTGATATATATTTTGATGAGATTTCTATTATATGCAGTTATTCATGTGGACCTGGTGATACCCGTAGGGCGCTGGAATTAATTGAATCAGGGGTCATCACTGCAGATAAAGTCGTTACCCATCGGTTTCCAATTGAAGAGACGAAAAAAGGGATTCAGGTGACTGCAGCGGCAGGGAACTCATTAAAGACTTTAATCACTATTCATAAGTAGTTTCTTAATCACCATTTAATTCATACACCATTGATATATTGGGGGAACCACCATGTCAGATTTCGATCTCCGCGAACAGCTTCCGGTAGCCAACCTGCCGATCGCAAAAATCGCCATTGCCTTTTTTTTAATTCTATTATTGTATAACTCATACTCCGTCATTGGTGCGGGTGAGCGTGGCATTGTCTTTAGCCGATTCGGTGGGGTCCAGGACAGAATTCTCGACGAGGGTATTCAGTTTAAACTGCCGTTTGTGGAAGATATTATTCCGATGGATATCAAAATAAGAAAGAGTGAAACAGGCGTCGCAGCGTCCACCAAAGATCTCCAGAATGTCTCATCAACAATTGCATTGAACTATCATGTTGATCCAAATAACGTCAATATTATTTATCAGGAAATCGGCGTCTTTTTTAAAGAACGAATCATCGATCCGTCCGTTCAGGAAGCGGTTAAGGCCGTCGCAGCACAATTTACGGCAGAAGAATTAATTACACGGCGTGCGGAAGTAAGAGACAAGATCAAAGAAACCCTAGCCGGCCGTTTGAATAATTTCAATATTCTTGTTGATGAATTTAATATTATAGATTTTTCATTCTCACAAACTTTCAACAATGCCATCGAAGCGAAGCAGACAGCAGAACAATCTGCGTTAAAAGCTGAACGCGATTTAGATCGAATTAAAATTGAGGCCGAACAGGCTATTACCCAAGCTCGTGCAGAAGCAGAAGGCCAACGTTTACAACGTGAAACCATCACCCCCACGCTTCTTCAATTACGGGCGATTGAAAAATGGGACGGTCACTTTCCTCAGGTTGTAGGACAGTCGATGCCATTTATTGACTTAAAATCACTACAACCAAGGTAGTAGAAACGACGAATTGTATAGCGATATCAGCACTTGTTTTATTAACCCATACCATTGTGAAGCACGAATGGATCGAAGTGCTTCACAATGGAGTTATATCCCTATAAATAAATATTTATATCAAGGTTAGGAGATATAGATGATAGGACTCAATGATCCGGCGTTTATAAGATCTGTAACATCGGATTGGGCCGGAGAACGGTTTAAAGATGGACGGCCCAAGGTTTCAGATGACGTATTGGCACGTATGGAGAAGGTCACGATTGAAGAGGCCTGGGGAACGATCGGTGGTAAAGGGTATAATAATCAGTTTGCTGGTGAGTGGATGATCTTACATCCGGAACGCACGCTGGTAGGTAGGGCGGTTACCGGTATGTTTATTCCAGCCCGGCCAGATATTGATGCGGTAATAAATGCAGAAGGAAAGGAAAAGGGTTGTATCGGCGGTCAGAATTCCTGGATTATTGACTCACTCGAGAAAAATGATGTGATTGTTATCGACTTATTCGGTAAAATAAAACATGGCACCTATGCTGGGGATAACCTCGGAAACTCGATTTACGCTAAAACCGGCACAGGCATGGTCATTGAAGGCGGAATTCGGGATTTACAAAGATGTAACGAGATTCCTATGGCCTCATATATCCGTGGTGTTGATCCTACTGCCATAGCAGATGTCACCCTGCTCGGTATAAATATTCCAGTCCGAATCGGTAAGGAAGCCACCTGTGTTCCCGGTGACATCGTTCTGGGTACGTGTGAGGGGATTATATTTATCCCCGCCCATCTCGCTGAACAAGTTGTAATCGAATCGGAAGACACACGCTTAAGGGATGCATGGGGGCATTTACAATTACGTGAAGGAACATATACACCGGGGGAAGTAGACCGTGAATGGACACCGGAAATGAAGGCTGATTTCGATTCATGGCGTGTTAAACAATCGGTTTAGGCAGGTAATACGAAACGTAATAATATGATTGGTTTTACAGGGATAGGATATCATAATATACACCCACCCTTCTTGGTTACGCTCTACTTGGCATGATTCGTCATAAGCCGAGATCTGGGTATGATATCCGTTTGGAGATGGGCACCTCGCCCATCGGTCATTTCAGTAACAGTGCCGGTTCGATCTACCCGGCGTTACAGCAATTAAAGAAGCATGGTTTGATCGAAGGGCGTGTGGGGTCCACCGTACCAAATTGAAACCAAGAGAGGTGCTCGGCTTAACCAATTCAGAGGCCAGTAAGGTTAAATTTTGGTTAAAACATCGATATCTTTGACTGAGGTTAAATATAAATTACCTCAATTGATGCTCCGGTTCAGATTCATGGAAATCCTGACCGAGAAAATTCGAAACACTCGTTTTCTTAAAAGATTTCATTCGGTTGTCCGATGAGTATGTTCAAACGCTTCAAAAGGAAATAGATCAAAAAAAAGAGACCTCACTTTTTGTACATCTATCGTCAAAACGAGATATTGCATTACACAAGATGCATATCGAATGGGCAAAGCAGGCTCATCTCGATTTATCCGGATCAACGACTGGCCCTTGAACCGGATAAATAACCCTGGAGGTTTTGCTTTTATGAGGGATAATAGGCTAAGAAAAATATTGAACAGTGACAAACCATCTGTTGCAACCCATATCCATACGGTATGGCCCTCAATTGTTGAAGTTATTGGCCATACCCACCTCTATGATTATGTAGAATTTGTCGGGGAATACGGTCCCTATGATTTACATGACCTGGATAATCTGGGGCGAGCCGCAGATTTATATGATATGGGTATGATGATAAAGGTAGATCAGGAACCCCGAGGATTCTTATCCCAACGTGCGATCGGCTCAGGGTTTCAGAGTGTTTTATTTGCCGATTGTCGAACGCCCCAAGATTTTCAGGATTGTGTAGACATTTGTCGACCCGATACACCTGAAGCAGGTGGTAGTTATGGCGTGGCTACCCGACGTTTTTCATATATGGGTTATGGTGGTGGCCAGGAATATGTGGATGCCCTGAATGACATTGTCGTGGCCGTCATGATCGAGAAAGGCCCAGCAGTAGATCAAATAGATGAAATATTGGCGATTGAAGGGATCGACATGGTTCAGTGGGGGCCGGCTGATTATTCGGTTAGCACCGGGCAAGTGGGCCAATGGAACGCTATTAAACCAGTAGAAAAAATGATCATTGAAAAATCTCTGGCTGCCGGTGTACAACCTCGGGCGGAGATAAATAGTATTGATGACGCCAAATATTATCTGGATATCGGTGTTCGACATTTTTGTGTGGGCACGGATGTCAATATATTACATCAGTTTTGGAAAACGCAGGGCGAGGGGCTTAAAAAGGCCTTGGAAGGTAAGTAGATGTAATTTTAGTGATTTCTACTTGAAGAAGGGGAGCCATGGCACGGCCTAATATTTTGTTTGTATTCGATGATCAGCATCGTTTTTCCGCGTTGGGAAGTAGCGGTAATCCCGTTATAAAAACACCACATTTCGATCAATTAGCGTCAGAAGGCGTGGTATTGGATCAGGTGTTTTCGAGTTGTCCGATATGTTCGCCATTTAGAGGACAATTGATGACAGGTCGGTACTCCCATAAAAACGGGGTCATGGACAACGAATATCAACTTCGACAGGACCAGGCCTTTCTACCCCAGGTACTTGGAAACGAGGGCTACCATACCGCTTTTATCGGTAAATGGCATCTGGGCTATCCTCCATTTACGTTGGAACAGAGGTATGGATTCGATTATATGGCGGCATATAATTGTAAACATGATTATTATAATGTCTCCTATTATGAAAATGAGCAGGGGCCCATAGAGATGAGTGATTGGGCACCTGAGGAAGAAACGTCGCTGGCCATACGGTTTTTAGATAACCATATGAAGGATCAACCAGATAATCCATTTGCCATGATTTTAAGCTGGGGACCACCCCATTGGCCCTACGATCAATATCCCAAGTCCTACAATATTTATAGCCCGGACAAAGTTAATTTACCTCAGAACGTGCCTGAGCAATTCTCTACCTTCGCAAAACAGGAACTTGCAGACTATTACGGAAATGTCACTGCCCTGGATGCACAGATGGGCCGCCTTATGGATGCGCTTGATCGGCTCGGTCTTAGCGACAACACCTTACTTATTTTTACTTCAGATCATGGGGATCATCTAAGTAGCCATGGCTATGGAAAACCCATGGATCAGTGGATGCATCCCTCATTCCGAGCATCCAAAGCGACCCCGTTCGATGAGTCCATTCATGTGCCGTTCATTGCCCGTTGGCCAGGTCACATAAGTCCCGGCACAACAAATGATGCAATCATCAGTTCGGTGGATCTCATGCCAACCTTAATATCTATGGCAGGAGGTGAGCTATCTGATCAGGTCCAGGGACATGATATGTCTCATATTTTACTGGGCAAAGAAGGTCCCAGGTCTGATTCAGCTTATTTACAGATTCTCGGTCCTGGATGGCCACATCGGGGCAAATGGGTGGGATACTGGCGCGGGTTGAGGACAGATCGGTGGGTTTACGCTCGCTGGTATCAAAATGAATATGGTCCCCTGTTGTTCGATAGGATGAGCGATCCCGAAGAGATGACAAATCTAGCAGGCGATCCTGATTATAGTCGAATCCAGGCAGATTTGGAAAAGAGACTTCAGAAATGGATGCTGGATACCGATGATCCGTTTGATACCGGCCCGAGAGACGAAGAAACAGGGATGTTAGCCCTTGGACAGGAATTCAATCATGATCAGTACACCTAAACATTATTAATCGTGAGGGCACGCCATCAGCCTCATTCATGTCAATGAACAAACGGAAAAAAATTATGAAATTTAAGGTTGGTGTATAAATATGGTCATATCTTGTTGTAGTTGGGCTTTATCAGGATCTGAAAAAAACATTATAAAGGACTTGTCCACCCTGGGACTTCGTCATGTAGATTTTCGCCCTTTCGATTTTACTTCTGATAAGATGCAGGCCTATCTGTTTGAGATGGGACTGCAACCAACCTGTATGGCTGCGGCATTCGGGATGCCGGATGGCGTCGCACTGGATTCTTCAGATCATCAGAAGAGAAAAGTCGCCATAGAACACACTAAAAACGCACTTGATTATGCGGAAAAATTAAATATTAAAAGGGCGTATATCTTACCTGGCGAAAATTCAGACAAAGAGTACCTTGCAAGATATAAGGAATCTGCCCTTCTTCTGGCAGATCATGCATCCTCTCGTGAAATATACCTTTGTATTGAGCACTTTCCTGGTAAAGCCCTTCCGTCAGCCAGTGCGACGCTCGACTTTATTGAGCAGTGCAATCATGAGAACTTATATCTATTGTTTGATATTGGCCATGCGCAAATTTCAAAGGAATCACCCGTAGAAGTAATCCAAAAAGCAGGGCGTCGCTTAGGTTATGTCCACTTGGATGATAATAATGGGAAGGATGACTTACATTTGCCTTTATTTGAAGGTGTTTTGACAAAATCCATTTTGAGAAACACATTAACCGCCCTGAAAAATACAAATTATGATGGCCCATTGAGTATAGAAATGCACCCTACGTTACCAAACCCTCTTGAGGCGATCGAATCATGCTTCACCACCCTTAATTCGCTTGAATAGTATAATTCTCTCTATTAAAATACCACCCTTGATAGGCGATGTTTTTAATTGTGCCTATCAAGGGTGGTTTGTATTTCGAGGGCCATAAATACGCCATCCGTATCATGTTTAATAACCCATCGTAGTTGACACCCCGTATCGAATAAGAATTTTTCACCACATCGAACATAATAAGATCAGCATTTATTATCTCCTTAGGCCGAGATAAACCAGGTGGAGGATCAGATATCCACCCCATGTTCAATATATTCCCTCCTTTGCATGTCATAAAAATACTTTGTTTGAGTGATTAAATATATGTATACTATCTGATATTGTTCAAATCCATCTATTTTACCATGGAGGTTTCCATAGTACATTGTGAATAATTTCAACGGTAATAATCGATAAATTTTATACGCCAATGTGGTAATAAACACCACCAGGAATAATCGTATTTCTGAGTAAATTTATCTCTTTACCTTATCGAGAATCAACGATGCAAATCATCCATTGTACAGGAAATCAACCTAGCATTTCCGCCCTACAATACCTATTTATTCTACTTATAACACTCTGTTCGCCTGTAGATGTCTCTGCACGCCAGGCTGATTCCACGTATTCATTATTATCCCGAGAGAATCAACATCTCATAATCCCCTATCAAGTTTTATTTCATTTGCCAGATAAATTCATCTTGGCACAGTCAGAATCCATTTCCTCGCCGGCTGGCCCATTAATACGAAATACACATTATCATATTAACTATGATACGGGCCAGATAGCCTTAATAAACGCCTATAACGACACTCTTCGAATAACCGCATCCTATCTTCGCCTCCCTATTCCCCTTCAATCAGCTTACACGCACCGTGAAATGTTAATAGAGCATGTGCTCTCCGATACATTACCCTCCAATACACGACAGGGATCAGTTTTTCAGAGGATCGCCCAACCGTTATCACCCACGAACAATCGGTCCACGTTAAGAGCCGGTGGAAGTAAAACATTCAGTGTGATATCAGGGTCTAATAGGGACGCCTCTCTCGAGCAATCCTTGCGGATACAGATAGCCGGAAAAGCATCCAAAGATATTGAAGTACTTGCAATTTTATCTGATAAAAGCAATCCAATTCAACCCGATGGGAATACTCGACAACTAAGAGAGTTAGACCAGGTCTTTATCCAGGTCAAAACCCCATCCACTACCTCGACAATGGGGGACCATACCATAGAAATAAATCAACCGATTTTTGCAAAATACCAACGAAAAATAAAAGGCGTTCAAGGACTGATCAAATTTCCCAATGGCACCTTTCAGATGGCGGCGGCGGTATCAGAGGGGGAATATAAGTCGAATATCATAGCGGGCATCGAAGGGGTTCAAGGCCCATATCAATTATCAGGTGGACAGGACAACCTTAACATATTTGTTATTTCTGGCACTGAAAAGGTCTGGGTAGATGGCGTACGCATGACCAGAGGACAAGACAATGATTATATCATTGATTACACCAATGGCCAGATCACCTTTACGCGGAACCGACTGATTACTGGCGACTCCCGAATTGGCGCCGATTATGAAGCATCAGAGCAACAATATCAGAGAAATGTGTATGTCGGCCGTGGGGATTTTTCGGTGGGGAAAAATACCAGATTTGGTACAACATTTATTCGAGAAGGTGACAATAAGAACGCATTCCAAAACCAATCATTATCACAGCTTGACCCCCAATCCCTTCCAAAACAAACGACAACTCAGAATGAAAATCGAGTGTCGGGTGTTAAATTCGTGGGATCAGGTGAAGGATCATATGCCTTGAAAACCTCGACCGATATTGAAAAAGAATATTATGAATTTGTAGGGGAGAATCTGGGGGACTATGAGGTTGTTTTTACGAGAGTGAAACAGGGGGAGGGGACCTATCTATATCGTGAAAATAACCGATATGAGTTTGTTGGGCAATCCCAAGGGGATTTTATTCCTGAAACATTTCTTTATCTTCCCACGAGCCATGCTCTGGCCGGTTTTGACATCTCGTCTGAACCCGTTCATGGACTGAACATTTCGAGTGAGTTTGCCGTGAGTACGGATAATCCAAATATAAATCCAGGGACGCTTGACCAGCAGATTCAGCAGGGAAATGCATATAACCTATCGGCAGATTTTGAATCAGAGCAGTTAGTCTATGGTGGCCGATCAATCGGACTGTTGAAATTTCAAAGTACCTTTCGCAAGGTAGACGCTAAATTTAAGCCATCGGGACGGATTGATGAGATCGAGTATCACAGACGATACGGTCAACCCGCTGGTGCTTCCTGGCAAGGACAACTCAGTGAACTGAGCGCCACACATACCCTGAGGAACACATTGAAAATAAAGGGTGGTATGGGGCGGTTTAATAATCACAATGGATTTTCATCACAAAGACAGGAAATCGGTCTGAATTTTACCCCTCAACCGCTAATCAATTTCTCCTATCGATATGAAAAGATACAAACGAATGATATCATTTTGTCCTCCAACACCTCAACGGCCATTCCCTTATCCTCAATGAGCAATAATGGGCGATGGGTTCGTCAATACTTTTCCGGACGGATAAAACTGGGCAATATCACCCCTTATGTCGGTATTGATAAAGAGAACCGACTTCAAAAGGTTGCGCACACATTAGATTCAGGAAAAGGTTTTATCGAATTGAAATCAGGATTAGAATATAAGCCATCAAAGCGTTTTACATCGACCACACACTTTACCCATAGAAGATCCGATATTGTAGACCATGACTCAACAAATAATAATTACTGGCTAAAAGAATCAATCGCCAACACGATTCAGCAGCGCATTGCTGTAAAAGGATTACAAACGTTTTCTGCCTTTGTTAACCTTACCCACAGATCGAGAGTCTTTAAGGAGGTACCAGGAGAAAATAGCCACGATCAAATGGTAGATAGCAGAATCCTATTTTCTCCCTTGGAAAAAGCCCTTACCATTGAAAGTCGATACGAAATATCTAACGAAAGATCGTCCCAACGCTCAAGAAGGTATGTTCAGGTTGGCCGCGGTCGGGGTAAATACAGACTCGATGCTTTGACGGGTGATTATATCCAGGACTCGGATGGAGAATATATCGAGCGATTTGATCAGATTGGACTTCAAATACCTATTACCTCAATAAAAACCAGCTTTCGCTTTCAATCCGATCTCCATCGACTCTTTTCGAGTCGTAAAAAGCGGTTTAATCTGCTGAAGTATATATCTTCAGACACTTATTTTTCAGTGGAAGAACGGTCAAAATCGGAAAATAAAACAGATTTATATCTACTTAAATTGTCTCAGTTTCAACAGGATAGTACCACCGTATTTGGCAATTTAACTTTCAGGCAGGATTTTTTCTTGTTTCCTCAAAGGCGCAATATGTCCTTGAGGTTGAGATATCGCAAAAATAGCCTTTTGAATAATCAATTAATAAGTGGAAGTGAGCACCGATTTCAAAGTGGCTATTCTATTAGATTTCGTACCGCACTTGCTCCCAGGACAACGGCAGAATTACACTTTGCCCGTGAGAGAAAGCGTAGGAGGGATTTTGGGTTGGATAGATTAAATCTCCTTTCACACAATGGGTCAATTATATTCGCTAACAGACCTCGCCCGCCCTTGGAAGTACGGGTACGGATAATCGGTCAACAGGATGCAGACCGTATAAATGAGATTTCAGCCACCCTGCTAGGAATTATTCCCGAAGTGTCATACGCCTTTAAAGGCAAAGGTAGAATCCGATTTGAAGTGGACTGGTCACACGTCCATACTTCAGACTCAACCACCTTCCTGCCATTTGATATGGCCAAGGGCAGGCGTGTCGGCCACAGTGCCCGCTGGCTGAGCGGGATGGATTATCGGTTAGGTGAAAATTTCAGTTTATTGATGCAGTATGATGGAAGAAAAGACCCGATCCGGCCGACCATCCACACGGGACGTGCTGAGGTGCGTGCATTTTTTTAAAATTAAAATAAAAAACACGGATAACAAGAGAGATGTAATCGCCGTGGTTAAATTCCACTGTGATATTCCGTCTCTGTCAGCCGTGTTTAAAAAACCGGTGCGGTAAAATGACTACCGTGCGCCACAAGCTTGTAAGCAGGCCTGCATATGTCCTTTTGTTTCAGCTGCAATTGTACAACATTGTTCCAGGGAATATTCTTTCGCCCCTATGACTTCAAGATTTACGGGGCCGTCATAGCCATTTTCATGTAAGACCCGGATATAGCCCACCAGATCAATATCTCCCCGTCCATTGGCTTGAAATTCCGGGGCACCTGGGCCTGCCTGACGACCTTTACAATCTCGAATATGAACGTGTTTAACCCGATCAATAACGGCAGCTATCGCCTCTACAGGATTTTCATTGGCGCGATAGATATGTGAAGGGTCCATATCTATACCGAAGGCCGGTGAGGTGATGGCTTCCATCGCTTTTAGCGTAGTGGGTGTATTGTAAATGCTGGCACCGACATGTGCTTTGACACAGAGGATAACTCCGTATTTTTCTGCCCTATCAGCCAGGTTCCCAAGGGACTCTATAGAAGCCTGAAGGCTCCCATCGTCCTCTGATTTTCCACCAGGGCCGCAATTTATAATTGGAATACCTATCTCAGAAGCCGCTTGAAAAGCAGTCTCCATTTTGTCTTTATCTTGAGAAGGTTGCTCCATACCTAAAAGTTCAAGACCATATTCTTCACGTAATCGTTTGATCTCAGGGGCAATTTCCTGCCACCGATCGAGGACAAGATGTTGACTCATCCCATCAATGGCTGATAGTTCCAGACCATCATATCCTGCCATGGCGATGTGCTTGAATGCAGCCTCCATATCATGGCCACCAAATAATACCGAGTTTGCTCCGAGTTTCATGAATTCTCCCTTGATATTAATAATCTATGGTTACGACGGAATTATTCTCCCACGATTCTATCGCGGCTTCTATAATCAACTGCCCTTTGAGCGCATCCTCGGCTTTGGCATCAATATTTTCTGGACCAACGTCATCCATGTTCTGTTCGATCCATCGCGTTATTCGGCTTCCAAAGGTTTCTGAAAAACCCATCATACCCCCGAGATACTGATAGGACTCCACTTCACGGGTTTGGCGTGGATAGAATTCTAATCCTTCACAAGCCTCACGGATAACAAAACGGCCATCTGAACCCACCACTTCACATGTTTCGAGTCCATAACTGCCGCCCGCATCATAACTACCGGTCAGATGACCGACCACGCCGTTTTTAAACTGCATATTTACCTGCACATTTGACCAGATTTTGCGACCTTTTCCTTTTTTAAAGAATGCCTGTACTTTATCTACATCCCCGCAGAAATAACGCATGACATCTATCGAATGTGGATGTAATGCACGCATATGAAAATGAGGTGAGCTCTCATTGGGATTGTTGATCCACATTGTCATATTTATGATATTTAATTCACCAAGACGACCCGTATCCACCCATTCTTTGGCTCGGAGTGCGGCGGGGGTGAACCGATGATTTAAATTGATGGCATAGCGAATTTTCTTTTCTTTAGCCAGAGCAACCATTTCTCTTGCATGGGCAATATTGTTGGAAATAGGTTTCTCACCCAAGACAGGAATACCAGCCTGTAACAGTTCTATCGTAGCTTCATAATGATCACCGCCATTTTCCTGACCGGCTGTACACATACTGGCGACATCGATCTGTAACCCACTATTTACCAGATCAGAAATTGAATAAAAAGCCTGAGCCTCATAATCTATTGCTCCTTTGTCCGCTTTGTCATGGAGGGCATCACAAACGGCCACAATATTACAATCTTCATGACCATGATAAATTCGGGCATGTGTATTTCCAATCCCACCAAGGCCAATAACAGCGACATTCAAACCCATTATTTTCTTCTCCTTTCATTCTGCAGTAAATTATTAATTTTAAAATTCAATCTGTTTAAATAAACATCCACTTATTTTCTACCTTTGGCTTGCAGATTGGCCGCTGCATCAGGATCGCCGATATGCATCGTCTCATAGGCCTGTTCCGATGTCTTAAACGCCCCCACACCCGTATGACCATGCCAATCGCCTTGATTCAACATGGGATTTCGTTTCCCTGTTTCCATTTCCCTTTTTTTGATCCACGTACGCATTCGTTTTTTCAATAACGTTACCATTTCAGGCTGCTCATCGGCCAGATTATTATTTTCATCGGGATCTTCAATCAGATTGTACAACTCAACCGGCGGTTTGAAATGGAAATCCGGTTCTAATGCGACAATTAATTTCCATTGTGGCGTCCGCCAACCGTGTTTTCTCATCCAGGTACATTCTGTAATATAAAACTCACTTTCGTAAGAAGGCACTTCACCCTGAACCAGGGCCATAAGGCTCTGCCCATCAAAATTTATATCTGTCTCTATTTCAGCCAGGTCCATTATCGTGGGTACAAGGTCTTTATGTTGATTATATCCTGATACCCTTGTACCGGCAGGCACTTTTCCAGGATACCGAATAATCAGCGGAACATGTAAGGTCACATCATACAGGCCGTGATGGTCAAACCAGCATTCATGATCATATAAGGTTTCTCCGTGATCTCCGTTCAATATGATCAAGGTCTCATCCATAATGCCATGGGATTCCAGGGCGTTGAATATGGATTGGATACATGCATCCATATATGCTATCGCCCCATCGTATTGAGCGATGACATAATCTTTATCTGAAATACCCGGGGGCATCCAGGATGCAAAGAAATCACAGAAAGGTTTGAATTCTTTGACAGGTTCCATTGATTTGTTTTGTGGATCACACTCGTTCCCATGATAAAACATACGTTCGTAAGGCGCTGGCGGCAAATAGGGTGCATGGGGATCCATATGTCGTAAAAACAGGAAAAATGGGTCTCTCTTTTTTACCAACCGATCTAACTCTGGTAAAGCGACCTCATTCAAGGCTTGTGCTTTTGGACTCCGTCCTTCATTCCAGCTGCCCCAAGCCGGATATTCTAAATACTCGTCAAATCCTCTTGACGATGGATTTCCAGTAAAACCGATACAGGTGGTATTATATCCAGCTGATTTTAATATTTCTGGTAAGGTTTGAATATCTTCTCTTAGGCCGCCCTTATGCCGTAACGCGACTACCTGCGTCCCAAAAGAATCAAACCCGGTAAGCATAGACGCATAGGCACCGGTCGTAGGGATATGGGCGCTGTACGTATTTTCAAAGAGGGCCCCACCCTCTGCAAACCGGTCGATATGTGGGGTGGTATGTCGGTTGTATCCGTAACAACTCATATGATCAGCAAGCAATGAATCAATCCCCATGAGGATGATATTTGGATGTTTTTTTCTTCGTCGTTGAGTTTTCGCCATCTTTGATTTCCCTTTCATAAAATGAGTACCTATTTAGTGGATTATGAAATGTATATCAGTATTTTAATGTCACGCACTCAGCCGACAAGGTTTTTGATATCCCGAATTGATCTTTGCCCCATTTGAATCATCATTTATTTTTAGCTCGTCCTCGTTTTTCATGAAGATCCAGAATAATCATGAAATGGAGTGGAGGAAAATCACAGTCCGATCAGGAAGCTTCCTCTGGGACAAAAAACTCATACCGCTCTGGATCGCCATAACCATCTACCCATGTTTGTTGAAGTCCATTATTTTCCATTGATGCCTTAACGATGAGTTTGTTAAATTGGCTGACAAATTCAGATTGCAGGTATTCATCGACTGGCATCCAGAGACATTCTTCGATCTCTGCCGTTTGCATTTTAATAATCTGGTGCATGGGTTTCAATCGGGCAACGAAGTAGATATCCGACTTATCATAGCGATACCCATGCCAATGCCTAAAACAAATCAAGCCATCAAAATGGGTTGGGACGCCCGTTTCTTCAAATACCTCTCTTATTACCCCATCTGCTAAATGTTCTGAGGGGTGTAAGGCACCGCCCGGCAACTTATAATAGGGCGGTCGATCACCACGGAATCGCTCACAAACAACTAGTAGCTCATTTTTATCATTGATAACGACACCTCCGGCCCCGATGTAATGGGTAGCATATAAGGGGACGACCGCATCTTTAACCAGTTGTTTGGTCAGCATGAGGTAGTCGGTTGTACTATGGTGAAAAACAAATCCCTCATTAACTGCGATGGGAATACATGCCGCGTGTGAGAGCGGAATTTCAATCCATACTACCTGGTTTTTTTGTTCGTGCCATCTCTCTAATGAAAATGCTAATTGTGATTTAAATTGCTCAGGTGTGTCAGGTAAGGCATCTGCTTTTAATTCAATGCCTCCAAATCGATTTTCAATGCCATCGAGGAGTTCCATATACCACTCCAAATGTTATAAGATTATACCTCAGTTTGGATTTGTGTCGCGTTTTTACGATCCGGATCGTGCTGACTTTATAATTGAACGAACGCGTTCGACATCTGTCTGTTTGCGAATATATTCGGATGTATGAAATGCGCCAGTCATCGAAACATCTGGATTTCTATATTTCATGTCACTTTCGTGTAATCCCGCCGCAGAGGCATGTACATATCTAATTCCAGTGCGTCGTATTATTTCTGAAACGTTATCCCCAGTAATACCGCTGCCGGCCATAATCTCTATGCGATTTTGCGCCCGTCCAACCAAGGCCATGAGTAATTCGATACCATCTAACGCTTTCGGTTGTTGTCCGGATGAAAGTATATAATCAAAGCCTATTCCAATCAAAGTATCGAGACCCTCAAGAGGTTTATCGGTCATATCAAACGCCCTGTGAAAAGTCGTCTTCAGGGGCTTGGCTAAATCGGTAAGGATGGCCGTTCTTTTCGAATCTATTCTACCCTTGGCGGTAAGAACACCAAAGACCACCCCTGCACATCCCGACTGTTTAATCTCCTCAATATCCATTTTCATGACTTCAAATTCTTCGATACTGTATAAAAAATCACCGCCACGGGGACGTATCATGACGTGAACTGGAATATCGAGAACGGTATTTACCCGCTGGATCATCCCCCTGCTTGGTGTGGTCCCTCCTTCATTCAAATTGTCACAGAGTTCTACCCGATTTGCCCCACCCAATTGAGCAGCAACACCCGACTCCACACTGTCGATGCAAACTTCTAAACAGGTTGATTGGGGATTATTATTAACAGGCATTCTTAAATTTTTGGTAGGGACATGAGCGAATCGAGTTGAGCAATTTGGGTGTCCAGACTGTGTATGGCTTCCATCCAGAACGTGGGTTCAGACAAATTCACATCGAGACATCGATGAACCACATTTTCTACGGTGTCACTTCCAGACTGTTGTAGAAATGAGGCATATTGCGGTAGAAAATCTGCGCCCTGTTTTAGATATTGAGCAAACAGCCCACGACTTAGTAAAAATCCAAAGGTATATGGAAAATTGTAAAAGGTCGTCCCTGTAATATAAAAATGGAGTTTAGAGGCCCAGAAATAGGGGTCTTCTCCACCTTCTTCAAGTATCTCGCCGACAACCTGCCGTTGGGTTTCAACCATGAGTTCCTTTAACCGGCCTGCACCAACTTCTCCAGTGGATCTTTCTTCGTAGAACGCTTTTTCGAACTCAAATCTTACCGGTATATCAAGTAGATAAATGGCTGCATGGCTGACTTCGATATCTAATAAAAAGGCTTTAGTTTCATTACTCAGACCTGGATCATCATGTAACCCACGCATTAAGAGCATTTCTCCAAATGTTGATGCAGATTCTGCAAGCGTCATTGGATAAGACTTGGCCAGCGTACGGGCCGAACCCATGATATGTCCATGAAACGCGTGCCCCAATTCATGTGCGAGTGTTAACACATCTCCCATGGTATCATTATAGGTCATATAAATGCGCGATTCATTGATAAGCGGTGAGCCTGTACAAAATCCGCCAGGTCTCTTTCCAGGCCGTTGTGACCAATCGATCCATTGCTTATCACAGACGGATTGGGCAAATGTCCCAAGTTCAGGATAGGCTTTAGAAAAGGCGTTAATAACCAGATTTTTTCCATCTACCCACGAAATGTCGTCTTGATTTTTCAAAGGCATCGGAGCAGAAAAATCAAACCACGCTAAATGATCCTGTTGCATGTGGACTGCTTTTGCACGTAAAATATTTCTTGCAATCTCGATTTCTGAGAATATCGCTTGAAACATGGCATCCAGGGTCTCCCGGGTTATTCCAGATTGAAACAGGGCATTATCGAGAAAATGATCAATACCCCTATGCTTATTGAGTGTTAAGCGGGTGCCCCCAATCGCATTAAGAGCGGCTTCAGGAACAGATTCAACGTTAGCCCAGGCCACATTCCCCGTATCAAATGCTGCTTGTCGGACCCGTCGATCCGTGTGTTCCATTAAGGCACGTCGCCGGGACATCGAAAGCCGTTCCACTGACCCATCAGGATCCGTCATGTCGAATTCTAATTTACCTGAGACCGTATCATATAATCGTCCCCAGGCTTCAATCCCATTGACACCAAGATCAGCGGCGAGCACCTCTTCGTCCGGTGACATGGTGAACCGGGCTTGACGTCTCATTCTCGATAGATAGTATGTGATATCTTTGAGGGCATCCAGTTGTGTAAAGGTGTTAAAAACCTCGTCTGAAACAGATTTCACTGCACTTTGAATCTGGACATGAATTTTCGACACATCGGCGGATAATACACTCGTTGCTCCTTCTTCAGCTGAATAGGCTTCATTATTAGCGTCTGCCGAGGTGAGACAAGCGATATACGAATTTATGTGGCGTAATCTGGTGATAAGATCTTCAAACGAAACAATCACAGATGCCCATAATGACATATTCTGTTCATTAAGGGACTCGAGTTTTGCCGCATCCAGCTGAAGCTGATCTATATCTTTTTTTAACTGATCTTTGAAAGCGATCATATCATCACCATTAAATGAAGAAAAAAAGGATAATAGATCCCAATCCATATGTTGTTCTGACATACGTACCTCAGTATATAAACTTCAAATGATTAATTTCGCTGTAAAACTTGACCCGGACGATGCGCTGTGGGTTCCCCGTCTGTGATTACTGGAACACCATTTACTAACACATGTGGCACCCCGTCGGGATTTTGAATCGGTGCATCAAATGTAGATTTATCTGCAACAGTTTCAGCGTTAAATACGACCACATCAGCTGGGAGACCTTCCTTCAATCGACCTCTATTTCCTAACCTGTACCGCTCTGCAGGAAAGCCACTCATTTTATACACGGCCTCCTCCAAAGGTAAGAGTTGTCTCTCACGTACAAATTTTCGCAGCATCTGGACAAAACACCCAAACCCTCTCGGATGCGGATGGGGACAATCATACACACCGTCACTTGCCACCATCATTCTTGGATGATTTGACGTTTGATTTAGTGTTTTATCATTTTCTTCCTCTGTGGTCGGCCAGAAAACGACAAACGCTTGAATGCCATCCTCTTCCAAGACAAGATCATAGGCAAATTCTTCCTTGGATTTGTTTTCACTCCGAGCCGCATCACCTAAGGTCATCCCGGTATACCGACCTGATTTGGTGTAACCGACGATATTGCGGTCGGCCAGCGTTTTTCTTTCATGGAGGAATGCCATGGTTTTATCTCGGGTTTCGGCCAATTTCATTCGTGCCAACACTTCATCCGGACTTCCACTCTGTACCCACATAGGGAGTTGCATGGTGATGTGAGTCATGCCAGCTGGATATAGATAAGACTCAAATGAAATATCGACTCCGTCTTTGTCTGCCTGGGATAGAATGGCACCAGACACGTTGTCGATACGTTCATGAGACACATGGACCGGGATGCCCGATTCTTTATTCAGGTTGATTATTTCCTGCCAGGCATCAGGGCGTCCTAAAATCTGGTATCTCAGGTGCGCTGCATATATCCCATCATATTCTTTTGCGATCTTACAAAGCGCGACCAATTCATCAAAAGATGCGTTAGCACTCGGTTGATAATCTAAACCGAGGCATAAACACCCCGCACCCGCTTCCATCCAGGCTCTCGTTTCCTTTTCCATTATCTTTAATTCATCAGGCGTCGCCGGTCTTGGCGCCCATCCCATGGCTTTTACACGTACAGCGCAATGCGGTACTTGTGGATAGACATTTGCGGGGGAACGGTCAGGAAAATGATCAAGGTAGGATTCTATCGTTGGCCAATTGATGGGAATTTGGGGCTCTCCATAGGCAAATTGTGTGTACTGCCACAGGGGTAAGGCTTCCTCGGTGGATATGCCGGCCCATCCGAATCCATCGGGGGCAAGAAGTTGGGTAGTTACCCCCTGGCGAATCCCAGCCATTTGATCCCGGCCGCCAAGCAAAGAATTTTCTGAATGGATATGGACATCGATGAAACCAGGGCAAACGATATGACCAGTGGCATCGATAACCTGTGGGGCATTAACGTTTGATAATTTACCAATGGCTGAAATAGCCCCGTTTTTTATACCTACATCTCCATGAAATCTGGAGGTTTTACCCGTCCCATCAATAATCTCTCCACCCTTGATAATGATATCAAAATCCATGTATTTCTCCTTAAATCCATATCCTATGATTTAACTCGACCTGTGCGAAGGCCAGGTAAAATCGGCCTTGTTTTCCGGTACGCCTTGAATATCCTGACGAATTCGAAACAGTCCCCCGCCCCGGTATCCACTTTTATATGCCGCCCAATCGTAATCAGCTGGATCGAGTGGACCGCCCTGGTCTACATTAAAATCTGCCGTAGTCACATAGATATCATTGAGATCTTTTCCACCGAACATCACACTGGATGTTTGGAATGCAGGGATTGAAATACGACGTTCTTCTACTCCACTTGGATCAAATCGAATGATACACCCACTGAACCACACGGCAGTCCAAATGTAACCTTCAGAATCAACCGTCATACCATCAGGAACGCCCTGGGTGTCATCAAGCTTTATTAAAACACTACGATTTGAAATGTCACCGGATTTCAAATCGTAATCATAGGCATAAATAGTCCGGACAGCGGAGTCTGTATGGTACATAGTCTTTTTATCTGGTGAATATCCCATCCCGTTACTACATCCTACCCCTTCTTCTACAATTTCGATATGGCCATCCCCATCAAATCGGTACAATTTCCCCAATCCATCATCAAGGACCGTTCCTCCGAAAATTCGTCCTGCAGGATCAGCGGTTATATCATTAAATCGGAGCAAATGCCCGTCAAAGGTCTCATCTACGATCCGCACCCAGTCTTCGTCTGAATGCCACATCACCATCCCATCCCATATACATGCTACGATCCCACCAGATTTATTCAGGGCATATCCACCAACAAAGAACCCATCATGTATCTGTTCATACCGGTCGGTAACCGGATCATATTGAAACATTCTTCCGGTTCGGATGTCCGTCCAGAGTAGCTTTTGATTTTCTATATCCCATATCGGTCCTTCACCAACGACCGCATTGACTTCCGCAATTTTTTCAATGGTGGCCATCATAAATAACCTCCGCGACAGGGCTGTTTATCAATTTAAATATTGAAAGGATGTGGTGTAATGCATATCCGTATGGTCAATTAACGCAAGCCATTGAAACCCATCGGACATAAATGGACGTATTAAATATAAGGTTCTATAGCATAAATGGAAGAAAGCGTATAGTCAAGGTGGATGAGAGGAAAAAACGACCTGAAGAGAAAATACTTTGTTGAAGCCCACTTTAATGAATTTCTGTATCAATATGTGACCCAAAACCCATAGATCAAAGATTAACAGATGTGGGGGAAATGGCCACCATATCTCGTATCTAATTTTCGATATACCGTTGTTTGTAATCAACTTCTATTCCAAAATCCAGCATGCAGATCTCAGAATTAATGGTTTATTTTACTGGGCAGACAAGTCGATTCCAATCATTATTATCGAGAAGATCTCCGATGGATAATGATTCAAAATACGCGTCGGGTAAGATATTCTTCTTACCGTTAAATGACGATCCATCAGGCATGAAGGCACAGGTCATCGCCCTTCTATGTCTGATAGTCATATTGGGGCCGGCAGCATGAGCCGTGAGTCCGTTATGCCAAACGATTGATCCAGCAGGACAGGGCCCTGCGACCGGTTCAATCGTTTTCCATTCAGGATACACATTGAATATATCTGCCAGGTTTTCTCCGATACCGACATTTTCATAGGTGGCTTTTTTATGGGTGCCCGGAAGATACCAGAGACATCCATTTTCAATTGTCGCATCATCGAGTGCGATCCACATAGAAAGGGCCTTATCCGAATCAAAAGACCAGTAGGGCACATCAAGATGCCACGCGGTGTGATTCCCGTGGGGCGGTTTTATCAGCGCTTGATCATGCCATATACGAACGCCCTCTGTATCTGCCAGTGTTGCCCCCATCTTACCCAGCCTCGGATCAAAAATAAGGTCTCGCATGCCGTCATGGGTATCTGCAAGGCGTAAACATTGCGTGAACACTTGCGCATAAAATGTATTGGGATCTGTTTGGTTGGTGTGGACCTGAATAGGGGCACCCAAGCGTTCAGCAACAGCCTCATCAGTACATTGACGCCAGATTTCCAACTCTGATTCATTGAGGAAATTTTCGATGACAATGAATCCGTTGTCTTGATAAAATCTAATTTGACCTTCAGAAAGCGAATTTTTCATAATTTGAGTCTCTATTTTTAGTGCGTTATGACAACAATCCGTCCATGGAAATTACGCTGAGCCTAAAACGTCTATGGCTGCTGTTGTAGTTTCTCTAACCTGATCAATCGTTCCCATGCCAAACATAGAAGCCTGGACCCCCACCTCATTGAAGACGTAATCGAAAGCCTTATGCCCCAAATATCGCCCACCGGCCATGGGTTTAATTGCGATGACCGGTTTGTTAATATTTTTAAGTACATCGATCACCTTGTCTCTGGTCGGAAACATGAAAGTTCCGGGACGATTTACGGTGGTCAGATATCCGTCGACCGGAATATTTTCTTCTTCTAATAGTGGAATCGTAATTCCAGCATGGTGAACACTTGTAATTACCGTCTTAAAACGCTGGCGTAAGAAATCAATATACCCGCGGATCAAGTCGAATCTCCCGGTCATGGCCAGCAGATCGATCTCAGCACCAGGATCTGCGACTAAAATATCACAGCCTTCGAAAAACCCAAGATGACGTTCCAGAATGCTATAATCAATTTCAAATCGCGCTGCTTCTTCCTGGGTATATGGCGTTACGATGTCCGGCGTGACGAGGGCATCAAAGGACCCACCCAAAACATATTTTACTATATCGTCGTTTATAATTTTATCTCTGAATGTATCGCCTGCGATTTTATAATTTTCATCGTAAAATGTAGCGTGTGCTTTGGGTGAATAAGCGACCATTTCGCCATCAAGAACCACGGGAATAAGGATATAGGCCACCATACCGATTTGTGTTTGCGTCACGCGTTCTGTTTCCCAAACCGCCTGAAGATGCAAGCGATCAAGCACAGGATTCATATGATCGACTTGTACCGTAGTTATGCCCCCCTCTTCAACCGCACAGCGGATGACATCAGCCACCTTATCTACGCGATCAAATTGTCTCTCATTATCCGCATCCCTTTTTTTATCCTGGTAGGAACAACCGTCATAGGGGTGAATACCCATAATCAGGCGAGGTATCTCTATCGCGCCTATCGGAGTTACCGGCAATCTACAAGCCTCAAGATAAGATAGCATCTAATGACCTCCTTGAATTGTATTCTTTCATAATCTATAACCATTTATCCGCCCATTTATTGGCCAAGTCAATGATTTTTTTCATTTCATCAGAATGAGATAACATGGTGTCGTGGACAATGGCTAATGTCGGGATAGCCGGATTATCAATATCCATCTTTTGATAGGGATTTATTCCCCCTTCAAAAACACCTGTTGACCCTTTTCCTGGCGCCCCCTGGCAAAGATGATAGGCCGACCTGCAATAGGTATGAAACGGATGATCGGGATCGAGATGGGCACCATGATGGTAAACGGGTATTATCGACCAGTGTAAATCCGATCCGTTCTCACCAAATATTAAAAAATCAGTATATTTTGTTTGCAGTGTGGTTATCAAGGCAGATAATCCATTATAAAGGTTATGCCTTGGATCTTTAGGTAGCCATCCACTGATGTCAAGGACGACCCCATCCATTTGAAATTGATCTGTCAGGGCATAAATTCGATTTAAAAGATGATTTCTGAATTTCAATTCGCCCACATTCAAGGGTTGCCATATCGGCTCTGTAGCTAAATCTTCATCCCACTCGGTCCAATCACATATTTCCTGGATATCGTAGGCCGACCTGCTGGCAGCAGATTGAAAACCCATTTCTTTTGTATTTTTATAATTCGACGCAATCACCCCGAACATAGGAAGCACATGCATACCAAGCTGGTGCGCCCCATCGACCAAAATTTGTAATCCGTCTACACCACCACAATCGGCGGAAGGTTCATAAATGGGATAATTCCAATAGTAACGGCCATCCCAACCAGCAAGATAAACGAGGACGCTCTCACCCTTTATCCGACCAGATATCCATTTTAATATTTCGAGTTGTTTTTCGAAGGTGTTAAACACATAACCCGTCCATCCCTCGCAATGCATATTCAGCACTAAAGATACCTCCCTGAACCAAGAAGGTACATCAGCCCTTTCTTGCCAGGGTTTCAGGCCGCGTTCTTTAGACAGCATTCCATGCCATCTATCTGACACAGATTTCTCGTCCTGATCTCTAATCAGGGTCCATTTTGACCCCGTCATCTTTGTAGAACGATTTGTATATTCCTCATCCTCAGTGAGATTGAATACATATTCACCAGAATACTCTTTGTAAACCGCCCACCTTCGATGTCGTAGTGTGGTTCTGTCCGGTAAAATATAAGCAGGTTTTCCATCCGGCGTTATTATGTGAGGAAATGAAGGGGTGTATACATCAGGGGTGGGCCATTGATATATTTTCTCCTCAGAGACAGGGGCCGCTAAACGTCGAATCAATATGGTAATGCCTTTAATCACCTCATGGTGGTTTGCACGAACAATAAAATCCATGGACGCATCACGATAATTAATTTCAACATTCAGTTTCCCGGGACATGTTTTCTGTCCCCCTGCAAATTGATAGCCTTCAGATGAAATAGATATTTGCTCATTTTTCCTGCTGCAAGTCGCGCACGCCGGGTCGATACCATACACATTGTCAAGTGTACAAACCCGGAACGCAAATTCAATTCCACCCACTGAGTAATAAGGATCAGAAAAATCAAATCCGAACTTTTGAATCATACATTTAACCTACTTCCTTGCAAATCAGGACAGATTATAACATGGATATTCCACCCCCATTGTTCAAGGGATCACCTTCTTGACAGCACACAAAATCTGTGCTTTAATTATTTAAAAGAAGACCTCCATTCCCAGAGGATAACAGATGCCATTTATTAATGTAAAAATGTTAACTGGCAGAACACAGGAGCAAAATCGAAAACTCGTGGCCGCAATCACAGAGGCCCTGGTCAATATATGGGACCCAAAGGCCAATGGTACAATGATTATTATCGAGGATGTAGATCGCGAAAATTGAGCGAGAGGTGGTATACTCGTTTCTGATCGAGATAAATGAAAAATATGGCCCGTGGTATCCATTCGAAAAACCCAACGGCGGCATGTGATCTATTCATGGCAGATATTCGATCGTGGATGGCATCTTGTATAGCCACGTATGTAATATAGATGCACCGGCAACGAACGTCCATGACCAGGGCACTTATACCACATCATAGGCGACATATATGAAAGCCACACATGATTATGCTGCCTACCCCTTTCTGCGTACCCTGAGAGATAAAATAAATACACACTTTAATGACGCCGGGGGATGGCATCATGGGTATTGGAAGCAACATGAGGTCCATCATGGGACAGAACATTTTTAACTTTTCCTGGGGACTTTATCTCAGATTGATACAACCGATGAGGTAACGCGCAATCATATTTTTGACGCGACAGAGCATATAGGTAACTGGCAACCATCCATTTCGGATTGGTTTGATTGGTCTACTGGTCTTTTTGAATCTCTCTATTTAGGTACAGAATCTGCGGAGAAAGGTGGCGCCTCAGTGCTCAATATTCCTGACTATTTCAGATGTGTAAATCTTTCTCTATTGGCTTATGATCTTACATGAGAGACCGGATATGTAAATTTAATTAATAAAGCCCTTCGACCATGAGCCTCCGCCATAGGACTGCATGAAATTCTACCTGTAGCCATGGATGCCAATGGCCCCATATATACATTAGAGAAGACTCAAGATGAGACCTACCGATCATTTGCAGGAGAAGGCCCTGATTTAACCGAGCAGGTATCACGGGCAGAAAACTTACTTTCATCAGATGCCATAACGACGTTTCTACGGGTATGGCGGAATACAGGAGATCATCTATTTCTCGATGCGGGACGGGTACTGTTGGATATTATTGCCACCCAACTCTATGATCCTGACGCGGGTTCAGCGGCTGAAGCCATAAGAAAATATCGTCAGATCGTGGGTGACCATCGTTATGACGATAGGGTATAAGAAGCTACAGATTGTTGTTTCAACCCTCAAACGGAGCCCCCTTTCTCTTTTATCCACACCTGAGCGAAAGTCAAAGAACACAGGTATAGGCAAAAGATCCGATTTATCTGATTGGTTTGAAGATGATCGCCCCCGGCAGATAAATCCAATTTTGTAATGTCTCGCCGCTGAGTTTACGGATGATGAGGCATTGGCTACATACCCTATAGACGTGGCCAGAACATATTTCCAATTGGGACGAGGTGTCTATCCTGATGGCAGGGACCACGGGTGTTCAGCACGTAGTGTCAACGCTATAGCCCGAGGTCACGGACGTGAAAATCATGCAGGCATGATCACAGCTGTGCTCGATCCATTAGTAAAAAAATATAAGGGTCAATCCGAACACAATATTTGACAACTCGATTTGAGAAAAGCAAATCTGATTGAATTTTACAGACCTTGTATCTAACGATATATGTGTTATATTATTATCATCAATTTTGTGATTTCATAACCAACATTAAAAGAGAAGGATTTTATGCACTCATTTGAAGAATTGAGTATTCCATTCGACGGTATTGGTATCCATTGGTTTGGCCAAAGCACCTATGCATTAAAGCATCCTGATGGCACCATCATACAAGTTGATCCTTATTACCCAAGAGAAAGACCAAATAATCAATTTATCCACCCTCAGCCACCGCTCGACGAAGCTGCATTACGTACTGATGGTGTTATTCTTACACATAATCATGGGGACCATACTTGTATTGAATCCATAACCCGGATCGATAAAGCCTATCCTGACGTTAGGTATATTGGCCCGTCAGAAAGCATCGGATCGATGGCGGCTAACGGTATCGCGCCCGAAAAAATGATAGAAGTGACGGAAGGTGATTCGGCGACCATTGGAAATATAACGGCTCAGGCTGTTTGGGCCAAACCCCCGCTAGGCAAACCTGAGGATGATATTTCCCCTCCGGATGTTCAACATCTCGGGTTTGTGGTTGAAATCGGCAAGGTCAAGGTCTATATCTCTGGCGATCCGATACATACCTTTGCCAATCATTCAGAATTACTGGCACCGATCCGTAAATTGGGACCTCATATCGGATTTCTCACGACCCATCCTGATGAAGGAGAATTTCCATATTTTGATGGTTCGGTAAAAATGGCATCGGCTTTAAATTTACATACGGCTGTCCCGGCACATTACAATTGTTTTGTATCCAGAAATTACGATCCGAATTTGTGGGCAGCCTCATTTCCTGATAATGGCCCTGAACCCCTGATCATACCCTATAATCGATCGGTTGTATACACAGCGCCCTAACGAATAAAACAGCTCCGTATTATTACGGGGCTGTTTTATTTTGTTGCTTGATAAATTCGGATGAGCGTTATACCACCAATGCCTACCCACATTATATTAATCCCGACAGATGGGAATGCGCCGTAGTAGTATGAATTTACGCCCAGAAATATACTGCCGAAGAGATTATATAACTGGTAGGAAAATGATTGACCATGGACTTTCTTCGCCGATATGAGAATATATCCCGCGATCAACAAGATGGTTCCAATCCATCCCAGAACATCAACAAATAATTGCATTTTTCTCCTTCAAATCTTCCGCACATTATTCTTATCTCAAATAAGATGAAAACAAGCCAATAAATTATTTTCTGCTTTGTTATTCCATATTTTGAGTAGGTCTTTCCCCTCGGCTTTAAACGGGCCCCTACCGGCTAAACGCGGACAACGAGCCTCTCAAAACATTGGTTTCCAGTTTGAAGCTTGCGGAGATGGCAACCTTTTAACATTTTTCGTAACCTGTCTCAATTCAGTACACTTTGGCATTTCAAACTGGCGGATATGACAACACACTCTCTTGGTAGCATGGATTAATCGGTCAATATACTTTGAAGGAAAACCATAATAACTCAGGATGGATTATTCCGGTGTAGTCTTCATACGTGCCACTGCAGCTTTTTTAACTTTAGACCATTCTTCCCGCCAGGGAATCGTGGCATCATGACTGACGACATCATGAATCGTGGCTCGGGGTTGATACGGTAAATACACCCCACAATGCCATCCAAGATTACGATATATCATGTAATCTCCAGGTTCGAGATGGACCGGAATGGCACCTGGCATATTCCTGCAATGTGTAAACACATGTTGCTCCATTTTTTCGTTAGTCCAATCATCGGGCATGTTCCGAAGGCCAGGATCACCTGTGGATTGCATTTCACCAGGTAAATCTTTTTGCCTCAAATGGCTACCTGGAACGAACCAGGTACAAGAATCTTGGTACAGGGCACAATTAACTTGATTATAAATTCGGAGATCATACCACACCTGATTCATAAATGAATTTACTACTTCATCTCGTCCTTCAGGTGGGACTTCCACAACCCCATCACGGTGCCAACCACAATGCCAGGGACTTTGTTGCGGTTCGACCAATATGCCCATAATGTCCAGATGAGCAGGTGTATGCCCTTCTCCAAGCAGCCCAGTGACGGCTAAATGGATCTCATCAAGTTCCACATAGTTCTCAAATGGCCTGAGGTCAATTTTATCTCCAAATTTACTGATCGGTTGTATGCGCTGTGTTTGTGGGCCATTTATCTGATGAGCAAACAACCGAGCCTTATCTGCTTCGCGCCTCAATTCATTCAAGAGGGTGTCGGGTATGATGTGACGAAAAATTAAATATCCCTGTTGCAAATATTGATGATTCATCCATTCTTCGAATTTAAACGGCATAGAAACTCCAGAGGTGAAAGGAAAACCGGCTTTCGGATTAAAGTACATAACATCAAGATATATACATCATCAACCCTTATAAATGGAAGGAATAATTATTGACATCATTCATCTTAAGAAGTACCCTCGCACAATATAAGAATTAATCCAATATCATATAGAACGTCAGGAGTGAGTTATGGAATTGAATGAGATGTATGAACATCTTAGTTCAGTAACGACGATACCCATTGTGCCCTTCAAAAATCAAAAGATTGATGGGATCGGCCATCGAAAAAACATTCGGTATTTGATGGATAATAATTTTCTGAATAATCATCGAAGAAGAGTCATATCCATCGCGGGTACGAGCCTGATTCACCATTTCACACCAGAGGAACAAATTGAATTGATAGATATTGCTGGTCAAGAAATGGCAGATGAAGGCATTCTCATATCCGGAATCGTACCAAACCCAATTGCAACAGCAGTAGATATCATAAGAAAACAATCCATACTACCCAACCCACCTGACGTTTACCTTCTTATGCCTCTAACCGGTGTAGCCGATCCCGAAGGTATTTATCAAATGTATTCAACACTTGGCGAAGATCTTGGCGAAGAATGTGGCGCAAAATTTATACTATATATGCGGTCCAAAGATCATATGGAAACAATCATCCGTTTAATCAACGAATCACCTCATTTTGTAGGTGTAAAGGTAGGCACAGTTGAAGAAGACGTGCCTACCATGAAACGAGGAATCGGAGACAACGGCATAGTGATCTGGGGCGTCGGGGATCGTTGTACAAAAGCTGCGAGCTTAGGAGCTATCGGTCACACTTCAGGAATCGCGGTGGTCGCAGCCAGGGCATGTGATGAAATTAATAATGCACAACGGGCCGGGGATTTACACACCTCACAACAGATAGAAAATATAATCGAACCACTCGAAAATTTAAGGTTTATGAACAATCGTCAATATAATTATTCCGCTGTTGTTGAGGCGATGAAAATTGGTGGTTGGAATAATGTGGAGCCTGGTGAGGGCGGACCGTTTAATCCCAGAGTTCCTATAAACATTGCTGAACAGGTCAAAGAGGCGGTATCTAAATTGGAATCATATCATTAGAGAAGTCGAATGATATGGATAAATATAAAACCGCCTCTTGATAATAATCAAGAGGCGGTTTTTTTGAGATTAAATTGTATTTTTTTATCGGTTATCAGTAAACAATCTGAGATATAGCTTTTGATATCAAGGCGATAGCTATCGCGATCATTCCTATTAATCCGATACCCGCACCATATCCCGCAGCAACAATGGGTACATAGGACATCCATCTCTCATTGCCAAAGCGTTTGGCGAAATAATACCGTCCAAGAATGGCTCCGAAAAAAGTTGGCATTGTTTGATATATAGGACTCGCCAATCCACCGACTAAACCGTAGAAAAATAATGGCGAGGCACCTATCGCTGATAACACCGCGAATAAACCTCCCGTCACGCCAAACCCGGCAAGGATATATTCAATTTTTATAATATCGAATATAAAGGTAGTTCCCCCTGGCAGCGTTGACTTAACCCAGATGGTTCGCATAGCAGCGTTAAGGGGCCACATTTTTTGAACGAACGGATAAGCCGACGATGGAATCGGATTTAATTTCCAAACAAGGGAATAGAATATTAAGCTGCATACGAACATTAAAACCATCGTTATTGCACTTAGCTTAATCACACTTCCAAAAGTAGTTTTGGTCAGGTCTAATTGTTTAAAGGTTGCAGCCACGTTACCATGTTCAAAAATTGGTATCGGAGCAAACCAGACGTCGAGTCCCTTATATCCCGAAAGAAGAAAAGAAGCTTCTTTTACAAAAGGAAATGAAGACCCGTATGGCGATCCAGTGATCCCTATCATACGAGCGCCAATATAGGAAAACACGGGAGACCATAGATAGCCGAATATGGCACTGATCCACCATGGGAAATCAGGAATAAGATAATACAGCATGACCACGAAACCCGTCGTACTCAAGAACCAGAATACGCCTACGATCCATAAGGGCATATCACCTCGGCCCTCGGGTGGCGGTATCACACTACTACTTACCCCACCTGAAGCCTTCTTTTCCTGGTTTGACTTCATAATCGCTTTAAATGTCGCCCCAAATCCTACAAATCCGATAACAAGAGACGAACCAATCGTAAAACTAAGCCAGAAATCTATGCTGTTCGATATCTGAGTCGGGATCAAAGACATCCCAGGTTCCCAGGTCGTAAGTATACCAAAATTATAGAGCAATGGGTTGGCAACAAAGGCTATCGCCGCAGAGGAAGCAAACGAACCGATAACCACCCAGAAAGGCAAAACGAACCCGGCAAGTAATGCACCGAGATCCGTACCAATACCGACCATGGTTGCCGGTAGAACTTCTTTCAAACTCGTTGTAAAATCAATAAACGGGATCGGTAAAATGGTTATTGGAGTAACAAGAAACGTACTTGAAAGAATCGGTATCATCACGTAGATCAAGCCCCATGAGATACCAATAACTGAGCCGATACTGAAAGCACGCCAACGCCACCCCTCCTTTTTCTGTGAGGTTTCCGCCAGGGCGGTGGCACCTCCGGCTTGTACCTTTGCGAGAGGAAAAGGAAGTCTTTCAATATCATTGGTTACACGAAAAAGAATATACCCCATTGAAAAAGAATTTATGGTAAACAGAATGGTTACAGCTGTTAAAACACCAATGGGAACGAACCAATCTGCGTGGAAAAAGTCTCGTTGGGAAAGGGCTTCAGAACTAATCGCTGGAACGACCCAGGTGGGAATTAATGCAGCTATACCCGCAGCCTCGGGGGCCTGCTTGTAATACTGTTCCCATATAAGGTGGGCAAAGGGTCCGCCTGTTATACCGGTGTTCATAGCATTACCGGCTGCCGCAAGGCCAGCTGCCGCCCAGTATAATATCATTATTTCCTGGCGACTCATTTTGACCAGAGATCTTTTAGCAATCTCAAGAAAAAGAATGACGGTCACCCAATCCGCGGCGCCAGTCTGACCACCGGTCACAAGACTCAAGTATATGGACCCGGGCAGCATAATAAATCCAACAAACAGACATGCCCAAATTGTTTTTAAATTAAATCCAGACCTATACGGTTCATCTGCATCACCGAATAAAGCCGTATGTGAATCATGCGGCTCATCGTCTGGAGTATCTTTTAATTGATCTTCACGAACAGACAATATGTACCCCTTGAGATTGTTTATCAGGTATGGTTAAAGGTACAACAAATTTCAAATGAATAATAAGGCTACGGATGCCTTGAAAATAATTCGCCACATCGTGTTGTCAAGGGAATTAATATCACAATCTATTACATTCCAATATATGGAACAGGTTAAAAAATGGGTCCGGTATCTATAAAAATTTATCAATCATGATTTAATAACGTTTTTATTATTTAGATCAAGCTTGTCAATCAATGCTTGCTTTAACCCTGTGTGACGTTCAACGACTTGATTATTTTTAACCGCGATACCAAGGGCCCTCTTCATACCAACAATAATCACTAAAGCCTTTGCTCGTGTGATTGCTGTATATAACAGGTTTCTCTGGAGCATCATGTAATGGGTGGTATAAAGGGGTAAAATAACGGCTTTATATTCTGAGCCTTGACTCTTATGCACACTGATGGCATAGGCCAACACAACTTCATCCAGATCGCCATAATCATACGCGACCATTTCACCAAACATGATGTGAACCTGCTGAGCATCAGGATTGATTTCAATAATTCGACCTATATCACCATTAAACACCATTTTGTCATAGTTATTTTTGGTTTGTAGGACCTTATCGCCGACCCGTAATTCCTTATCCCCTCTTGTAAGAGAGGCCCCAGACGGATTTAATGCCTGTTGAAGAACGTTATTTAGCTGATCCACCCCTACTTCTCCACGGTACATCGGTGTCAAAATTTGAATGTCTTCAATCGGATTAAAGCCATATTTTTTGGGTAATCGGTCTATACATAATCCACGGATAACCTCTATACCTTTGACTGGATCTGTTTCACTTAAGAAGAAAAAATCACTATTTTGACGTATTTGCACATCTGGTAATTCACCCTGATTTATTTTATGTGCATTCATCACGATATCGCTGTCCTGCGCCTGTCGAAATATCTCAGTTAAATGAATAAGCGGAATGACGTTTGAAGATATTATATCTCGGAGTACGTTGCCCGCACCGACAGATGGAAGCTGATCAGCATCGCCTACAAGAATCAATCGGGCGGATTCCGGTATGGCCCGGATAAGTGCATTCATCATGATGGTATCCACCATAGATACTTCGTCAAGGATCACAACATCCGTTTCGAGTCTGTTATCCACCCCTTTATTAAAAGCCATTTCTCCAGGATTGAACTCGAGTAATCGATGCATAGTCTTGGCCTCAGATCCAGTAACTTCAGACAATCGTTTGGCTGCCCGGCCGGTCGGTGCTGTTAATAAAACGCGGTCTCCTCGCCGTTTAAATAAATCAATGATGCCTTGTACACAGGTGGTCTTACCTGTGCCCGGACCTCCGGTAAGCACCATTACGCCTTCTACAAAGCTCAGCAGTATCGCCTTTATTTGTTGTGGATTGAACGAAATATCTCGCGTAGTCTCTACTTCCCTGATCATTTGATTAATCTGATCATTAGATGGGGCAGGACGTGGATAATCTATAATTCGAGCAAAATGTCTAACGATTCCTTGCTCTGCATAGTAATACCTTTTGAGATAAACTCGATCTTTTTCATAAACCACTTCATCCAATTGGATAAGGGTGTTTAAGGCCACAGGAATCGTGGATGGCTCCACCTCAAGGAAGGTGACACTTTCTTCAATCAGATCATCAAGTGGGGTATAGACATGGCCTTCTTCTGTATGCTTCTGGGTAACAAATCTTACACCTGCAACGATCCGGCTAGGATCACCTGGATCAACGCCAAGATTCATTGCAATCTGGTCTGCAGTCTTAAAGCCCACCCCCCAGATATCAGTGGATAGACGATAAGGATTTTCCATAACCATTTGAATTGAATCGTCACCATACGTTTTATAGATTTTTACGGCAAAGGTCGTACTTACATTATTCGCCAGGAGAAACTGCATCACTTCTTGTATTTGTTTCTGCTCCTGCCATCCAATCTGAATGAGATCAACCGTTTTCTTCGCGATGCCCTTAATATCAAGGAGTCTCTCGGGTTTAGCATCAATAATCTCTAACGTGTCGACACCGAAATGCTCAACAATTAACTTAGCTTTAGATGGCCCGATTCCCTTGATCAAACCTGAGCCAAGATATTTTCGAATCCCCTCAGCAGTTTTTGGCTGTAAGGATTTATATTCATTTACTTTAAATTGTTTTCCGTATTTCTCATTGGAGACCCAAATCCCTTGCAATTCCATCCTTTCACCAGCAACCAATGTGGCCATAGTGCCGATAATGGGAATAACACCCGTACGACCAGCAATTCGGGTAATGTTTTCTGATGTTTGGCAAGATCTGAGTTCAGGTTTAATTTTTGCTATCGTATAACCTGTATCTTCACTCTGGAAGGTTATACGCTCAATCGTGCCTACGAGAATATCCATAATGCGAGGGAATATATAATTTTATCGGGGATAGGGGCGAACATCCCCCGATATTTCATATTCAATAAGAAACATCGGGGGTTTGGAATGGCTATCGCTCATCATCGGCATAAATCACAGCGTCTGTGGCACTTCCATATTCTGCGAGTTCATTAGCATTAAAAAAGCGAGGCACTTCTACCTCGGCCGTTTCTAAAGAATCGGATGCATGGACCAAATTACATTGAATACTCATCCCCAGGTCTCCCCGAATCGTTCCAGGTGCAGCCTCTCTTGAATTGGTAATGCCACAAAGCAAACGAACAGCCGAAACCGCCTCGCACCCTTCTAGACAAATAGCGATGGCTGGCGTACTGCGCATGAAAGATTTTATACGGGGGAAAAATGGCTTGTCAGCGAGATGACTGTAATGATCATCGAGAATTTCATTTGATAATTCCATAAGTTTTAATCCAACGACTTTCAATCCCTTGTTTTCGAATCGATTTATAATATCGCCTATCAACCCTCTTTGAACTGCATCAGGTTTGACTAATACAAGTGTTCTTTCCACTGAAATTGTCTCCTTATTAAAATAAAATCCACCCAACTCAACGGCGTTAATTCACAAAGATTATATGGTGTCTAAATGTATTTCCTTAGTGGGGTTCTGTCAATGAAAATGACCCTGTCTAAAACCGTTAAGTCAGAGCTTATAATTAGCTGTAGACAAGGATCATATGTTCGTATATACTACAAGGCATTCAGGAGTATACGACCATATTTTTAAGAAATAAACTGGTGGGGGATCGTTAATGACAGATGATGATATACTTCATGAAGAATGTGGTATTTTTGGAATCTACGGAGATGTAAGAGCGGCCGAGTTTACTTTCCTCGGGTTGCATGCCCTTCAACATCGTGGTCAGGAAAGTTCAGGGATGACTGTCTCAGATGGAAAACACCTGGTATCCCATAGAGCTATGGGATTGGTAAAAGAGGCATACGATGATGGTGAAAGCATTAAGGGCCTGAAAGGGCATATGGCGATTGGTCACAATAGATATTCAACAACCGGCGCCTCTAATGTATTCAATATCCAACCGTTCGAAGTGAATTACAAACGCGGTCAACTTGCAACAGCCCACAACGGCAACCTCACCAATACAAGTGCCCTACGGAACGCGATGGAGGAGGTTGGCTCAATCTTTCGAACCACTTCTGATTCCGAACTGGTATTACATTTAATTGCCCGGTCGGCTGAGGGTTCATTGCCCGAAATGATAGCGGACGCTTTGGGCAATGTTGAAGGTGCCTATTCTATCGTTTTTTTATCAAACAGCCAGTTAATTGGTGTTCGCGATCCACGAGGATTCCGACCGTTGTGTTTAGGTCGAATCGGCGAGGCCTTTGTTCTTTCCTCTGAGACGTGCGCCTTCGATATCGTGGATGCAGAGTATATTCGAGAAGTAGAACCGGGTGAGGTCGTGGTTATCGATGAAAATGGGATAACATCCCATTTTCCTTTTAAAAAAGAGACCCCAGCCGCATGTATCTTCGAATATATCTATTTTGCTCGGCCAGACAGTAAGGTGTATGGGGAAAATGCAGATAAATTCCGACGCCGGTTCGGTCGACAGCTGGCAGATGAACATCCAGTAGAAGCAGATATTGTGGTTGCTGTGCCAGATTCTGCTAATACCGCCGGTCTGGGTTATTCAGAACGATCCGGGGTGCGTTATGAAATAGGCTTGATTCGAAATCATTATGTAGGACGATCGTTTATTGATCCGAATCAATCTATGCGGGAGTTTAAAGTAAAATTAAAATATAATCCAGTTCGTGGTGTCATTGAGGGTCAGCGTGTGATTCTTGTGGATGATTCAATCGTAAGAGGTACAACCTTGTCTTCCCTCATACGGCTGTTACGACATGCGGGGGCAAAAGAAGTCCATGTGAGAGTGAGTAGTCCTCCGATCAAACACCCTTGCTTTTACGGTATCGACATGCAGACGAGCGGAGAATTAATTGCCGCAAAAAATGGAAACAAGATCGAAAAGATCCGCACCATTCTCGGGGCCGACACCCTTGGTTATCTCTCCATCGAGGGCATGGTAAAGATTGCAAAAGAATATGCCAGAGATGATGCAGGATATTGTACCGCTTGTTTTAGTGGTGAGTATCCGGTTGTCCCAGAAGATGCCCTCAATAAATTGGTCCTGGAATAATTATGGGAAAAAATGGACCCTGGTGGCATGTTTTTGATTATGTATTTTTGATGCGCCCCACACTCATGCCGTCTGTATGGAGTCTTTTCATTTTTGGCTTCTGCCATTCCCCAGACCATGTACAAATTTATAATACCCTTGAAATGTTTATCCCCCTCATCTGCCTTACCCTGGTCGCTGGAGCAGGGTATATTCATAATCAGTTGTATGATATTGAAAGTGATCGTATAAATAATAAACTTTTTTTGTTACCCGAAAGCCATATATCTGTACAATCGGCCCGGCGATGGTATATATACTGTTCGTTGTTCGCCATCCTCGGTGGATTGATCTATGGATATTGGCTTGGCCTTCTAATAATTCTTTCTGCCTTTTTAAGTTATGCTTATAATGCGCCTCCATTTCGATGGAAGGACCGTCCCATAGCTGGGGTTCTGGCAAATTCCTCTGGCTATGGATATGTGGCATTTGCAATTGGGTGGGGAAGTGCTTCAACTTTATCCTGGCCGCTTTTGATACAAGCAATCCCCTATGCTATCGGGTGTGGATCATTTTATTTATTGACCACTGTTTTGGATGCAGAAGGAGATCAAAAAGCAGGTAAAATTACGATGGGGGTTAAGTATGGAGTTTCGGTCACGGTGGGCGTTTCTATTTTATTTCTCTTAGCAGGTATTTTATCTGCCCTTATGATAAAAAATTATGTCATTTTTATTCCCTATGTGATGTCACTCCCTCTTTTTATCTGGACCATGAAAAGCATGAAAATTTCTCATGCCAAAATCACACTAGGCATAAGTACTTTGGCGTTTTCGGCCGCTGCAGTTATGTGCTATCCGCCTTATTTGGGGGTCTTATTCCTCTTGTTAATCATGGTAAAATTATATTACAAACATAGATTTAACTTTGATTATCCGCCCTTTCAAATACCAAGGGAGACCATAAAATAATATGATCGATATTCAACCTAATAGCTGCGATTTTTGTGGGACGTGTGTGGCCGTCTGCCACGTAGATGCCATTGAGGTACTGGAGGCATCTATTTCAATAGATCAAAAAACATGCGATGATTGTTGCAAGTGTGTATATGTGTGCCCACTCGTGGTTTTATCTGCGGAAATTTTAGGTAAAAATCAGGTTCATTGACTATGTTTAGTTTTTAGTCCTCACATATCCCGCATTAATTATTACATCTTATTCTCCGCTAACATCTGCTTCCCGATCCGGAAAAAAACCAAAAATATTAATCAGTGTATCTCGTAGCTGGCTTCTTGGTATAACTTGATCAACAAAACCTCGATTTAAAAAGAATTCCGCTGTTTGAAATCCTTCTGGCAAACTGGATTTGAGGGTCTGTTCAATGACTCGCAAGCCTGCAAATCCCATCATAGCACCAGGCTCAGCCAGAGTAAAATCACCCAGAGAAGCATAACTGGCCATGACCCCCGCCATTGTAGGATTGGTAAGGATAACGATGTAGGGTAATTTCTCTTTTGATAATCTGGTCAACCATAAGGAGGTTTTAGCCATTTGCATCAGAGAATGGATGCCCTCCTGCATACGTGCGCCACCAGAAGTCGCGATAATGACCAGGGGGGTTTTTTGGTCAATGGCTCTACGAATAGACCGGGTGACTTTTTCACCCACGACAGAGCCCATACTTCCTGCTAGAAATGTGCCATCATGGATCGATAAAGAAATTTTGCGACTTGCAACGCGTCCCGTGCCTGAAACCACAGCCTCCTGCAATCCAGTCTTCTTTTGATATTTTTTTAAATATTCAGGATAATTTTGTTTCTCTTTAAACTTCAATGGATCTGTCGTCTGAATATGTGTATCACATTCATCAAAAGAATCTGGATCAAGTATTAAGTCAATATATTGTCTGTAGCCGATTTTAAAATGGTGCCCACATTTTGCACATACATTAAAGTTTCTCTCAAGTTCAGCCTTATGGAGGATGGACTCACAGGTGCCACATTTTATCCATAACCCTTCTGGCATTTCACGTTTCTGTTGAGTATTTAATCCGTTATTTTTTCTTTTAAACCAATCCATTTTTATCTCTATTGTTAATTCAAATCACCCAGTATATGGAAGATCAATCGTGAAAATGATTCAGCAGACGTTCTCACGGCAAGCATTACATCCGCTGTATTAATAAGCCCTTCATCGGTACCGATGCATTGGTTCGATATACAAGATATTCCCATGACCTTTAGACCAACATTTCTTGCGGTAATGGCTTCTGGGATTGTTGACATGGTTACCGCATCGGCGCCTAAATATCTTAACAATTTTATTTCCGCCGGTGTTTCAAATGATGGACCATGCATCCAGGATAATATCCCTTGTTGAACTGGTATTCTATTTTGTATACTTATCCTTAATAATATATCTTTTAATCCAGGATCGTAACAGGTATCATGATGGCATGATTTATAAAGGGATGATTCCCATCCTCCCATGAAATGGATGTGGTCGGAAACAACCATTAAATCACCAACCTGAAAAGCGGGATTCAACCCGCCCGCGGCATTGGTGATGACCAATGTGTCTACGCCCATGTTTTTCATAACATGAATGGGATATCCAATCTGATCATTTGAATACCCTTCATATTTATGAAACCGACCCTGCATGGCCACAATTGGTACTGCTTGGATCGTGCCATAGACCAGGTTTCCATCATGACCCTCAACCGTCGAGACCGGGAAATGAGGGATAGAGGTATACGGTATACCAATGATATTGTCCATCGACTCAATAAATGAGCCGAACCCAGTACCTAAAATAATACCAAATCGTAACTTATCAAAACCATTCTTCTCAAGGTAGGCGCTAGTTTCCCTTATTTTTTCAGATATAACCATTGTAATCTATTAATTTATATTTATAGATGGTGTGTTACCATCCATGGTGAGGAAATTATTATGAGCGTCATCACTGTAGCAAGAGAATTCGGTAGCGGTGGTAAAGATATTGCTAAAGTCATATCTGAAAAAATTGGATATGAGTGTGTAGATAAAGAACTCATCGCCGAGGTTTCACAGGCAGCCGGAGTGACTGAAGAGGTGGTAGAACAATTAGATGAGGTGGGTGAATCCCCGATTCGCCGGTTTCTCAGCGAATTATTCACGCCTTCAACTATTTATTCACTTTCACCCGAATATCCCCCGCTTATCTGGCCATACGTACCCGGTGCCGGTGATGGGGATTACGATCCCACATCATTAAAAAACACCTATCTCGATAAAAATGAATACTTGAAAATTATTCAGGACACCATTAAATCAATAGCCAAACGCAACAATGTGATTATCGTTGGACGTGGAAGTCATTCTATCTTATCTGATCATGAAAATTCATTCCATATTAGATTTATCGCACCGGTTGAGTATAGAATTGATATTATTATGGAAGAAATGAATTTAAATAAAGCGCAGGCGACAGAACTCATTCATGAGAAAGATAAACAAAGAACACTATATCTTCAGCATAATTATCACCACGACTGGCACGATGCGACCCAATATCATATGGTCTTCAATACCTCCTGTACCTCTTGGGAAAATATGGCCGATATTGTGATAGATATCCATAACAAAATCATAAAATAAGCAATTACAAACCCATACATCCATGATTATTCTCATTGAGACACCATGATCTACGTGTCAAGTATATTGGCGTAATGATCCTCTCGGCAAACTGGCATCGGCACTACGTGCAGGTTCGTACCAAACACCTGCAACGGGTGGGTAAACTGCATCCCGATCTACCTTTAGATCAATCACACAGGGTCGATCACTCGAAATCGCTTGATCTAAAGCCTGGGCCAAGTCCTTGACTTTCGTGACCCGAATCCCCAGCACACCCATGGTTTCAGCCATTGCTACAAAATCTGTCCTCTGTGTAAACTCCGTGCCGATAATCCGTCCATCATAGGCCTCTTTCTAACCATCACGTATCGCCCGTAACGCCTGATCATTAATTACTAACGATGACCGGTAGGTTCCATTCAACGGCAGTGACCACCTCTTGACATACCGTTAAAAATCGACCGTCGCCTGTGATGGATATGCAATTTTTTTCAGGAGCCCCAAGTTTAGCCCCAAGAATAGCCACTGGGCCCCACCCCATCGGTGTCCACCCCCTGGATTCAGAAATAGACGGGGACCATAAATGGGATAGAATGCTGAAAAATAATGAGCGTGCGTACCTGTATCTATGGAAAGAATGGAGTCCCGTGGCAATATCTGCCTAAGCCGATCTGCAATGACCATAGGTTCCATGGGCATTTTTTCGGCATCAGGTAAATCAAGTTTAAAAAATTTATTAATATCAGATATCCACGCCCGACTATTTTGACTTTCCTTGCGTCCACCCCGGGCTCGAATCATATCGATCAATTCTTGTAGGGTGGCCGTTGCATCGCCCAATAGGCCCACTTCAACTGGATAATTTTTTGCCAATTCCTGTTGTTGTATATATAGTTGTATGAACCGGTTTTCTTTAACGTATGGGTGACCTTCTGTCCACCAGCTTGTGGCTTCATCAGAAAACCGATAACCAATGGCAAAAACGATATCTGCATGTTCCCGAATGATCTCGTGGGCGACCGGATGCCCAAGCCAACCTACCATGCCAACAGATAGTGGATGATCCTCAGGGATGATACCCTTGGCCACAAATGACATAGCTACGGGAGCCCCTATTAGTTCTGCCAATGCAACGATTTCTGAATGAGCCTCGCCGATCATCGCCCCGTTGCCAGCGACGAGGACGGGACATTCAGCCGGACATAAATAATCTGCTGCTCTTTCTAATGCCTTATAGTCCGCTCTAATTCCCCGACCATAAGCATAGCATTCAGGGACTTTGCTATCATCAGGATTATCGAAGTATTCGGCCTGTAAGTCCCATGGATACTCGATGGCAACGGCACCAGGACGATCCGCCTGCGCAATAGCAAATGCCTTTCTGATAATCTCAGCCGTACGAATTGGTTGTTGAATATCCCAAACTTTCTTGGTAAATGGTTGTAAAGCCTGAGTATAATTCTGGTCTGTTGATGTTTCAGCGCGGGAGGTCTCCTGCAACTGTCCACGACCGGCTTGCTTAGTTAGGATGCCACCGCTGATGGCCAGAATCGGACTTGAGGTGAAATGGGCCGTTGCAATACCCATAATCATGTTCGCGGCCCCGGGCCAACGAAGGAGCAACAAACCCCGACGTAACCACTTATCCGAGCATACCCGTCAACAATATGTGCTGCTGCCTGCTCATGCCTGACGAGCTTAAATGATATTTGCTCAGAGTCACAAATCGCATATATGATATTCATATTACCATGGCCAGGCAATCCGAAAACTTATTGCACGCCATGTGCTTCCAATGCCGCTACCAGGGCTTGAGCACCGCGCTGTTGGGCCATTTTATTCTCTTGTCCTATGGGCTATTGTAAAAAAACAGGGTATGTATCAGGTGAATAACTGTCAATAAATAACATCTTGTAACGGCCTCAAAGCCATTGACATATAATCCCAAAACCAATTATTATAACCCTCATTCTGTGAGACTCTCCAGAGTAGTGGATTATTAATTTTACACCGTATACGTGCAACACAACCACTATAATTTTTTTATATCAGGAACATGACCCTGAATCCTAGAGAAGTGTTGCTCGATAAAACAAAATTGCCTGAAGGCGTTTCCATTTGATCAGAAATTGACGCTGATCTGGCGTTTATTGTGCATGCTTATGGCCCACCACCACTTTGGCAACGTCAACCTGGTTTTTGGTACCATACTGTTTATTATTTTGGAACAACAGGTATCTTTGACGTCTGCGAGGGCAACTTTTATCAGACTCACTGGTTTTCTTCCTGGATATCAGCCCATGCCATTGAGAAAAAATATTTAGATCTTGATGGGCTTGGTGCAGCATTTATAGATGTTGTTGATAGATTGTCCGAATTTAAAGGCATTGGCCCATGGACCGCAAACGAATATTTACTGACTGCATTACTAAGATCAGATGTCTGGCCAGAAGGTGATCTTGCTTTGTCATTGGCTATTCAAAACAAAAACTAAAACCCGGCCCTCCCCGGTCCAGTTTCACCTGATTGGGGAGCGGTATAGACCCTGACGTTCTGTGGCTGCGAGAATTTACTGGTGGTATTATTTAAAAGGCAAAGATCCAGGTTAACCAGAGACAGACGTCTCTTTGAAAGGCTTGGAAATATGGAATGCGCTAATGGCCATTGATCAAATATATACCGATGGACGTCATTATGATCGAATGTTGCCCGGGGATTATGATGCCCAACGTTTCTGGTTAGATCGAGCCCAAGCCTTTGGAGATCCCATCCTTGAATTGACCTGTGGCACCGGACGAATATCCATACCTCTCGCCCAAGCGGGATTTGATGTGACAGGTATAGATCTATCGGAGGCCATGTTAAAAGAAGCAAAAAGAAAATCGGAGAATAGTAACTTATTCATTAATTTTCTCCATGGCGACATCCGTCATTTTAATCTGAACACAAAGTATTCTTTTATTTTTCTTCCTGCTAATGCGATTTGTCATTTACTTACCCTTGAGGATTTTCAATCCTGTATGACGTCTGTGAGAGGTCACCTGGATGAAAAGAGTCGATTCATGGTCGAAGTATTTGTGATTGATTTATCCATGTTGGTCAACGCTTCTGACCAGAGAGATATTTTTGCTTCGTATGATGGATCCGGATGGATTTGGAGAGGTAACCATCTATTATACATCAAAGTATGATCCAACTACCCAGATAAAACATAATACCACCTATCAAAAATTACCCGCTTCAGAGAAAGGAAATATTGGCACACTACCCATGCGTATATATTTCCCACAGGAATTAGATGCGTTGTTCAGATATAATGGGTTAAAAATTATTGATAAGTTTGGTGATATGCATTTGAGTCCGTTTACTTCGGATTTACCCACGCAAATTTTCATTCTAGGACTTGATTGATTAGTTGAAAAAGGAGTTGTAATGAATTACGAAGTTGCAGATTTCAACACAGATGTAATTGAAAAAAGTCATGATATCCCTGTATTGGTCGATTTTTGGGCTGAATGGTGTGGCCCATGCAAAGTACTCGGTCCTGTGATTGAGGGGTTAGCTGGAAAGAATGAAGGGCGATGGGCTTTAATAAAAGTAAATACGGAGGTCCATCAGGAGATCGCGAGGGAGTATGGTATCGAAGGCATTCCAAATGTAAAAATGTTTGTAGATGGGGAAGTAAAAGATGAATTTACGGGGGCTCTACCAGAACGGAGTATATTAGATTGGTTAAAAAAGGCCTTACCCAGCCCTTGTACAGAACAGCTAAAAATGGCCACGGAATTACTTAAGGAGGGTCAAGCACCTAAGGCGCAAGAAATATTAAATGAAATTATTGAAATTGAGCCTGATAATGATCGGGCAGCGGTCCTCCTGGCTCAAACCCATCTGAGCGATGATCCAACAAAAGTTTTACTCCTGTTAAAATCCATCGAGCCGGGTTCTGAAATGTATGAATTAGCCGAAGGACTTCGCACCATGGCTGGTTTGTTTCAACATTTGTCAAATTCGGATAATTTGCCGGATGATCCGATAAAAGAGACCTATCTTCAGGCCATTGAACATTTAAAAAGTACGGATTATATTGAAGCGCTTAAACATTTCATAGATGTCATTGAACGAAACCGTGGATACGATAAGGAAGGGGCCCGCCTTGCCTGTATTGCCATCTTTAAAACATTGGGTGAATCACACGAAATTACCCGACAATACAGGCGACCTTTTAGTAATGCCCTCTATTCCTAAGAATCATTTGATTTGATGAACAGGGGTATTTTAAATGCAGAGAGAGGTCCGATAACGGATTAGTCAACGCCAGTCAGTACCGGTTCACGGAAAATTTTTGATCATATCAGACAATAATAGGCCAGATTAAACCAACGAGATATAGAAGGATTTATTCCGACAGCGGGCTCTTTTTCTCTGGATCAATTTCCATCTTCCGCATCGCCCGTTCCGCAACTTGTGGTTTAATATCTCCTTTACGGACGAGACCATTTAATGCCCCCAAAGTAATAAAACGAGCATCCATCTCAAAGAAATGTCGCAAAGCGGGCCGGCTGTCACTCCTGCCAAATCCGTCTGTGCCCAAGGCAACGACCGGACCAGGCACCCACTTACTCACGGAATCAACTAAGGTTTTCACATAATCTGAAGCCATCACGTAAACACCGGCCGTATCCTTCAAACAAGCTGTGATGTATGGTAACCGAGCTTTTTCACTGGGATGGAGTAGATTCCATCTTTCCGTTTCCAAGGCATCCTGCCATAATTGTTTATAACTGGTCACACTCCATACATCGGCTTCAATCCCATAATCGTTGTGAAGCATCTCCTGGGCTTTAATTGTTTCATTGATTATACACGCACTTCCGAAAAGGTGGGTGACTGGAGTCTCGCCATTTAGGGTGGGACGTAATTTGTACATGCCTTTTAATATGCCCTCTTCAGCGCCTTCAGGCATGGGAGGCATCGCATAATTGTCATTCTGTACGGTAATGTAATAGAAAATCTCTTCCTGATCTATATACATCCGCTTGATACCATCCTTAATAATCACCGCCAGTTCATACGCATAGGCTGGATCATACGTGCGAAGATTTGGGATCGGATATGCAAGCAAATGACTTTGACCATCCTGATGTTGCAGACCCTCACCATTCAGGGTTGTTCTTCCTGAGGTACCTCCCATAAGAAACCCACGGGTTCTCATTTCGGCCGCAGCCCAAATCAAGTCACCCACTCTCTGAAGACCGAACATGGAGTAAAATATATAAAAGGGAATCGTATTCACCCCGTGGGTCGAATAAGCCGTCCCCGCAGCAATGAGGGAACTGAGGGCACCAGCCTCCGTAATCCCTTCTTCGAGTATTTGACCGTCCTGGGCTTCTTTATAGTAAAGGAGGGTATCTATATCGACGGGTTCGTAGAGCTGACCCGCGTGTGAATAAATGCCGCATTGTCGAAATAGCCCATCCATCCCGAATGTACGGGCTTCATCCGGCACGATGGGTACGATCAATTTACCAAGGGTAGGGTCACGGAGGAGTTTGGTTAATAGTCGAACAAAAACCATGGTTGTAGATACTTCACGACCATCCGTACCGGCCAACATTTCTTCAAACACCTCATCGCCAGGGGGTTTTGGCAACCCCGGATTGACCACTTGTCTCGATGGAATAAATCCGCCCAGGGCAGCTCGGCGTTCTTTTATATATTGAATTTCAGGGCTATCTTCAGGCGGTCTATAGAAGGGGGCCTCTTTAATTTCTTCATCAGAGAGTGGTATACTGAATCTTGTTCGCAAATGCCTGAGGCCTTCTTGGTCGATGATTTTTTGTTGGTGGGCCGTATTCTTGCCTTCACCCCATTCTCCCATACCATAACCCTTGATGGTTTTTGCCAGAATAACGGTCGGCGCCCCTTTATGGTCGACAGCGGCCTTGAATGCAGCATATATTTTATCCGTGTCATGTCCACCCCGGCGAATGGTCCGGATATGTTCATCAGTCAATAATTTTGACATCTCGACGAGCTTAGGGTCCACACCAAAGAAATGATCTCGTTGGTATTTACCATCTGAGACGGTATATTTCTGGTATTGTCCATCAACAATTTCACCCATCCGCTTGGCAAGTAACCCTTCATGGTCCTGAGCGAGCAAGGGATCCCATCCACTTCCCCAGACGACTTTAATGACATTCCAGCCTGCACCGTGAAAGGCTGCTTCCAATTCCTGAATGATCTTCCCGTTACCCCGGACCGGACCGTCTAACCGTTGTAAATTACAATTAACTACAAAAATCAGATTGTCTAATTTCTCTCTTGCCGCAAGGGTAATGGCGCCAAGCGCTTCTGGTTCATCAGTTTCTCCGTCACCGAGGAAAGCCCATACCTTGCGAATATTTCCTTTTTTCAAACTCCGGTCTTCGAGATATCGATTGAAGCGTGCCTGATAGATCGCCATAATCGAACTTAATCCCATTGAAGCGGTAGGAAAGGACCAGAAGTCTGGCATCAACCACGGGTGGGGGTATGAGGATAGTCCTCCCCCTGGTCTAAGTTCTTGCCGAAAGTTTTCCAGTTGTTGCTCTGATAATCTTCCCTCCAGATATGCCCTTGCATAGATACCTGGTGAGGAGTGCGGTTGGAAATATATCTGGTCTCCATCATAGCCCTCGCCGGCCCCCTGGAAAAAATGGTTGAAGGCAACTTCATATAAATTACACACCGAGGCATAAGTTGCGATATGTCCACCAATAGTTTTATCTCGCATATTGGCACGAACAACCATAGCCATTGCATTCCATCGAATAATGTTCCGAATACGTTTTTCCAATTCATGGCTACCAGGATAAGGCAATTGTTTATCTGGTGGGATGGTGTTGATATAAGGGGTATTTACTGCGAAAGGTAGTCGAACGCCCTGAGCTCTTGCGTGCGTTTGTAAATCGGAAATCAATTGTCGCACTCTTTTATGACCTGATTCGTTTAATACATAATCCAGAGAATCAAGCCATTCTTTTGTCTCAATATGGTCAGTATCCTCTAAATTTGAAGATGGATCTTGCATGTGAAAACCTCAATTTCTTATGGAATAGTAATCGATTATTCAAAGCCAGAATAAGCTATAATCTATATTTAGACCGCATGTTTGGCAACGAAAAACACCCTCATAAAGAGTTCTACTTATTATTCATTTATTTTTACATTGCGTCAAAATAACGAGTATGTACTTTGATTTAAATGATGGTATATTAAAAAAAATCAATATTCATTAGGCTTGCGCATTATAAGCATCACAGGGAAAAACAAAACCCACCAACGACAAATCACTTTATTTAACAATACTTCCGGTCTCCATTCCAACTAAAGACGTCCAATCATCAGTGGATTGAGGGTGGATAGACTTCAGCCAAGGGATAGGAAAAATAGCATGATTGCATTTCACAGGTCTTCATTCTTATGGAAAAGTCATCCTTGGAAAGCCCATCCATACTATAAATATGATGGTGGATTTGTGGGTCGAATTGGACAGATATATCATGTGCGTTTCCACCTGGAAGCGGCCTGCCGAATCAATGATGGGATAAACCAAGCCTCTATCTATCTCGGTGCGCCCTGCCGTACGGAATATACCATTGCATCAAGCAACTTTTTTCAATCACCAAGTAACGAATGGCGCATGGCTTTCAGTCACGATTGTCAAATTCCCATTTCAAAAAAACTCAGCACAGAAAAAGAAATTACACACAATCAGTTATTGAAAGATTTATGGCAAAATCATCAGATCGACATTCGTCAATACGACCAGGCTAAACCCTTAACAGAAGCCCATCAAGTGATCGACGCTACTTTGAATCATGACTTGATGAATGTTAAATCGACCTATGTCGATGAAGAAACAGGTCTGGAGGTGGAATTAGAATATCCTGTTGATATAATGAATATAAATGAAGAGGATGATGAATTTCAAGTGTGCACAGGTCCAGTTTTACTCCCAGATTTGTCAACGTGGGATGGACATAATATCCATCGAAGTTTTCTAGCAGATGTCGCCCTCTCGAGTTTTGATTACGTGGAGTTTATTTTAAGACGGGCGATCGATGTCGCAGATCATGAAAAATCATGGTATGAACAACCGATTGGACGAGATCGGTACGAACTCACTGATCCAGATAAAAAACCTGAATCTTACCCACCTGAACGCCCCAAACCAATGGTTTATCACGAAGTATGGGAGAAAACATCAGGAAATATAATCATTAAAACAGACAATGTATAACCCTTACGTTAAGGAGTTTTCTCGATGGAACAGACAACACTTCAAGACACCCGATTTAAACGCATGCCGACACCTGAAGATCTTGTAAGCATGACCAGAGATCTTCAATTTCCACCGGTACAAAATAACCAGCCTACGGTCTTGTCATCGGATGAGATCGATATATTTAATAGAGATGGGTATTTAAAAGGATTTCGTGTTTATTCTGATAACAAGATAGCAGATATCAGGCAAGAATTTGACGGCATGATCGAAGAGGTAATGGCCAGGGGAGATCATAATTACTCTATCATTTCTGCACACATAAAATCGAAAATGGTCCACGATATTGTTAATGATCCTAACATAGTCACTTATATCAGTGATCTTTTAGGAGAAGATGTGGTTTGTTGGGGGGCACACTTTTTCTGTAAAATTCCGCGAGATGGTAAAATTGTGGCGTGGCATCAGGATGCGAGTTTCTGGCCACTCACCCCGTCTAAAACAGTGACGGCCTGGTTGGCTATTGATGACGCAGATACAGAAAATGCGTGTATGCGTTTTGTATCCGGATCCCACCATTATGGCCATTTAACCTATAAAAGAAGTGAATCAGATGAAAATAATGTCCTGAATCAAACCGTTGATGACATCAGTCAATTCGGAACACCTGTAGATGTTGAACTCAAGGCGGGTGAAATATCCCTGCATAGTGATCTTCTTTTACATGGTTCTGGATTGAATGAGTCTTCAAGACGACGGTGTGGGTTGACGCTTCGATATTGTGCTGCGGAGGTAAGGGCAGAACTCGATTGGAATAAAGAGGGCGTGATCGTCAAGGGATCAGATCCTACCGGACATTGGGCTGACCTACCCCGACCGCTTAATGATAGCGTGTAATATGGCCACCGGGGCCCTATTTATTAAACCCACCAGTGATCTGATAATGTTTATTATTTTTATCGGATTTGGATTGTGGGATAGCCTAATTAATCCTTCCCCGACACAAGCTCAAGACCAACGGTCATACGACGAAATCAGGTTACAAGTTGAAACCTATATTGAGCAGGTGAAATCCATAGAGGATTTCGGGGCAAATAAACAAAGTGTTGAGATCAGACAATCCCTGGTTGTGGATCTTAATCAGGACGGTTTATTCGAAGTTTTCGTTTGGATTAAACCCCGGTATCACCAAACCCCACCCATTTTCATTTATCATGTTCCAAATGCAAAAACTGTTAATCGTCTGAGAGAAGCCTTCGCACCAGGTCCACTCCAGAAATTTAATCACACCTTACTGGATGTTCATAAAACCGGTAGAGCCGCGGATATGCAGATCCAGAACGCATTGCCCATGGAGCGTTTGCTTCTCATAGCCAATTATTTGAAAATGGGATCACATGTAATGGAGTATCAGACATTTTCACATATTGAAAGAGGCGCTGACACGGGGTATTATGTAGATTTAAGAAATCAAACCACTTTTAATGAAACAGACAGGAACAGTTGTAAGGATTTTCAATTTTCTGAAATTGATGAAATAGTCTACGGTATTTTAGATGCAAATGCACCTGAAGTCTTAATCACAAGAATAAATCGTGAATTTTATATCTATCAGCTGCATGCATTCAACCGGATCGGCTTATTTGACAAAAAATCCATGCGGTCCCCTGTACCAAAGGATTTTAGATCATTTTTTAAGAATTCCGAAGGAATCATCGGTTACAGAAATGAAGCAGACGAGCAGAAATCTTTTCAAATCAACTTGAGCCTTTTGCTTTAGAGAGTATTCAAAATGACAACGGAAATTAAATTCCTGGCAACCCCTGAAAAAGGTGAAGTTTCTGCGATTCTGGATCGACCCGATAATGCGAAAGCATTGTTGGTTCTTGGTCATGGATCAGGAACAAACATGCTGCATGCACTTATCTCAAATTTGAGTTTAGCACTTGTCGAGCAAAGTGTCGCTACCTTTCGGTACCAATACCCTTATTCCGAAAAAGGAGGCGGGGGGCTTGACGGGAGAAAGGTGCTCCTGGCTACCGTTAATGCTGCGATCCTGTCCGCAAATGAAAACTGTACCGACTTGCCCATATTCGCCGGTGGTCATTCCATGAGTGGTCGCATGATCACGCTGGCAGAAGCCGAATCTCCACTGCCTATATCTGGTATTGTTTGCTTTGCCTTCCCCATAAGTGGTGGAAAAGGTCCTACCGAAAGAGCGGAGCATTTTCCAAACATCTCAAAACCAATGTTGTTTCATCAAGGTACGAAGGACAAATTGGCAGATATAGAAGTCATCAATCGGGTGGTTGACTCTATGAAAAACCGGGCGAGAATACATATTATTGAGACGGCAGATCATGGGTATAAAGTATTAAAACGTTCAGGGACCTCACATGAAGAGGTGATCCAAAAGATGGCGAAGGTGACGTCTGAATGGATGGATGAAGTCTTGAGATAATTAGTGGGATGACAAAAAATAAATCACGGAGGCCGTGAGTCTCAGCATAAGATTTTACACTTATTTATTGTCAAGGATTGAAAATGCAAATCAGACCCTACAAGGGCGTATTCACTATACCCGTGACGCCATTTCAGGAAGACGGTCAGTTGGACTTAGATAGTTTACAAGAGGTGATTACGTTCTGTATTGCTTGTGGGGCACATGGCCTGGTTTCCCCGGTCAATGCAAGTGAATTCAGTGCCCTCTCCGATAAGGAGAGAATGCAAGTCGTCGAACATATAGCTATAATCAATGATAATAGGCTACCCTTCGTTGTTGGTTCCTCAGGGGTAAGCCAGGAGGTCGCGGTGCACTTTGCACGGCATGCAGCAGACCATGGGGCAGACGCCCTTATGGCCATACCACCCTATGTGCGTAAACCATACCTTGGTGAAATTCGGCGTTATTATGAAGCCATAGCTTCGGCAGTGGATTTGCCTATATTTATTCAAAACCACCCCATAGGTGTGCCTATGTCAGCCACCTTTCTCGGACAACTTTGTCGCGATGTGCCCAATATACTTTATATCAAAGAAGAAATTGCACCGGTTACCCATTCTGTAACCGCCGACCTCGAAACCTTTGGTGATGATGTAGAAGGCGTATTTGGTGGTCAAGCAGGAAAATTCATCCTGGAGGAACTTCGTCGTGGCGCTTCGGGAACCATGCCAGCGTGCGAAGTGACCGACATTCATGTAAAGTTGTGGGATGCCTACCAGGCAGGTGGCGACGCACCGGCTCGTGAGATCTTTAATCGATTGGTCCCCCTACTTAATTTTGAGTCCTTACACAGTATTAATGCTTATAAAGAAGTCCTTAAACGGCGTGGGATAATTAAATCCGCATATGTTCGTTCTTCAGACACCCGGCCACTGGATAAATATGACCATGCAGAATTAGATATTTTACTGTCAGAAATTCATGATTTAATGATTTAATAACTTTTATCCGGTTTACAAACATTAATCGTTTTGTTAACAACAGGAGATATTTTGTCGCGTCCAAATATCCTGCTTATAACCAGTGATCAACAACATTATGATACTCTGGGGGTAAATAATCCCAATATTTCAACCCCCGCATTAGATCGATTAGCCAAAGAGGGAATGCAATTTGACCGGGCTTATTGCAATAGCCCAGTCTGTTCTCCATCACGATCAACCCTGATCACAGGGCTATATCCGGCCTGGCATCACTGTTGGACCATTGGTGTTAAACTGCCCGAGGATGTTCCTACGGTAGGAGATATCTTTCAACAGCATGGGTATGAATCAATTCTGGTCGGAAAGGCACATTTTCAACCTTTGGCATCACAGCCGGGCAGTGAATCCATAGAATGCCAACCGACGCTACGAGATCTGGATTTCTGGCGAAATTTCCATGGTCCCTGGTATGGGTTTAATCATGTGGAAACAGGTCGCATGCATGGTCACGAATCGCACGCAGGGCAGCATTATGCCATCTGGATGGAAGAGAATGGATTAAGAAACTGGAAAGATTATTTTCAACAATGGCCACCATCTGAACATGATAAATATCGTGGTCCTCAGTATGAAAGAGGGATGATAACCTGGGATTTACCGGAAGAATATCATCACTCAAACTGGGTCGCTGATCGCACCATTGCCAATATGGAACAATGTGTCGAAAACGATCAGCCTTTTTATCTCTGGTCCAGCTTTTTTGATCCACATCCTCCCTATGTGGTCCCTGAACCCTGGGCGAGTATGTATGATCCAGCAGATATGATACCCGGCCAATATACTGAGGGTGAGTTCGATGCCATGCCCCCCCATTTTAAAAAAACATTAGAAGAACATCCCGATTATTCCATGTATCAGGAAGAGGGGGGGTTTGGCCTGCATGGATTTAATTCTCATCTTCATTCAGAAGAGGAGTTGCGGCGAAGTCTCGCTTGCTATTATGGGATGGTTAGTTTAATGGATCGGGGGATTGGACGGATTCTGGATAGCCTGGATAGATTGGGTATTGCAGACAATACCATTTTGGTTTTCACCACAGACCACGGGCATTTCCTCGGTCAACATGGGTTAATTGCCAAGGGGTCCTTTCATTATGAGGATCTATTACGATTACCGATGATCGCCCGCTATCCCGGTCATATACCAGCCGGCTCTACGTCCGACGCCTTGCAGGGATTGATTGATTTTGCTCCCACCTTCCTGTCGGCAGCAGATATCGAGATTCCAGGCCTGATGCAGGGGGTGGATCAAATGGGTGTATGGCGAGGAGAGCTGCCCCGTGCGAGAGATCATGTCCTTGTGGAAAACAGACATAATCCAACAACCGTTCATTTACGGACCTTTATTAACGATAGATATAAAATGACGGTATATCGCCATCCAACCTATGGTGAATTATTTGATCTGGAAACTGATCCAACCGAAGTCAACAACAGATGGGATGACCCGGCATTCATTGAAATTAAGGGCCAGTTGATGCATAAATTTCTTCAGGCGGAAATGCAACGTGAACCCACTCGGATGCCTAGAATCGCGGGTGCTTGATAATAACGGAAATGCACAGGATTCTTCAAATGATTTGGAATAACATATTGAGTCCTTCCAATGGATGTGGTATAAAGATATTATTCTGGCAGGTTATGAGAAACTTCAACGCTTGATGCTCTGAAAGGAAAGCACGAAATGGTTTCATGTCCGGAATTTAAGCGATCCCAAAACACGGCAGCTGGAAAATAATGTAATAAATGCCCTTACGTTTTTGCCCTGGATGCTTAAAAAAACCATTTCTTTCAGACCATGATTTTGCCAGAGCGCTCATAAAACTATCCTAGGATCAAAACCGTTATTTTACAAAGACCCACCTCTATAAAAATCCTCTGAATTCTTGATGAGCCCATTGGTGATCCAATTACCGTCCCCAATTACATCCTAACCGAAGCCGCATCGCAGGTATCACCATTTGTATGGAAAGGGGAGGGAGGAGATCCATGTTTTGGCGGTCCCAAAATTATTCCCATAATGTTGGGTTATTTATACCGTCCATCGCGCTCTTTACAGAAGGATATGTGGTTGGAATCCTACTATTTGAGTTCGTTTCGGAAATGTTACGATGATCTCGAAACTATGTTGAATCCTGAGACGCTGACCGGAAGTGGTGGTCAAGAGGCTATCCAGTCTTTTCTACACCCCTGTTTTAAATCAAATGCACGACGCAACTTTATCAAAAAATTAATGAATATTAATATCCGCATGAAAGAGGCTAATCTGATATTAACAAAAGTGGACAAGATGACCGCTGCACATGGTATCTTGCCCTTATCGCCTTTATTTACAAAACGGATGATTGAATCCAGTATGCGTTGCCCTCCAGTATATAAATTAAGGGGTAATATTGGATAATATATCTTAAAGCAATCGGTTCTTAATGAGGTCCCTCGTGAATTCATTTACCGTCCCAAATCCGGAATGACGGTGCCTACGAGATTCTGGTTCAATGATGAGATGCAAACTTTTACAAGGGATACCCGGTCGTCAACCGCTGTTCGACAAATGGGTTTAAAAAAAAAATTATACAAACGTTAATTAAAGATGCCAGGTATAACAATTTTACGGGCAGATACCGCACCAAACTTGGGATGTTAATCAACTTTTTCCTCTGGTATGAAAACATGAAGGCGGATTATGTCAAACCCTGATAAATTTCCACATCCACATCCACAACCACATCCACATATAGACCCTACATTTCCACAGACGGGATCAGTACAGAAGACAAACCCACCCGTATTTGTCTGGAATCCGGTTCGAGCGAAAGATCTTATGCACCTGGTCATTGCCAGAGATCCAGCGTTAGAGGAACGAATTTATGATATTATTGAGCTACTCGACCCGATGTATCTGCCCGAAATAAGTTTTCCACCGGGCGAATATTACTGGCGATGGTCTGATTCGGTAAATCATTCACCGATTTATTTTTTCGAGATTTCGGTTGAAGCCGTTATTCTAGAAATTCCAGCCATCGAATCATGGTTGCAACGTTTTCCATCGAACCATCCGCGTATTTTCACGCGGCCAGAAGATATCCCCGCCTTACGAAAAGCATGTGAGACCGGCGTCAAAAGCAACTGGCCGGAACTTAACACAGTAGCGGATCAACTCTTGAAGACGGATCACGCCATGGATCCACCCCCTTTTTTATCCGACAGAAAAGCAGATTATAAAGCCTGGTTTAAAGTGTGGTATGAAATCATGTGGGGTTCCCGGAAATTTGTACATGGGGCCAATACCCTGGCGCTGGCCTATCTTGCCAGTGGAGATCTCAGATATGGACAGGCAGCTGCAAGCCGTATGGTTTCAATATCCAAATGGGACCCGGAGAGCTCAAGTTTCCTTGGTTATAATGATGAAGCACATATGTCTGTGATCTGGCATGGTCCCCAGGCTTGTGATTGGGTGTGGGACCTGTTTACGGATGAAGAAAGAAAATTAGTCATTGAACAGTATCGGGATCGTGGTCGGATTACATTCGATCATATGCGTAACAAAGGATATTATGGCATAACCCGATTTGACTCTCACGCAGGCCGTGAAA
>Ga0114999_10000277_pt1 | contig 76560 bp, 64 predicted proteins | sample ArcticOcean_MG_C_3_FD_89820 | JGI IMG/M metagenome (GOLD analysis project Ga0114999, IMG submission 89820) | Marine microbial communities from western Arctic Ocean - ArcticOcean_MG_CB8_126 | ecosystem: Environmental > Aquatic > Marine > Oceanic | place: Arctic Ocean: Canada Basin | collected...
GAAACGGCGACCCGCAACCGGTTTCGCAGTTCGAGGTAAGCGAAATTGGATCGGCGACAGTTGCGTTCCTACTACCCGCTCCGCTCCACTTCTACTCCAGTGTGGCGGTAACTCAGGAACGAGTGGACGGTATTGGTATCCGCCCATCAGGCACGATGGTTCTGTCGGCAGAAACCAACTAAAAAACCAACTGTCCGGCAGGGGATTTTTTAGAATCAGGTTCATTGCAATAACGATTAACGTATTGCTGAACTATTCATTGCGAGATTTTCGTGATTACCGACGCCAACGACACGTCTCGTCTGAGTTCCGATTCTGGGACTAAAATCTGGGTGTGCGATCGCTGTGATTCCGAACTGGTCGATTTGCACTGCAAACTGCGGTGCGACACGTGCGGGTTTATGAGGGATTGCAGCGATCCCTAACCAAGAATGAAAAATCTCCAGTTTCGACCAACATCGTTCATATTCTTCGTCGCAGCAGTTTCACTGCTTGCTGTGATCGCCGCTTGCTCAAGTAGCGAGCCAACCCCGGTTCCTGTGCAACCAGAAATTACCGCTGCAGAAGCTGTCGAATTGTCGAAAATTGCGATGAGCGAACTCGAAAGCTTCCGTTTCAATTTGATGCACGAGTCGGGGCACACTACGCTCTCGAGCGCCCTCGAACTTACGGTAGCCGGCGGAATCGTTACATCGAACGGCCTCGATCTCAAGGCTGAAGCGAACATCGGGCGGGCATTCGTAAGAGTCGAAGCTATCGTGATAGACGAGCAAACATGGATGACCAATCCGCTCACCGGGGTCTGGTCGGAAATACCGCCTGAGGACAGCCCGTTCTCGTTCCTCGACCCGGTCAAGCTAGTGGCCGATATTCTGGGTGAAACACAGCATCCTGTGTACCCCGATGATTCGGCGACTAACGGTGATATAAAGGTCTCAGGTCAGATCCCTGCCCCAACCCTCGCAGCCCTCGTTGGAACGGTTGATCCCGATGCAATCCCCGGTGTTGTACTCACCTTCGACCCTGACGATTTCCTGCTCAAGAAAATCGTAATTTCAGGAATCGTTCAACCCGAGGACGAAGAGACATACGTGCGGGTGATAACGCTTTCCGAGTTCGACAAGCCGGTTTCGTTAGAACCTCCGATCTAACCAATGTTCAATCGACTTGGCAGAATCATCTCCCCGTACAAGCTGCTTCTCCCGCTTTGCTTCGGCGTGTTTATTGCAGCCGACGACCAAACGGTTGTGATCACGCTTCTACCCGACATGATGGCCGATCTGCGAGTGGGTGTGAGTGAACTCGACCGCGCATCTTGGGCGATCACCGGGTACCTGATTGGTTACACAGCAGCCATGCCACTGATGGGGCGAATATCCGATCGCACAGGGTATCGCCGAGCGTTCCTACTTGCGATGGCGGTCTTCACGCTCGGCTCGATTCTGGTTGCCGTGTCGCCCGATATTCCCCGATGGCTCTACGGGGGGCAACCCGAGTACAACTGGCTGATAGGCACAAGAGTTTTTCAGGCCATCGGCGGCGGAGCAGTTATACCGATTTCGATCGCAGCAGCGGGTCAGTTGGTCGATGGCAAGCATCGGGCGATCGCTTACGGAATGATCGGCGCAAGCGCCGAAGCTGGCGGTGTGTTCGGTCCTCTCTGGGGCGGAGGGATCACGACGTGGCTCTCATGGGAGTGGGCGTTCTGGCTGAACATTCCGCTTACCGTAATTGCAGCGATATGGATAATGAGAAACCCGCCGGGCAGGCGAAACGCTGTGAAGGTCGACGTTCCAACTTCTGTGGTTTTCGCCGCAGCGCTCACGTTGTTAACGGTAGGTTTGGTTCGAATCGGCGATCCCGACGCACTGATGGTCATATCTTTGGTGCTCACCGCGGGCCTAATCGGCCTTCTCGGGTTCATGAACAATCGTTCAGTCGATCCGCTGTTCCCGAAAAGGCTTTTCAGGGTGCCATCGTTCAACTACGCCAATGGCACTCATTTCCTCGTCGGGGCGGTGCTGATAATCGGCATGGTCACTGTGCCGCTAATGGCTGCTTCGGTGTTCGGAAAATCGCCGCTTGAGGGCGGGCTTCAACTGCTGCGTATGACGATAGCGATTGGAGTCGGAGCGTTAGTCGGTGGGTACGTAACGCAGCGGTTTGGCGCTCGTGTTCCAGCGATAACGGGGCTGGTGCTTACGACGATCGGTTTCCTGCTCATGTCAAGCTGGACCATCGATATCGCCGAACCGATGCTCACGATCCATCTGGCGATCACCGGACTCGGACTCGGGTTACTCGTCTCACCTATCGCTGAAACCGCTCTCCGGGGCGTTCAGAACGATCAGCGGGGAGCGGCGTCGGCACTCATCAGCGTTTCACGAATGATTGGTATGACGGCCGGTCTCGCCGCGATGACCGCTCTTGGCACTGTGCAGTTTCAGGAGCTCGTGGCAGATGTACCAGCGTTCTCGATGAATCCTGAGGTTCAGCAGCAGATTCTCGACAGCGCCACCGAAGCCGCTGTTGAAGTATTTACTCGCTTCTACCTGTACGGAGCGATTCTCTCAGCGTTAGCTCTGGTACCGGCGTGGCTTATGACGCGGAGCAAGTCGACGGACTAGTAAGACCTCATATCCCGACCGAAGCAAAGCGAAGCGGAGGGATCTTCGGTGGTGGGTGGATGATGGGCACGTTAGCGCCGCGTTTCCGTTGGCATTCCCCCTCAACACTTCGACTAGCTCAGTACATGCCTAACCTTCTCCCTGAGGGAGAAGGAATAAGAAAAGAGGACGCGAGGAACGCCCAGCATCGCTAGTTGATTTCCCGACCACAGCGATAGCGGAGTGGAGGGATCTCGGAGGATATGTCTGTCAACGTAGCCGACAACGTGCATGCCTGTAGTAGATCGCTAATTCCCGCGAGATCCCTCGATTTCGCTATCGCTTCACTCGGGAATTTGGTCATTCCGTCTTCTGGGGGAGAAGGTTAGGCATGCATTGAGCTAGTCGAAGTGTTGAGGGTGAAACAGCCAAAAGGATAGAACGTGAACGCCGGGAACGAATCACCCTCACCCCAACCCTCTCCCGCTGGGAGAAGGAGCCGTCCAGTCCCTAATCCGCCGACGCTGTGCGTTTCTGCTCAGCTCGGCGTTCAGCTTCGAGTCGTTCGAGGTCGTATGAGCCGTGATCGACGTACGACATGGCATCCGCCAGTGCTTTGTGACCCGCCTTGTCACGAATGAGGTTGTGCATCAACTGACAAACTCGGCGGTAGTCCGGGTGACCCTGCTGGGCGGTTCGAAGCTCCAGCATGTGGAAGGCTTCTCGAGCGTTGAACTGCATCGAGTAGCGCAGCTTGAATCCGAACGGAACTACATACTGCGAAACATCGGGACCATGCTCGTTCAACACCGTCTCGTGAAAATCGCTCATGCGACCCATCGCATCGTTCCAACGCTGCGTCCAGCCGACTTCCTCGATTGCTGGCGGAGTCGAATAGCCGTGCTTCACCCCGAGTCGTTGCCAATCGAGAGTCAGCATGCGGTGGCGTTGCAAATCACGGAAACTGCCGAAGTCGGAAAGCACGTCGAAGCGATAGAACGACCGCTCCATACCGCGCCCCGGTTTATGCCGACGGTTCTGTCGATCGCCGACATAGGCTCGAATCACATCGGACTTATCGGCGTCGCTCATCGCGTTGACTATGGCTTGAAGTTGGGTGTCAGGAAGATCGGTGTGGGCATAGAGCGCCGCCGCAGCGATTTTGTCCTCGGCGTCGTGATCCCACTCGACAAGCGTTACCTCTTCGATTCCGTCTGGCTCGGCATCGATGCTCGCAGCGATTCGTTCCATCGCCTCATGGTTATCCTGGAAATAGCCCGACCACGCGCCGCCACGATCTGGGAGATCGACTCGCTTAAGGAACGACGGTATAACTTTCCGCAGTTCTTCAAGCATCATCCGTGCGTAGTCACGTGCCTCTTCGAGAGGATGACTGTTCATCCGAATCAGCATCGACTCGTACGCCTGCCCGGTTCCGAAAATGCCTACGTTTGAAGTAGTTGCAGCCGGAAGCAGCCCACGTGCCGAGTCACAGGCTTTGGCGCGAATCGATGCCGTGTAGATGAACTTCGAATCGCTCTCCTGCCGAGGGAATTGCCCCTCGAAGAACGGCACGCATTTGTGCACGAGTTCCGAGTACTCATCGAAAAGCCAATCCATCGTCTCGCTGTATTCAGCAGCGAGCGGACCGGTTTCGATCTCGGGTGGCACGTTGTATCGGTAGCGATCGCCTAGCTTCTGATCGTAAAAAATGTACCGAGTCGACTGCTCAAGATAGGCCGCCAACCTGCCCCATTCAAGAACTTTGGTCAGGATATTCGATGCCTGCTCGCACGCTATGTGAGCTCCGCCGAGCTGCGCAACGGAGTCATCACCGAACTGCGAGAAGACCCGGTCGTAGAGACCCTCCGCTCTATTCAACGAAACGAGAGCAGCGCTATCTGAATCTTCAGAAAGTTCCTCAATAGGCACTTCAGGCTGATCGTAAAACTCGTCGAGAAACAATCGTCGAAGTGATTTTGGTGAGCGACTGTAACGTGCGAATAGCGCGCCCTTCACAACCTCTGGAAGATTAATGAGAGCGAAAACGGGGCCATCGATATTGGTGAAGAACCGGGTTAGAACAGCCCGTTCCTCAGTGTTGAATGTTTCGCGTACGTACATCGTGACGTGATTCTATCGACTGCCCTGCCGAACAAGCGGGGAGTTTGGCGTTTATTACTTAGCGCTTGCCCACCCTGAACAAGCGCAACGTGATCTATTTCGAACCCAGCAATCCGAATTGCCCCAGAGCCGTTACAGCATCCCGTTACAGCATCAGGCGAGCTGGATTCTCGAGATTCTTCTGGAACTCGCTCATGAACACAGCGGCCTCTGCTCCGTCACCTACACGGTGATCTGCAGAGATCGTGGCGTTCATCATTGAACCAACAACGATCTGACCATCTCGTACAACCGGCTTTTCTTTCACCGCACCAACCGCAATGATTCCGGCGTTTGGCGGGACGATTATTGCCGAGAAAGTGTCGGTACCGAACATTCCGAGGTTCGACGTGCCAAACGTGCCCGCGGTCATTTCAGTTTGGGTGAGCGACCCACCCTCGCCACGTGCCCGTTTACTGATGTCGCGCACCGCTCGGGAAATCTCAATCAACGACATGTTCTGTATGTCCACGACAGCCGGGACGATAAGACCCTCAGGAAGAGCGATTGCAACGCCGAGGTTGATGCTTGAGTGGCCGATCAGCTTGTCGCCATCGAAGGTCGAGTTCCACTTGGGGTACTTGACCAGCGAGATCGTCACGGCCCGAAGGATCATGTCGTTCACCGAAACACGGCCGCCTTCTTCGGCGAGTGCTTCGTTGATCTGACGACGGAACGTCATCGCGGCACCCATGTCGATTTCGTGGGTGACGTAGTAGTGCGGCGATTCGGTCTTCGACTTCACCGTCACTCGTGCTATTGCCTGGCGCATAGAACTAAGCGGGGTATCGGCGCCATCCAGCACGACCGGTGATCGACCGCCAGCAGCGGCAAATCCGGGTGAAGGAGTGAAATTTTCTACGTCGGACTTGGTGATTCGTCCGCCGGGGCCTGTCCCCGGAACGGTCGCTATATCGAAGCCCTTTTCCTCAGCGATTTTGCGAGCAATGGGCGATGCCTTTACTCGACCACCAGCCGACGCGGCTGGAGCTGTTGGAGCAGGAGCCGGTGCGGCTTGCTGAACGGGCGCAGGGATCGGAGCGGCAGCGGGAGCGGGAGCCGCTTTTTCGGCTTTAGGCGCTTCGGCAGCGGGCGTTGCAACTACTTCAGGAACCTCGTCGTCGGCATCACCGATGAATGCGATGACAGTTCCGACCTGAACGAGATTGCCTTCCTCAACAACTATCTTGCGAAGGAGACCCTCGGAGTAGGCTTCCATCTCGACGACCGTTTTGTCGGTTTCGATTTCCGCCAGTTTGTCCCCACGGCTAACCGTGTCGCCCTCGGCCATAAGCCACTTGGCGATCGTGCCCTCGGTCATGTCGGCACCCATCGAGGGCATAGTCACTTCGCTGATCAAATTCGCACTCCTGCGGGAACGTTTCGTTCACAAATATCGTAAGTTCGGCTGGGCTGCAAGCTAGGTCTCAAAAGACCCGTTGATAGAGGGTACACAAGAATCCACCATAGGTGAGCAATGTTGCCCTTCAATAGACGGACTCTACGACGAACCACCGCTCTTATCCAAGTTTGATCTTTGGCGATTTGATTTGGCGATGATCCGCATTCTCCGCTGATGATCAGTCTTGGCACCTGGCGTGTTCTTCGTCTCATCGTGCTCTATCTCCCGACCCATCCGCTTGTACGACTCGAATCGAGATGCCTGAAGACGGCCGTCCTTGATTGCCTCGGCGATAGCGCATCCGGGCTCGCCAACATGTCCGCAATCTCGGAAACGGCACTGCCCCAAAAACTGTTCGATTTCGGAGAACGTTTTTGCGAGTGCATCCTCGCTTCCACCAACTAGCCCGATCGTTCGTATTCCGGGGGTATCAATCAATACTCCACCACCGGGTAACGGCAGTAGCTGGCGAGTGACCGTCGTGTGGCGACCACGGGTGTCGGATTCGCGGATGTCCCCGGTGTCCATCACTTCGTGACCCATCAAATGATTCACGAGGGTCGATTTTCCAACACCGGACGCACCGATCATCACGGCCGTGCTGCCTGCCCTGGTAAATTGCTGGAGCGGGTCAACTCCGTCGCCGGTAATTCCACTTACGGCGAACACATCAACTCCGGGAGCAGCAAGCTGAGCTTGCTTAACGATCTCAGAAGCATCGACACCTTCGAGCAGGTCAGTCTTCGAAAGGACGACGACCGGTACGGCTCCGCTGCCCCACACCAGAGCGACCTCACGCTCCAATCGAGCGGTGTTGAAATAGGTCGCTGCCTGAACGATAAACACGGTGGTGATGTTGGCGGCAAGGACCTGTTCGTCACCCTCTTCTTTACCGCGCATTACCCGTTTTCGAACGAGTAGTGAAGATCTGGGCAGCACTAATTCGATCTCGTCCGGGTCCTCATTTTCACCGGGGCGAATTAATACCCAATCGCCTACGGTTGGTTGGGCAGGTTCAATCTCAGATTCGTCTTCATGAGCAATGCGTGCGAACGTGCTGACCGCTCGATAATCGGTCGAATCAGCGTGCACGAAAGTGGTTATTCCATCGACGCGTGCGACTCTTCCGGGGACGAGACCGGGGTCTTTCGACCTGATCGCAGCGATGCGTTCCAGCACGGCATCTGTCAGACCGTATTGCTGAAGATTGGCAAAGTCGTTGCTCGGACTCGCGGCCTGAGACGGCTTTTCCTGAATGTCATCATGTGCCGAAGTGTTGTCGGCACGAGAAATGTTGTTCAACGTGAAGGTTCCTTAAAGCGCTCAGAGCACTCGGGGAAATCTGCCGCACGTCTCAACATATATACCTAGATGAGAGAAAGAATCGACAGGCCGGAGTTGGCTTCTGAGCTGGGCGCGATCGTTTGGAGATTGAGTTCAAGTACATTCATTGAAACGGTCCTCCTTGCGCCCAGTCGCCTAACTTGTTGGGACTGGCCTAGTCGTTGTCTCGATAGCCTAACTGAACAGATGTTATCGCGTTACCGGAATTTGTTCACAATCACTCACAAGAATTGGTGAGTGAATGGGCCGAACATCAATCGGTCTTATTTGGCATTGCGAGGAGGTACGACGTGGCAATCAGCGACCGACATGGGATAAGTTTGCGACTTAGGGCATGACCGCTGCTGGCTTCTACGTGACGTTGATTCACTTTGATGACTGATTGCCACGTCGTTCCTCCTCGCAATGACAGAAGTCACTGAATTCAGCCGCGTTTGTAAGAAGAATCAGCGCTAAAGCACCGCATCACCAGAGTAGGTCAGCGAAAGGAACCTAAATTCCGAAGCCTTCAGCGACGGCTTTGAGCACATCATCGGCGTTGGTCAGCACTTCTTGTTCCAGACCTCGGTTGTACGGCCACGGCACATCGACTGAGCCGACACGCATCACCGGTCCGTCGAGCCATTCAGCAGCGCGTTGTTGGAGTTCTGCGGCGACTTCAGTCATGATCCCGCCAGTTCGACGTGCGGTGTCTACGACAACCGCACGGTTCGTCTTCTGCGTCGAAGCGATTACAGCGTCCATATCAAGCGGACTCAGTGAGCGCAGGTCGATCACCTCGGCCGAAACGCCTCGTTCGGCGAGTTTGTCAGCAGCCTCGTTGACCGGACCCATGCCGTACCCATACGAAACAAGCGTGACATCGCTGCCGTTACGTGTGACATCGGCTTTACCGATTTCGATCTCGTAATACTCGTCTGGAACTTCGCCCTTGAGCCCGTAGAGCAATGCAGGCTCGGCGACCAGCACAGGGTTATTGTCCTTGATTGCAGAGCGCATCAGACCCAGTGCGTCGTACGGATTCGAGGGGCAAACGACTTTCATGCCCGGTACTTCAGCCAGCCACGTCTCGAAACTCTGCGAGTGGGTTGCGCCAAGTTGTACACCGGCACCGGTTGGCGCCCTGATAACCATTGGGACGCTGATCTGCCCGCCCGACATGTATCGCAGGTTGGCAGCCATGTTGACGATCTGGTCGAAAGCCACGAGCGAGAACGATATCGACATAAATTCGACGATTGGCCTGAGACCGGCAGCGGCGGCGCCAATTCCTGCGCCAACGAAAGCTTGCTCGGAAATCGGTGTGTCTTTAATGCGTTCGGGGCCGAATTTCTTCAGGAATCCGTCAGTCACGGCATAAGCACCGCCGTACCCACCGATGTCTTCGCCCATCATGAATACAGTTGGGTCGTTCTCGAGTGCTTCCTCGAGTCCCCGTTTCAGTGCTTCTCTTAGTACGATTTCTGTCATATTTAGGGGGCGAGCACGTCGTTGTGGATTTCAGATAGATCGGGCTCTGGGCTCGATACGGCGAATTCGACGGCTTTCGCAATTGCTTCGTCGACCTCGGCTTTGATTTCGTCGATCTGGTCAGATGTGGCAAGGCCCATCTCGATGAGCTTCTTCGGGAACGTACTCACCGGGTCGCGCTCCTCCCATTCATTGACCTCTTCTTGCCCGCGGTATTTTTGACCGTCTGCAACCGAGTGGCCGACGAATCGGAACGTCTTTGCCTCGATGAACTGCGGACCATCACCCTTACGAATGCGGGCAACAGCAATTTCGGTCGCTTCTTTTACCGCCAGAACGTCCATGCCATCTACTTCGACAGCTGGAATTCCGTAGGTCGCCATGCCGGGGTAAAAGTCGATCCCGCCAGCGCGAACAGTTTCGATCGGCGAACCTATACCGTACATATTGTTCTCAAGGATGAAGAGAACCGGGAGCTTCCAGACGGCAGCCAGGTTCATAACTTCGTGGTACAAGCCCTGGTTCGTTGAGCCGTCACCGAAGAAGCACATCGTAAGACCATCGGTCTTCTTATATTGCTGAGCAAGTGCAAGTCCCGCTGCGAGAGGCAACTGGCCTGCGACGATGGCATGACCGCCCATGAAACGCTTGGCAACGTCAAACAGGTGCATCGACCCGCCCTTGCCCTTCGACGTTCCGGTAGCACGACCGAACAGTTCGGCCATCGAGCGGTTCACATCGACTCCACGTGCGAGTGCGTGACCGTGATCGCGGTAGTGGCTAACGACATAGTCGTCTTCACGAAGGGTTGAGATCGCTCCGACGCCGGTCGCTTCTTGACCGATGTAGAGGTGAAGGAATCCGCGAATCAAACCCTTCGAGTAGTTCTCGCCACATGCAAGTTCGAACTGGCGAATGAGGAACATCTGCCGGTATAGATCGAGGTGGTCCGTCTTGCCTGCAACACCACTTTCGTCCAGCCCTGCGGCACCGCTTTTGCCGTTCTTTGACGACTTAGCAGATTTAGCTGAGGATTTTGAACTGGATTTGGTGGAACTGGCCATTAATGAATCAGATGCGGACAAACGTGCTTTCGACGCCAAATAACCTACACAGTGCATATGCACGACGGTAGCGGCGAAACGATCATTCTAACGCAGTTTGGTGGATTTCCTATTGTGATCTTAGTTTGAAGCAGCCAATTTTGCAGCCTGTAGTACGTTGACCAGAAGCATCGATATTGTCATTGGGCCAACGCCCCCCGGTACCGGGGTAATAGCCGAGGCGACCTCGGACGCTGCCTCAAATTCGACGTCACCTGTAAGGCGATATCCACGCTTTCGGGTCGGATCTTCAACCCGTGAAACCCCTACATCGATGACCACAGCTCCCGGCTTCACCATGTCGGCAGTAACCGCACCGGGGAATCCTGCTGCTGCGATTAGCACGTCGGCGCGCCGTGTCTCAGCCGCCATGTCCTTCGTGCCGGTGTGGCAGACGGTAACGGTCGAGTTTGCCCCAACGCCCTTTTGCAGCAGTAGTGCCATCAGGGGCATGCCAACGAGCTTGCTTCGGCCCACGATTACGACTCGCGCACCGTTCATATCGACATTCTCTTCGACGAGCATCCGCTGCACCCCCAGCGGCGTTGCTGGAGCGAATCGTGGCTGACCCAGCATCAGCAATCCGGCGTTTTCCGGGTGAAGGCCATCGACGTCCTTCATGGGATCGATAGCGTGAATGACGGCATCTTCGTCGAGGTGCTTTGGGAGCGGGAGCTGAACGAGTATCCCGTTGACCTGCGGATCATTGTTCAGACGTTCGATGATTGCCAGCAACTCATCTTGAGTGATAGAGGAGTCGTGCAGGATGGTTTCAGTTCTAATCCCAACCTTCTCGCAGGCGCGCTCTTTGCCTTTTACGTACGAGTGCGACGCCGGATCATCACCGATCAACACGACGGTCAATCCCGGAACAGTACCGTGCTGCTCTCGGAATTCGGCTACACCGGCCGCTACTTCATCGTGAACCTTTGACGCCACTTGCTTACCGTCGATAATTCGTGCTGTCACTTTGGTAGGGCCTCGTGAACTCTTAGGTCTTTTGGGACACTTGATGCGTCAAAATTCGTAATTACTAGAATAAATCGTAACCGAGAATTCTGATTACAAGTATTATTTCGAGCATCATTTCTACTTCACTCAGCACTCAGTCATTTGGCGTACGTTCGACACCGGAGGCATCGCTCGCATGATCTACACAGGAATTGATCTAATCGAAATTCCCCGGGTTGCCGGAGTGCTTGAACGCTATCCAAAACGATTTCTGGAAAAAGTGTTTACCGAAGGCGAACAGCGATACGCCCGCGGTCGAGCCCACCAGTTAGCAAGTCGATTTGCAGCTAAAGAGGCCGTAATGAAATTGCTCGGCACGGGCGTGCGGGGTGTGCCGTGGAAGTCGATCGAGGTTACTCGTAAACGAGGCGGTCCTCCTGAGGTCGTTTTGCACGGTCCAGCAAAGATTCGAGCTGAAAAGATGGGTATTACTCGAATTGCGCTGAGTCTTTCTCATTCACGTGAAATGGCTACTGCTTCAGCGGTTGGCGAGGCTAGAGACGACGCCTGGAAGCCATGAAACTCGTAACTGCAGCCCAGATGAGCGCTATCGAGCAGTCGTCGGTCGAAGCTGGCGTATCTCTCGACGCACTAATGGAAAACGCCGGGCTTGCTGTGGCGGAACATGTTCGTGCCCGGTTCAAGGACGACAACGGGATTTTCGGCAAGCGAATAGTAATTCTCGTAGGTTCGGGCAATAACGGCGCCGACGGATTTGTTGCGGGTCGGCATCTTGCGGGCTGGGGAGCGAATGTAACCGCGCTTCTCTGCACCAATCGTGGCATTCCCGATCCAAAACGTGAGCTGGCGGAAGAAGCCGGTGTTTCCGTTTTCGCCAAAGACGAACACGGCGATACGGGAGTTGAATCGTTTGAACAGAGATTCGCCAGCACCGATCTCGTTATCGATGCAATACTCGGCACCGGGGCATCACGACCGATCACCGAGCCGTTAGCGGGCTTGCTGTTTGGCTACCTCGAATCTGGCGTTCCCGTTGTAGCACTCGATCTGCCCACAGGGTTGGACTCAGATACTGGTGATTTCGATGTCGCTGGCCTTCCAGCCGATGAAACCCTCATGCTCGGCTACCCGAAAATTGGGCCGGCACTTGCCACCGATTCCTCTGTAACAGGTGAAATCACGATTCTCGATATCGGCATTCCAGACGGCCTGGACTCGCAGGTAACCACTGAACTCCTGACCTTCGATTCGGCTGTTGCGATGTCGCCCGATCGTCCAACCGACGGCCACAAAGGCACATTCGGTTCAACTTTGATCATCGGAGGGTCTCGCGAATATCTTGGAGCCGTGACGATGGCGACAGATGCCGCAGGGCGTTCGGGGGTCGGCCTTACGTTCGTCGCCACCCCGAAACCCGCGTATCGACAAGTGGCGGGCGTTGTGCCCGAGGCGCTATATCGTTCGCTTCCGGTAACCCCCGATGGCAACGTCGATCCGTCCAAAGCTGCTCGAATCGCTCTGGAACTCGGCGAGCGCGCCAAATCCGTCGTTATCGGACCCGGCATGGGCAACAACGCTGCAAGCACCGAATTTGTTTCGATACTTCTGGATCAACTAGACGACAACACCCCGCTCGTCCTCGACGCCGATGCTCTGAACATCCTTTCGAACTCGCACAAGTGGTGGGATCGGCTCGCCAACCGGGCAGTCCTCACGCCACACCCCGGCGAGATGGGTCGACTCATGGGAATTTCTACACAGGAGGTTCAGCAAGATCGGATGACGGTCGCACTCGAAGCCGCTGAAAAATTCGGAAAAGTAGTGGTTCTCAAAGGAGCCGCAACCCTGATCGCTGCTCCTGACGGGCGGGTCAACGTCTCGCCGTGGGTTAACTCGGGAATGGCAAAAGGCGGTTCCGGAGACGTGCTTGCGGGTCTACTCGGAGGACTACTCGCACAGCAACCCGATGAGCCGTTTGAGATGGCGTCACTTGCCGTATTCGTTCACGGCTATGCCGCCGATATCGCAAGAACTGAAGTCGGTGAGATAGGAATGCGTGCAACCGACGTAATAGCTCGACTCGGTGCATTTCACCGGGATTTCGTACAGGACAATCCTGAATAGAAACATTTTCTGATTCATCCAGATAAAACGCCATAAAACACCCGTTCGCGTGTAAACGCCCGCTATTTCCCATACTTCACTCTTATACTTGGGGAATAGTGACTTCCCTACTTGCCGTCGATATCGGCAACACGAACATTACGATCGGTGCATTCGACGATCAGGAACTGACCGCCACATGGCGACTGGCGACCCGCGAAACACGCACGGTCGACGAACATGCGTGGGCGCTGCAAGGCGTGCTTCGATCCAAGAACGTTGAGCCGGATTCGTTCCAGGCTGTGGTTATCTGCTCGGTAGTCCCGCCGCTTACTGAGGCCTACGTTGAGGCTCTTACGGCCCTCACCAAGCTTGAACCGCTGGTGATCGGACCCGGCGTTCGAACCGGCATTCGCATTCATTACGACCGAACTCAGGATGTCGGCTCAGATCGAATCGTCGACGCAGTCGCCGCTCACCAGCTTTATGGTGGTCCGCTTGTAGTCGTAGATATTGGTACGGCCACCGTATTCGACGCCGTGACTGCCGATGGCGACTACATCGGAGGAGCGATCTCGCCCGGTATGGAGATCGCAGCCGACGCAATGTTCCGCAACACTTCGCAGCTCCGGCGTGTCGAGCTGGTCGCACCCGACCGTGTGATCGGTCGTAGCACGGTCGCTTCGATGCAATCTGGATTTGTGTTCGGATTCGCCGAAATGATCGAAGGCATGCTGGTGCGATTCAAGCAGGAGTTGAACCCGGATGCTCCTGAAGACGTAACTGTGGTCGCTACGGGTGGTCTAGCCAACCTGATGGCCCAGCACACCGAATCTTTCAACCACGTGAACCCCGAGCTCACCTTGATAGGTCTGCGGATGGTTCACGAGATGAACAACGCCTAGTTAATCTGAGACTGGTCACCCGACATGTCATCTGGAATTAGCTCAATCCAACCCACTTCACGCCCCCCTCTCGAAGGCAAGGTCGTAGTTCTAGGCGTTACCGGCTCTATCGCCGCATATAAAGCCGCCGATATCGCCAGCAAACTCGTGCAGGCCGGGGCGTTTGTCGACGTAGTGATGACGACGAGTACGACCCAATTTATCGGTGCATCTACGTTCGAAGCACTCACCCACCGACCTGTTACGACCGGACTCTGGGAGGCGCACTCTGAACTCAGCATCGATCACGTTGCGCTAGCGCTCAGGGCCGACTGCGTGCTGATCGCCCCCGCTACAGCGAACACACTTGCCAAGCTGGCGCTCGGCATTACCGATGACCCGCTAACAGCCACCGTTCTTGCGACTGACGCACCGGTGATCGTTGCGCCCGCCATGGACGCCGATATGTTCGCCAGCGCGTCGACCCAGCGAAATGTGAAGACGCTCGAAGACGATGGCGTGTTAATCGCAGGTCCTGCTGAAGGCCGACTTGCTTCGGGATTGGTTGGAAAGGGTCGGCTTGTCGACACTCCGACACTCGTTGGGCTTGTTCGACAGGTGATCGGTCGTCATGGCGATTATGCCGGTCGAAACGTAATAGTTTCCGCGGGTGGTACGAGGCAGCCCATCGACCCCGTCAGATATATATCGAATCGCTCTACGGGCAAGATGGGTTACGCCATCGCAGAAGCAGCACGTGACAGGGGCGCAAACGTCACGTTGGTTACGGCGTCGAGTCTTCCAGATCCAGCGGGAATTAATGTGATTCATGCAGCGACGGTCGAGGATATGCGTGATGCGATCGTACCGAGATCATCGTCAGCTGACCTGCTCATAATGGCAGCTGCAATATCCGATTTCACCCCGGTTAATGTCGCCGATCAGAAGATCAAAAAACAGGGTTCGGGCGGGACGATTCTCGAACTCGAAAAGGTAGAAGATTTCATGCCGCTGTCGCAGGGCAAGAATCTAATCAAGGTTGCTTTCGCTGCCGAAACGAACGATCTCGAATCGAACGCTCAGGCCAAGGCGGCACCCAAAGGCGCGGCGTTCGTTGTTGCGAACAACGTCAGTGAAGAAGGCAGCGGATTCGGCACGGATACAAACAAGGTCACGTTTGTTGATGCTGATGGGAAAGCCGAGCCACAACCGATGATGGACAAGTTCGACGTCGGTCACGCCATTCTCGACCGAGCGCTGCCACTGCTCGCCGGGCGGTAACTGCCCGCGATTAGCCCGCGTTCAGGCGCACATTTCGTAACAGCTTGATTTGCCACGTATTCGGCGCGCCCAAATCGCCGCTTTTAGCCTTAGAATGTACGCAAGAAATGTAGTCGTGCGTAACACGGCTCTATGACGAGTCGAGGTGCCCAAATGAAGCTGTACTGGAAACAGAAGAAAAAAGGTTTTGATCTGATCGTCGAGAACGAAGACGGCGAAACGTTCTCAGTTGGCGGTGTTCGAGAGACGAAACGGGGCATCGAGGCCCTGGCAAAAACCACCGGATACGACCCGGGTCGAGCCGTCAAAGATATTGGATCGGTCGAAGAGGGTCGCACATTTGTCGAACAGTTCGAGCCATGGCACGAATTCTTCCCCGGTGCTCCGCTTACGCTAGAACCTGATATCGTTCCGCTCGAACAATAACCTCGCTCCAAAAAAAAAAGATTTCCGCAAAATGAAAACCGTTGACCAGTCGATCCTCGACGCCCTTGCCGAATACGATTCGGCGACAGTCCAGAACGCAGGGATTCTCGTTCGAGGCTTCATCCACGAAGATAACGATTACACCGATCCGGACATGCGTGAGTACATTTCACCCGGTGCGAAGCCAGCCGTGGGGTACGCGTTTACATCGACGTGGGCACCGCTTAACGAACCGGCAGAGACCAACGTGAATCAGATCGATTACTACGATTCGATCGCTGCCGCGAACGTCCCTGTAGTCGTCGTTCAACAGGACATAGAAAAGCCTGCCCGGCGTGGTGCAATCATCGGCGACGGCATGGCTCATCAGATGAAGGCGCTCGGTGCCGTTGGAGCAGTTGTCGACGGAAACGCCCGAGACGTGCCGGGGATCAAAGACTCCGGGTTGTCACTGTGGGCGACTGGGCGAGTTCCGGGGCACGGTCCGTTCAACATGCTTGAGCATGGGATCACCGTTACGGTCGCCAGTTTGAAGATTAATCCTGGCGACATTCTTGTTTGTGACGGCGATGGAGTGACTCGCGTACCGGTCGAAGAAGCGGCCGATGTTGCGAAGATGTGTGCCGAAGTACGCACCAAAGAAGGCGCAAGCCACCGCTTCTTCTCTGGTGCCAACTTAACAGTGGATCAATGGGAAGCGTGGAAGACGAAGCGCTAGGTTCTTCGCCTTTTTGCTCCCTCTCCCGGTGGGAGAGGGTTGGGGTGAGGGTGATTACGTCGGTTGGCACGATCTTTCCGATTTGAAAAAGCCGACCCACCCTCTAACTCCCTCCCAGTCTGGGAGGGAGAACTCGGTCATTCGGTGACGGCCTTCGCACGCCAACTATCTATTTCCCGAGTGCCGCCGAGGGATCTGGTGTGGGGTCGCGCTGACGACGAACGAGCGGCACCCCACCACCCAGCCGCCGAAGATCCCTCCACTTCGCTACGCTGCCGTCGGGATGTCACAAGGAGCGATTGGGAATAACCCCTAATTCTTCACCGGCGCTTCTGCAGCTTCGATCTGTGCGACGTATCGCCAATCAGTAGACGGCGTACCCGGCGTAAAGCTGATCGATTCAGCACCACCAGCGGCGGCTACATCGTCCAGCACAAGTCTTAGATCGGACTCGCCCGATTCGTCGGCTTCGAGCACAAGGCTCAGAAGCTCACGGTTCAGGTTGACCCCACTCTCACTCTTAGCTTTTCGAATAGCTGAAATAGCGTCGCACGCAGCCGGGAATGATCCGGCGATCTCAGGAGCCGCAATCGAGTCGAGCTCTTCGACCGTCGGCCACGGCGCCTTGTGAATCGAAGGCTGCCCCGTCTCTTCGGCGAACACCCAACTCCAGACCTCGTCGGTAATCGTGGGAACGATCGGAGCGAACAGTCGCAGCACGACGTTCAGTCCTAGCCTCAAAGTCGCAACCGCCGACGCCCTGCCCTCTGGATCGTCTTCTGAGCGCGATCGTCGTTTCAGCAGCTCGATGTAGTTATCGGTAAACGCGCCCCAGAAGAATTTTTCCGTTTCCTGTAATGCAACCGAGAACTCAAAATTCTCGAACGCCTGTCCGGCGATTCGCACAACTTCCTTGAGCTCGGCGATAAAAGCCCGGTCGAGTTCGTTCGTAATCGGTCCATCGTCAGCCGTTTGAGCGAGCACGAACTTTCCGGCGTTGTACAGCTTTGTGACCAGCTTGCCACCGATCTTGAATATCGCCTCTTCGTGAGCGGCATCGGTGCCAAGTTTGAAAGACGCCGACCAGTATCTGACGGCGTCTGCGCCGAACCTGTCGAGCGTATCGACAGGCGTCACAACGTTGCCCTTCGACTTCGACATCTTCTTGCGATCCGGATCGAGCACGAATCCTGAGATGTTGATGTTGTGCCACGGCACCGATTCCTGATGCAGCATCGCCTTGGCGATCGTGTAGAACGCCCAGGTTCGGATGATGTCGTGTGCCTGTGGGCGCACGTCCATCGGGAACAACGTGTTCATCTGGTCGTCTTCGTCGCCCCATCGAGCCACGGTCTGCGGGCTTAGCGACGAAGTAAACCACGTGTCGAAAATATCCGGCTCGCCAGCGAATCCACCGGGCTCGCCACGCTGATCGTCGGTGTAGCCCGGAGGTGTCACCGATTCAGGGTCAACCGGCAGCATGTCGGGCGTTGCGATGATCGCCTCGTCGTACAACGGCTCGCCCTGTGCATCCAGCGGATACCAGACCGGGATCGGCACGCCGAAGTAACGCTGGCGAGAAATGCACCAGTCGACGTTCAGGTTCTCGGTCCAGTTCTCGAATCGCTTCCGCATGAACTCGGGGTGCCATTCGATCTTGCGTCCCATTTCGATCATCTGGTCGGTCTTGTCGAGCAGCCTCACGAACCACTGGCGCGTTGTGAGATATTCGAGCGGGTTGTCACCTTTTTCGAAATATCGAACAGGGTGCTGTATCTGCTTTGGCTCATCTTGAAGGGGTGCGCCGTTTCCGGTAGCTGAGCTTTCGGGATCTCGCATTAAATCGATCATGATCGACTTTGCAGAAGGTATTCGCTTGCCGACCATCAGTTGGTAGTTTTCGTTCGCCTTATCCGGGTGGATACTCGCCCAGCCATCTCCGTTGCCGCTGTCTGCGCCCACAAATTGGTGATCGAGAATTCGCCCGTTGCGACCCAGAATCTGCCGAAGCTCGAGTTTCTCTTCACGCCACCACGCAACGTCGGTCTGGTCGCCGAACGTACACACCATCAATATTCCAGTCCCCTTCTCGGGATCGGCCTGTGTACTCGGGAAGATCGGAACTTTGGCAAAGAAGCCGGGAGTTATCGCATGCTTGCCGAACAGTCCCTTGAAACGTTCATCGTCGGGGTGAGCTGTGATTCCCACGCAGGCGGCCATTAGCTCAGGCCGGGTGGTCGAGATAACAAAGCTCTTTACCGGAGCGTCCTCTTCGAACACGCCGAATTCGATGTCGTGATACGCCCCGCCCTTCTCGCGGTCTTCAACTTCTGCCTGCGCAACAGCCGTTTGGAAATCGACGTCCCACATGGTGGGCGACTCGAGTTGGTAGACGTGTCCCTTCTCGTGGAGATCCAAGAAACTGCGCTGGGCGATTCGGCGGCTCTTTTCGTCGATCGTCGCGTACTCATCGCTCCAATCGATCGAGTAGCCCATGCGGTTAAACATGTCTTTGAAGACGATCTCGTCCATTTCGGTAACGACGCGGCACAGCTCGATGAAGTTCTGGCGATTGATTACGAGCTGCTGGTTCTTTTTGAGTCCCAGCTCTGCGCGTTTTACCTCGACATCGAGGTTTTCGATGTACGCCACGTTTCGCTCGGCACGAACTGAGAAATAGTTCTGCACACGTCGTTCTGTCGGAAGCCCGTTGTCGTCCCAGCCCATCGGGTAAGCAACGTTCCAGCCGTTCATTCGCTTGTAACGGGCAATCAAATCCTGATGCGTGTACGAGAAGATATGCCCCACATGCAGCGATCCGCTGACGGTTGGCGGCGGGGAGTCGATGACGAACGATTTTTCGCGGGGTGCGTCCTGGTCGCGCTTCTCAACGCCAAGCTCGTTCCAGCGTTTACGCCAGTGCAGTTCGCGCTCGGTCACATCAAAGCGCTTTGGAAGATCGCTGAACTCTATCGACTTCACTTTTACTATTTCCTACTTCGTTCTTTTCGCTCTAGGGTTCTCTCACAAGAACTCAAACTAAACCGCTAACGTAAATATTTGGGCACAAAAAAACCCATCCACTTCAGAAGCTAAAAAGCCTCATCAAAGGACGGGTTGACCGCGGTACCACCTTCGTTGCTCGCAGGCTTTTGAATCAGACTGCGAACCGCTTAATTAGTTGTAACGGAACCACCGGGCGAACTTAATAGTCGAGAGACGTTCAGGTCACCAGCTCAGAGACGACTTCACGAATGCGAGGGTTCCGGTTCACACCAACCACCGGATCTCTTTGACCCTGCCAACTCGCTACTACTTCTCGTCGAAGCTGTTTTTATATCGCATTCAGGCTAGCCGTAAGTCGCATCGAATGCAATGGCAAGATTTGGCGAGGGTTAGGCCTTACGCTTACGTCGACCCTTTTGAGTCTGTCGCTGTAGCTCGTCCGATCGCACCATGTTTTTGCGGCGCACGTCGTTCTGACGCATTCGCTCGAGCTTCGATAGCCCCTTACGGGTGTCACTTGCGATTTTTGCCGGATCAGACCGCTCCATTCGGAGTTTGAACAGCCAGTAGGTGAATGCATCCTCGGCGCCAAGTGAGTGCTCGTCACGATGTCGCCAGCCTTCGCGTGCTGCCTTCGCCCCGGCCTCTAGCCTGAACACCTCCCAGAGTTGGTCTCGAGTGTTGCCGTAGAGGGTTTCGTAGGCGAGCTCAAGCGAGTTGTCGCTGAGTTGGCGTCCGGCGGCCACTCGCCTGTGGGTAATTTCTTCCTCAACGGCTGCCAGAAGCGACTGCTCGACCGTCACGCCATAGAAGTACGAAAGATGCGCCCTAAACTTGTCTACGCCGACCGCACGCATGAATTCTGGCTCTTCGAATCCGGCAAACAACACGGGATCAGAAAGCCATTCTCGCCACACGTCATCGTCGATTTTTGATCCACAATTTGAGAGCAGGCGATGGGCGAGTAACCGCCAGTCGAACGCCTCGCCACCGATCAAATAGTCGAGCCGCTCATCGGCAATGTTCTCGCTCGCGAGCGGCCACTTGGCGATCGTTTCGAGCACGACCAGCTTCCAGTTATCACCGGAATCGTTGAGGTCGGACTTCAGGCGCGTGATCACCGATCTGGCCTCGGGAGCCAGTGATCCGTTTGCGGTTTCTTGTCGTTTGCTGCTAACCATGGGCGGTGCTAACCACGGGATTCGTTGAATGCGTATCGCTCTGACTTCGGGAGTGCCAAAAAGGTCATGAGTTCGACATAGTGGAAGGCGTTGATAACACGGTTCGACTCGACCCACCCTCGAATCGCCGTCTGGATACCGAATCGCATGTTGTCGAACTGCCAGGTTCGGTGCGAGTCGGTGTTAATAGCAAAGATTACACCCAGATCGACAGCTCTTCGTACGTGTGCTGCGCTTAAATCGAGCCGGTCAGGCGACGCGTTTATCTCCATGACCGTGCCGGTTCGGACCGCAGCTTCGAGAATGGCATCAATATCCATTGCGACCGGTGCTCGCCGTTCGGTAAGGCGAGCCGTGAGATGGCAGATAACATCGACGTGCGGGCTTTCCATGGCGTCGATAACTCGCTGAGTCATGGTGGCTTCGTTCTGGTCCATGCCCGAGTGGATAGAAGCTATGACAATGTCGAGATCGGCCAGTAGCTCGTCGCTGTAGTCGAGCGATCCGTCGGGCTTGATGTCCATTTCAGTGCCGGTGAGGAGTCTTAACTCCGACGATTCGCCAAGTTCCCGGACGGCAGCATTGTGAGCGAGCAGCATGTCGGGATTCAGGCCGTTCGCCACTGTAGCGCTGGGGGAATGATCAGTGATTGCAAGATATTCAAACCCGCGCCCTGCAGCAGCAGCATCGACCATCTCCTCCATCGGGTATCGACCATCCGACCAGTTGGTGTGCGAGTGGAGATCGCCCCGGATGTCGTTGGGCCTGATGATGCTCGAAAAATCTCGGTCGCTCGCGATTTCGATTTCGCCGGTGTTTTCTCGCATCTCGGGCGGGACGTAATTTAGATCGAGACGCTCGTAGATCTCCTGCTCGGTAGTCGCTTCGATGGGATCGTCTTCACCAGCTTCGAACAACCCATCCTCGGTGAACACCAATCCCAGCGCCTCGGCCGCCGCCTCGAGCCGGGTGCCATGCGAGACCGACCCGGTGGCGTACACAAGTGCCCCTGCAAATGCTTCTGCACTGACCACTTTGAGCCCGATTTCTAGTCCCGTGTGATCGGCAATTCGGGCAGTCGACTCAGCTCGATTGAGAACTTCGTGGGCGTTCGACAGAGTCGTGAAAACGTCGATGATCTCGGTCGTTTCGGATTCTTCCCCGTCTTCTAAGGAACAAAGCAGGTTAATGTCACCAACCAGTTCGGCGGCTCTCCGCACGCTTCCAGCTATCTCGATCTGCTCGATCCCAGTGCAGCGAGTCTTAAGTTCCTCAATGACATTGGCTGCAATGTTCCCGGCCGGGCCAATGCCGATACGATCACCAATTTCGATCCGCATCTTCACGTGGCGAAGGATCTGTTGTGCGCCTTTCTTGCTGATTCTTGGCAAGTTCAGAAATTCGCCAGACTCGATAGACGCAGCAAGTTGTTCGAACGTGCTTATGCCGAGTTCTTGCGCAGTGGTGACTGCTATTTTCGGGCCAATTCCGGGGATTTGAACGAGCTTGAGTACGCTCGCTGGCACCTCTTCAAGAAGTCGTTCCAACAATCCGAGCTTCCCGGTTCGAACAAGCTCCTGGGTTTTGTCGACTATTGCTTCGCCGAAACCGGGAATTTCACGCATTCGCGCCGTGTCCTTGACGATGTCGGTGATCGGGTACGGCAAGCTTTTTATGGCGTCGGAGGCGTTCGAGTGGGCACGAACTTTGAATACGTTTTCGCCCTTCGCCTGCATGAGCACAGCGACGTCGGCGAACACTTTTGCAATTGCGGCGTTATCCATGCGCTACAGGTTATCGCGGTGCGAGGACTAGTGACGCTTCCGTTGGCGTGGCATGCGCACAGGCGCTGACGTTCAATGAAGCCATCAATCGATTTCCCGAGCGGAGTCTGCGGAGCCGAGGGATCTGGTGCGGGGCGCGCTGCCGATAAACGCACGGCACCATCTCACAACCCAACCACCGAAGATCCCTCCACTTCGCTTTGCTTCGGTCGGGAATTCGTGCTGGGCAGTTTCGAGTGTTATTCAGCTCGGTTGATAGTCGAACGAGATCCTGAATCTAGTTCAGGATGACGACATGTGCCGTTGCCGCCTACTCGCCGCTCTGCTTCGCTTCCTTGCGCTGGCGGCGTTCGATCTTGCGGCGCTCTGATCGACTCATCTTGCGGCCGTCTGGCGTGTGCGTCGGCACCTGAGACAGACTGTTCCCAACTGCCTGACCGTCACCGTGTCCAGAGTTAACGCTCGACATTATCGACTTCTGGTTGGCGATTGCATTAGCCTTCTGCATCGATACGTCAGCATCTTCCTTCAGTGCGCTCACCACCGGCGCCTGCTTCGGTGGAGGCTGCTGCGACAGGGCGACACGGAAGATCGTCCGCGCCACGGTCGAGTTAATTGTTGCGTCGAGTCCGGTAAACATCTGGAACGCTTCACGCTTGTAGGCGACTAGCGGATCACGTTGGCCAGCAGCCTCAAGGCCAATCCCCTGCCGCATGTTGTCCATCGACGTCAGGTGTTCTACCCAGTTCTCATCGATTGTCCGCAGCATGATCGCCCGTTCGAGCCGCTCGAGCATATCTGCCCCGAACTCCCCGGTGCGTCTATCGTAAGTTGTGTCTACTAGGCCAACGAACGTATCTTCGGCTTCTTCTGTACGCATTTCGTAAACGTCGTCCGGGTCCGGGAAGCCGTCGAGCGTCGGGAAGATCGTCATCAACTCTCGGTACAGCCCCTCGACGTCGTAGTTTTCCGTTTCGCCGTTGATGCGATCGTTGACTATTTCGCGCACTTCTTTTTCGAGATACTCGGTGATCATCGGGCGAAGCTCGTCACCATCGATAATCTTGTCCCGCAATTGGTAAATAACATCGCGCTGTGTGTTCACAACGTCGTCATAATCGACAAGATACTTCCTGATTTCGAAGTTCTGAGCCTCGACTTTGGTCTGCGCTGTTTCAACCGACTTCGAGACCATTTTGTTCTCAATTGGGACGTTATCTTCCCAGCGGAACATTTTCATTGCGCCCCTGATGCGGTCGCCACCGAACCTGCGAACAATATCATCTTCAGTCGAAAGAAAGAACTGAGTTTCGCCGGGGTCGCCCTGCCTGCCACATCGACCACGGAGCTGGTTGTCGATCCGGCGTGACTCGTGTCGTTCCGTACCGAGAACGAAAAGCCCGCCTTTTTGAATAATCGTGTCGTGATCGGACTGCCATCCGGCTTCGGAAGCGACTGTCACGTCCGGGTTTCCGCCAAGAATAATGTCGGTGCCACGACCTGCCATGTTAGTGGCAACGGTCACGGATCCAGCTTTACCCGCCTCTGCCACAACGCTTGCTTCGCGTTCGTGTTGCTTGGCGTTGAGCACGTTGTGTGGGATGTGCTGTTTTTTCAGCAGATCGCCGAGTAGTTCAGACTTGTCGATACTAGTTGTACCAACGAGTACCGGCCGTCCCTCGTTGTGAAGCTCGGCGATACGATCGGCGATCGCATTCCACTTGGCCTCTTCGGTCATATAAATGTAGTCGCCACGGTCGACGCGCTGTGTATCCCGGTTTGTCGGAATTTCGACAACTTCCAGCTTGTAAATCTTGTCCAGCTCTTCCGCTTCGGTCGTCGCCGTACCGGTCATGCCAGCGAGTTTTTTGTACATTCGGAAGTAGTTTTGAAGCGTGATGGTTGCGTAGGTGTTCGACTCTCGCTGAACCTGCACCCCCTCTTTCGCTTCGAGCGCCTGATGAAGTCCGTCTGAGAAGCGACGCCCGGTCATTAGTCGACCTGTGAACTCGTCAACCAGTACAACTTCCTGCCCTTGAACAACGTATTCCGTGTCTTTTGCGTAGATATGCTGGGCGCGGATTGCGTTTTCGGTGAAGTGAGACAGCACGTCGTTTTCAGGAGCGTAGAGGTTCTCGACCTTTAGCTCGCGCTCAATCGCTGCTATGCCTTCTTCGGTCAGAACGATCGTCTTTCGTTTGTCTTCGATCTCGAAATGAACATCTGGAGTCAGTCGCTTGGCAACTTGGGCGAAACGTCGGTATTCCTGCCCCTGCTCTCGAGCCGGACCCGAAATAATCAACGGGGTTCGAGCTTCGTCGATGAGAATGTTGTCTACTTCGTCGACAATCGCATATGAGCGACCTCGTTGTACCCGGCGGTCGGCTTGTTCCACCATGTTGTCGCGCAAGTAGTCGAACCCGAACTCGTTGTTCGTGCCGTAGGTGATATCGCAGGCATATGCCTCTTGCTTTGTGCCCGTCTGGAAGTTGTCCTCAGGGAGACGAACTGGTGGTGCGGTGTCGGCCGATTCTTCATCTCCGGATCCTGAATCATCGACGGCCAGAGGAGCGTCTGGGTTGAACACCCAGGACGAATCGTTCTGCAAACAGCCGATAGTCAGGCCCAAAAAGTGGTGAACCGCGCCCATCCAACCTGCATCACGCTTTGCGAGATAGTCGTTCACGGTGATGACGTGAGCGCCCTCACCGGTGATTGCATTGAGGTAGGTCGGGAGGGTGGCGACGAGCGTCTTGCCTTCACCAGTGCGCATCTCGGCGACTTTGCCCTGATGAAGCACGATTCCACCGATGAGCTGCACGTCGAAGTGGCGCATGCCAACCGTGCGCCTCGAGGCTTCTCGCACTGCTGCAAACGCCTCGGGTAGAAGATCATCGAGATCTTCGCCCGCCTTATAACGCGAACGCAGATCGGCGGTAACGCCCTTCAAGTCTTCATCGCTGAGTTTCTCGAACTCAGATTCGAGGTCGTTGATCTCGTCGACGTAGGGCTGAATCTCTTTGAGTGCTTTTACGTTGGAATCACCAACGATTTTGTTAAATAACTTGAACATATACGGCTACTGGCTTGCCACGCCCTCGGGCAGGTTCAGAAAACGAACTGGGTGGATCACCTGTATCTGGTGAACAGTTCTCCAACTGAGCGACCTTCGTGGATTCGCCTGATCGCTTCCCCAAGAAGCGGTGCGATTGAAATTACCTTGATCTTTGAGTTTAACTTGTCTTCGGACAATGGCACCGTGTCGGTTATTACCAATTCTTTGATATGTGGAATATCGGTAATGCGTTTTGATGCGTCGCCCGGCAACACGCCGTGCGTGGCGACTACATAGACCTCGGTTACTCCACGATCAGTGATCGCCTCGACCGCCGAGATCATGGTTCCGCCCGTGCTGATCTCATCGTCGAACACGATGACCGGCTGATCACTGCCCACTTCACCGATGATGTTCATGCTCTCAACTCGGTCTTCGTTTCCAAGTCGCCGCTTCTCGACGATGGCAAGAGGAGCGCTAATCGCATCAGCGAAGTAACGAGCCTTTTTTGAAATTCCGATATCGGCTGCGAAAACCATCGGGTGGTCAAGATCGCGTTCTAGAAAATAATTGACCAACATGGGCATCGCCGTCAGTTCATCGACTGGAACGCGAAAGAAGCCCTGAACTTGTCCAGCGTGAAGATCGACCATCACAACTCGATCAGCACCCGCAGTTTCAAGCAAATCGGCTATTAGGCGACCAGTGATCGGGACACGGGGCTGGTCTTTCTTATCGGTACGGGCGTAGCTGTAGAAAGGAATTACTGCCGTGATGCGGCCGGCCGAGGCGCGCTTAGCGGCGTCGATCATGATCAGCAGTTCCATAATTTGATCATTTACGGGCGCAACGTCCGACTGCAGTATGAACACGTCTTTCTGGCGGACGTTTTCGAGAATACGCACGAAAGTGTTGTCGTTACTGAACTTGAACACCTCGACTTGGCCAATTTCCTGATCGAGGTATTTGCAGATATCTGCCACCAACTGCGGGTGCGAGTTTCCGGCGAAAATTACTGGATTACCGTTCGTACCAAGCATCATTTCCCCTTGAACTCCGGTCTTCGTTTTTCACGCAGTGCAGCCATACCCTCGACGTGATCCTCAGAGGATAACGTGATTGCCTCCACCGCGGCAGACATTTCGAGGGAAGTTTCGAGGTCGATCGTCGATCCCCGGCGCATCATCATCTTTGCGAGTCGGATTGCGATTGGCGGACCAGCGGCTATCCGGCGCGCCATCTTTTCGGCGGCGGCGATTAGATCGTCTCCCGGTACTACGTCGTTCACGAACCCAAGGCTCTGTGCCTCATCGATTTCCATGAAGTTCCCGGTGTACATAAGCTCGGCAGCTTTAGCGGGTCCCACGAGCCGTGGGTAAAGCCATGTTCCGCCGTATCCGGGGAACAATCCAACGTGAATATATGCCGCCATAAAGCGTGCGGTGTCAGAAGCAATTCGGATATCGCAAGCACAGGCAAGATCGAATCCGGCGCCCACAGCGGTTCCGTTGACCGCAGCGATTACAGGCTTTTCCATCTCGTATATGCCCAGAATGACTTTTCGAGCTAACTCAAATCCTCGTCGCAGAGCTTCTGGGCCACCGGGCCCGGGTTTATGTGGTCCTTCACCGGCACCACCAATCATTTCGTCGGTATCGGCCCCGGCGCAAAACGCACGGCCAGATCCGGTAATGATTACGGCGCGAATCGAATCATCTGTGGCGACTTCGTCCAGTGCGTCGGATAGCGACTGGAGAAGATCGTTGCTGAGTGAGTTGAGGCGGTCAGGTCGATTAAGCGTGAGAGTGGCGAATCCGTGTTCGCTGTTTACATCTCGAATCACGCTTGGATTCGTTGAGGTCTTGGCATCGTCTGTCATGCCGGGATTTTAGCACCAGCCCCGAGCCAAAAATGCACGATTATCCGCCTGTCTCGAAATGATTTCGAGGCTCGTGCTTTCACGTTCGCATGCGGCGCACCCAACGTCGCGCCATCGCCTTGACGGATGCGTTGCGAACGGGAACTAAGCGGCCTTTTGATCGGTTCTCGGCGCTCGCAAGCCTGCAGCTGCGGCAGCCCCACCGAATAGCCGGGCGGCCATTTCAGGCGATAGATCTTTCGAGAACCCACACTGCAGGCACTTCAAGAAAGTACCGTGTGTGTCGCTATCGGCATTGATGTCGCCAGTACATCGCGGGCAAGATTTCAGGTAAAGCATTTTTATCCTCTTTCCTGTCTGTCAGGATCGATTGGAAGTGCGAACAGAGTATCCGTCGAATAACCGGCGATAGACCGTCTGAACCGACACTCCCGATGTGTGCCAGCACGCAAATCTCTGACCCGTTCGTTTCTTGACCCGAGCTCGATTCCCGATTAGATCATCTCGTCGTATGCGCCTTGCTTGAAGCCGAAAACGACTTGTGAACCGTCGGTGAGGATAGGTCGCCTGATGAGCCTTGGCTCGTTGACCATCATTTCGATTAACTCTTCATCGGTCGCTTTGCCGCGCAGATCTCGATACGGCTTTGAGCTGGGGCTTAGCCACGCGAACATATCGTCGACCGACGAGAGTTTGCTCAGTTTTCGGATCTCTTCAGCTGAGAGTTGTTCCTTGAAGAAGTCTCGAAATTCGTAGCCGGTTTCCGAGTCGTTAAGAGCCCGACGGGCCTTTTGACACGTACTTCAACGTGACCAGCAATAAAACTTCAGATCTGTAGTCATAGGTAATTCTCCGAATTATCGTTCTGTGTTGTTGTATTTATTTGGGCGCGTAGCCAGTAACGTTGCTACAGATTTTCACATTTATTCTCTCGTTGGCGTACGCTGCACCGTAACAGCAAAGGTGCTTTGTGAGTAACCAAATCCGTAAAAACAGCGACGAATCTGAAGCACCATCACGTGGTTCGCTGTTCCGTCGCGGATCGCTCCTTCGTTCAATCAGCGGTTCGGGTAGCGGGGCGAACAATTTCACGAACCTGAGCATCTACGCGTTCGGGTTTTCTGGAGTTTGGACTGGCGTCGGAGCAGGTATCCTCCCGTTCAAAGTACTCGAAGCACTAGATGCCGGCCGCATTGAAATCTTCGGCTACGCTCTCGATAAGAATGGAGCCCTTGGTCTTCTGTCCTTGGTAGGTCTGGGCGTCGCTGCTATTGCCCAATTAGGGGCGGGCGCACTGAGCGATCGTGATGCCCGACTTGGCAGACGATTGCCCTTCATTATTCTTGGCGGGTTCGGTCTCGCGGTAGTCACGATGCTGTTTGGCCTAGCGACATCGTTCGTCATGCTCGCCACGGCGATTGTTGCCATGCAGATGTTCGGGAATTTTGGGCAGGGGCCTGCCAACGCACTCATAATCGACCACGTTCCAGCAAGTAAACGCGGGCAAGCGGCCGGTGTGCTGAACCTTTGGCGACTGCTGGGGGCGGGTGCGCTGACCGTGATCGTACTGCAATTCATGGCTAGGTACGATGCCGAAGATTCGCCGGAGTGGCTGTGGTATTCGATCGGCCTGATGGTGGTCGTGCTGATAATTAGTACGATCTGGACGGTTCGATCGACCAAGCCATCAACTGGTCTTTTCTTTCCGGCGATTCGACGATCCAGTCAGTGGTACAAAAAGCCCGCCGATAAAACACGGGCACCCAAGGCTCCAATAAGCCATGGCTACTTGGCGTTCCTCGTAGCGCTGGCGTTCGCAATCGCCGCCATGTCGTCGATGCAGATCTACGCTCTGTTTTTCTTACAGGATGTCGTCGGGCTGGAAAACCCTGCTGACGGAGCCGATCTCCTGGTAGTCGTTATCGTAGTTTCAGCAGGTCTTACCGTTCTTCCAGCCGGGTACCTTTCCGACCGCATCGGCAGAAGCAATCTTTTTGCGTTAGCCGGCGCAACCGGTGTGATTTCATCTTTGCTCCTAATATTGGTCGACACTATCGACCAGGTTATGGTCATCGGCGTGATCGTCGGAATAACCGTTGGGTTGTTCATGACTCTTACATGGGCTGTTGCAAACGACCTCGTGAGCCGTACCGCTGCGGCTCGTGAGCTCGGGTACACAAGTATTGCGGTCTTCGCTGGTGCTGCTGCAGCAAGGCTTGCTGGAATCGGCATTGATGAACTGAACGAACTGAACGAAAAGAACGATGAGCAAGAATATCTCGGCTATAAGGCAATTCTCGTGTCAGTTGCAATCGCTTACGCGTTATCGGCGCTAATCCTCAGCAGACTTACAAAGAACCCTCAAATGATCGAGTCTGCTGGCGAGATCGATTCCGGCGAACCAGATTCCGCTCCTGATTAATATTCGATCGTGCCAACGTTCGTTCGCTCGCCGATATAATCACAGTCTCGATCCTCAGCATGGGCATCGCCGAACTATTTTTGAACTCCGGCGCGTCCCAATAACGATATGGACATTTTGTAGATGGATGTTTTTCTTGCCAGCCCCAGGGGTTTTTGTGCCGGAGTTGACCTCGCTGTCGATATCGTGGATCTTGCGATTCAGCAGTACGGCACGCCGGTCTACGTAAAACACCAGATCGTCCACAACCCGAAGGTTGTCGCCGACGTCGAAGCCAAGGGTGCTATCACCGTAGAGAACGTCGAAGAAGTTCCAGAAGGCGCAGTTGTTGTTTTCTCGGCCCATGGTTCGCCGCCATCGGACTACGAGATCGCCTCACAACGAAATCTCACAGTTCTCGACGCTACCTGCCCGCTCGTTACGCGAGTACACAACGAGGCGAAGAAATACACCAGAGAAGGCAAGAAAATCGTGCTGGTGGGCCATGTGGGACATCAAGAAGTAATCGGTACGACTGGTCAGGCCGAGATGGAGTTGGTCGATGAGCAGCTCGACTCGGAGCTGCCGAATTGGCCGAAAGACACAGAAGTCGCCGTCCTGACTCAAACGACTCTCTCGGTCAACGATACGGCTATCGCAGTGGAACGCATAAAAGAGCGTCACCCTGATGCAGTTATTCGAAACGATATTTGCTACGCCACGACAAACCGCCAGGCAGCTGCGCATGAGCTAGCCGACATAACGGAACTGGTGCTGGTTATCGGCGCTCAGAACAGTTCCAACTGCAACCGACTCAAAGATGTTGCGATCAACAAGGGCGTTCCGGCGTATCTGATCAACGGCCCCGAAGAACTCGATGCCGCCTGGCTTGATGGCGTCGAGAAGATCGGGATCACATCCGGTGCTTCGACTCCTGAAAAGCAGGTCAAAGCGGTCATCGAAGCAATCGCCCCAGAGAATATTTTCCGCATCGGTCCCGGTGAAGAAAAAACTACGTTCGCAATGCCCCGCAACCTACGAGGACTTGTAGGCGATGGCACGCGTCAAAGCAAAGAAGAAGAACTGATTCCTGATGAAAATAACTAGCGTCGAATGTCTGGTACTCGATGAGGAGTACCCATACGTAATCCTTCACACTGACGAAGGAATCACAGGATTCGGCGAGTGTTTTCGTCGCGCCCCGTACGTCTCGAAGGTCGCAATAGAAACGGTGTTCGCACAGCTCGTGGTTGGCAAATCCCCGTTCGACTCCGAAGAGATATGGGATGCCATGTTCAAGGCAGGCGCCGTGGCAGGACCGCAAGGTGCATTGCTGACGGCAGCGGCGGGAGTCGATCTGGCTCTCTGGGATATCAAAGGCAAGGCGCTCGGCACCCCTATCTACAACCTAATCGGCGGAAAACGACGGGACAAGATCAAGGTTTATGCCAGTTCTCTGGCACGTGATCTCGCACCAAAAGACGAAGCGAAAAAAGTTGCGCGGTTCCGTGACGAAGGCTACTCGGCGTACAAGATGCACTCGGCGATTCCCGGGAAGATCGATGATCCGCGGGATCTGACGATCGAAACGGTGAAGGCGATCCGAGACGAGGTCGGCTACGAAGTCGACGTACTGGTCGATGTGAACAGCGCCTACTCGGTGCACCATGCTATCGAGATCGGTCGGCAGCTCGAGGATCTCGGCGTATTCCACTTCGAGGAGCCAGTTCATATCCGAAACTACGCTGGTATGGCCGAAGTCGCCGACGCGCTGGATATCCCGATAGCTTCAGGTGAGAACTCGTTCACCCGCTGGGAGCACCTGACGCTGATTCGAGAGGGTCGTCCCGATATCGTTCAGCCCGATGTTGTGAAGGTCGGTGGGATCACCGAATTTCTGCGCATTGAGGCGGTGCTGACGGCACATGGCGCAACGATGACCACGCACAACACGCAGCCATACGGCTCGACCGCAGCGCACGCTCACCTGATCGCACCAAGCAACAATTTCCCGTACGCACAGGAATACAACATCGATACCGTGGGGATTCGAGATAACGACTCGATTCTGGATACGCCGTACGAGGTTGAAGACGGCTTCATTCGCATTCCCGACGGACCCGGACTTGGACTCGATTACAACCTCGAGAAGATGCGCGCCCGCAGCAGCGACCGACCGTCGGAGCATTCCGACGTGTGGGGGCACATGCAGTAGCTCGCGAGGCGAGGTTTACTACGGTCCCTGCTCAACAGCGCACAACACGCTGATTGTCATGCTGAACTTGATTCAGTATCTCGTCCAACTGTCAAGGCTGTTAAAACATGTCACGACGGTTATTAGCTGAGTCGTTAATCATCTTCCAAATGGTGGCGATACTGAATCAAGTTCAGCATGACAGTGGGACGTTCAGCATGACAGTGGTACGTTCAGCATGACAATGTGCGTCCAGCATGAAAGTGCGCAGTGATCGGCTAATGTGCCCAAAATCGCAAAAGAGGCCCCGCTGAATCGCCGAACGCCTACTCCCGTTCGACCCGATCGAACCCCGTGATCAACTTAGGCCACTTCACGATCGACGCGACGACGAGAACGAGTCCTGCGATCGCATATCCCGTGATGGCCGCCGGGACACCATAGATCTCGATCAGCCAACCGCCGAGCACGAGTCCCATCGGCAGTCCGTACACGGCGAGCATGCGAACACCCATAACTCGCCCCCGCATTTCGAATTTGGTGAACATCATTAATACAACCGACATCGAAATCATGCAGAAGCTAATCGACGCACCGATCAAGGCAAGTAACGGCAAACCGACCGCGTCCGAGTCTGTCTGGGCAAAAAGAATCAACAGCACATACCAGACGACCATAGTCAGCATCATGAAGCGTTCCGGGCGGCGCGAATTAACCACTGCCGCCATGAGCATCGAGCCCACCAGCGCACCGACCGCAAACACTGAAACCATTAGCGCTAACCCGTTTTCGTCGTGACCATAAACGTCGCGGGCGACAACCGGTAATAAGCCGTTGGTCAAAGGAAACGCTGTGGCATTCACGAGAAATGCCAGAAACATGATCGGCTGGATGACTGGCGACTTGACCATGTACTTCACGCCCTGCTTCATCTCGGTGACGGGATTCACATGCGCGACCGGGAGACTCGACCTGACCGCGCTGATACCCAGAGCCATCAGCACGCTGAACACATAAAAAGCCGTTACGCCGACATACGCCCATCCGAGACCGAGCCGAGAAAGCAACGTCGCTCCCAGCAGCGCGCCCACGATTCGCGCAGTGTCTTGCGTGGTTCTCGCCAACCCCGACGCGTTCATCAAGAGATCTCGAGGCACCGTGTCGGCGATCAATGACTGCCGTAAAACGTTGTCAGACGAGCGCATGAGCCCGCTGAAGCCAGCGATAACGAATATGTGCCACGGCTGAATCTGATCGAACACGACCAGTAGCAACAGGGCAAGCGCAGAGGCTCCGGCACCAGAGCGCAGGATGATGAGCATCAACTTCCGGCTAACTCTGTCGGCTATCACACCAACTATCGGAGCGGTTAACGTGCCGGAAAACCGCAGTGCACCGAGCACTCCAACAAGAAACGGCGAGTCGGTGGCAACGAGGATGTACCAACCGAGAATCAGCGTTTCCATCTCCGAACCCCACGTCATCATGGAGTCGGCGGCCCACTGGAAACGGAAGCTACGGATGCCAAACGCAGCGAACGGGGCAACTTTTACACGAGGCTCACGCTGTTCACGGCTATCGGACGATGGTCCACTCGATCTTCCTGATCCGTCAGCTACCATCTAGTCGTGAAGTTTCCCTTGTTAAAAATTAGTTCTACGGTTCGGCCGTTTTACGTTTTAATCGCCGTGCTGGCGGTCGCAACAGTTCTCGTCAGTTGCTCATCCGACTACCCCACGCCCGTGTATGTCGAGTCGCCCGAATGCGAAGATCTGACGTACGACGTCTTGCCGGTAACGAACCTTACTCTTTCGACAGACGGACTCGAGGTCAGTCTGCAGGCTGAAGTGGCAAATAAATCGAGCGAACGTACCCAGGGACTTATGTGTCGGGAGTCGATTCCCGTAGGAACCGGCATGCTGTTCACCTATCAAACAGACCGCACAAACGGCTTCTGGATGTACAACACATACGTCCCAATCGACATCCTGTACATCGATCAGGCTGGGCATGTGGTCGATAAACTCACAATGTCGCCATGCATTCGGGAATCGGAGAATGAATCTGATGACGATTGGAAAGTAAAGTGTGCGACTGAAGCTAACAATTACGTTCCCAGTGAAAAATGGCGATACGTGTTGGAACTACCGGCCGATTGGCTAATCGACCAGAACATCGGCGATTCGGTTGCGTTGACGATGAACGTCTCGTGGCCGGATTTAGAAGTCGAAGAGTAGACGCGGCTTCTGGGCCCACAGCGGACACGGGCGGACACTGGCGGGCGCAGGCGAAATAGACACAGGAAACGCACGGCATTTGGCTAACAGTAATCAAAAAGCAGTTCTGGCAGTAATCGATGGACTCGGGTTCAGTAGAGCCCGATCACGCGAAGTGGTCGACGCTGCTTGGACGCGTCTCGATCCGGCGGATCGAGAACTTCTCGAATCGGCAGCCGACCGCATCGGTCACGATTTCGTATGGGCCAAGAACCTTTTGTACCCCGTGCAGGTCGAGTCGATCGAATCCGACACCCCATCGAACAAAGCGCTCACCTGGATCAACGATCTCCAGACGATTCGAGGGTTTCTAAATGACGAATTGGTCGAGCGGATCGATTCACTTGTCGAAACCGTTGCCGATGAGCAGCGATACGTACCGTGGGCGTCGGGAGCACGAAACCTCTGGGCACTGCGAAACGAGAATCTGTCGATACCAACCAGTGCTTCGGGAATATGGGCGGGATACGAAGATCTCGATCCGGCTGTGCAGGGGAACTCCGAAACGGGTCACCAGCAGATTGGCAACACCAAACTCGCGCCGCAACTGCCCCTGCAAATTACTGACTCTATAAATACCGGCGAGTTTTTCGACAACCCGGCACTAAACGCTGTTGTTTCGAACGCCAAAGAGCGTGGCGCAACGATTAACTTCTGCTTCTTGCTATCGGGTGTTGGCGGTGCGGACGGGCGTGTGCACAGCGCGTGGAATCATCTCGAAGCGTTTCTTGAACTCGTGTTCGATCGGCACGGAGTCCCTCCTGAGAAAGTTCAGATGCAAGCGATTCTCGATGGCAGAGATTCAGCCGTTGACGGTTCGATAATCGCCACCGACGACGCGGGAGATTTTCTTGGCCAGCTTCAGGCGTTACTCAGCAAGTACAACGCCGCATCGTCTCTGGCTTGGATAGTGGGCCGATCAACCGCCATGGATCGAGACTATCGTGAAGAGGCTGCCAGAACCGATTTCGAACTGATGACCGGGGTGACCGGGCAGCCGGTTTCGGGTTTCGATGAGGCACGGAGCATGATTCAGGCGGTTCACTCCACGGGCAAGACCGATCAAGATATTCCACCGATGTCGGTTCAACGTCCCGACGGCTCACTCCCTTCTATATCCACCGGCGACGCATTTGTAGATCTCAATTTCCGCTCAGATCGCCAGCGCTCAAAAATCGGGGCACTCGCGGGCGCACGCGTATTCCTTGAAGCTGAAGGCGCATCGCGTGGCCGGGAGTGGGACGGATCGTGGATCGACCACAAACTCGATCTCGATATATGCGCCATCGCCGAGTATCACCCCATATTCGAACAGGAATTCGGCGTCAGCGTAGCGTTCCACACCGAGCCTCACGCAGCCAACTTTCTCGCACAGTGGCCTGACACGATCGGCACCGACGAGTACACGTTGGTAGCCGAAAGCGTGAAATCGTCACACATGGGCTACTTCTTCAGGGGTCGACGCGAAGATCCTGTGGACGGTGCCATCGAAGGGCGCTTCATCACCCCTTCCCATGGCGAAGAGGACGGCGTGAAGTCAGATACTGATTTTTATTTGCACCCGGCTATGCGGGCCAGAGAAGTTACAGCCGACGTTGTAAAGGCGATTACTGCAAACACCTCACGCCTCATCTGCTGCAATATCGCAGCCCCCGACATGATTGGACACCTGCTGCCTGCCAGGTACGAAGAGGCAAAAGTCGCCTATCGTGCAGCGGCAGACGCCATGGCCCAAATAGCAATAGCGGCGCAACTGGCCGGATCGTACTTCGTTATCACCTCCGATCACGGGAACGTCGAAGACGACACCTCAGCCCACTCAATAAACGACGTACTAACGACAATCATCTCGCCGAACCGAGTGAAGGCCTCGATTTCTCTTCCGGTGTTTCAGGCGAGACTCTTCGACGTCGCACCGACCCTGCTTGAACTCATGGGAGCTGAGCGTGGAGACCTCGACGCGTCTGAACCCACCGACGCTTTCATGGGGAGACCGCTGGTAGGCAGTGGGTGATGTTTCAGGTCGTCACTCAGTAAAACCTCGGTAGTGGTTGGGTGTGGACTCACAAGTTGGGTGCTATCCCCCACTTGACTGGGGGTCGAGGCATGGTAACTTCCGGTGTATCGGTCTTCCGAAAGACCTCCACAAGGGGTATGGCGTAAACCCAGCAGATGCTGAGATTTCACCCACACCTCACCGGCTTGAGTTGATCATCGAATGGTTTCACGAACAGAAACGAATAGCCCCGGACTACGATACGTATCTATCGCAGACAACCTGCAACGACAGATCGAATCGGGCGAAGTCCAAAACGGCGAACGACTGCCCAGCCAGCACGAAATGGCGAAGCAGTACGGTGTTTCATTAACGACCCTGCGTTCAGCGGTCGACCTACTCGAACAGCGAGGCCTGGTCCGATCCTCCCACGGATTGGGTACCTTCGCACAATCGCCCGAGCCGGGTGACGACAATCCCCAAGTGTTGCTGGTTGATGACGACCCACAGGTGGTCGACCTACTAACTGCAATACTCGAAGGCGAAGACATCGCCGTGACCAGCGCATCGACCGCTGCCGACGGTATCGCCAAGCTCGAAGCATCAACCTTCCGAGCTGTATTTCTCGATCTGATCATGCCCGGCGGCACTGGCGTTGAACTGCTGAAAGCGGTTGAGAGGCTGAAAATCAAGACACCAGTAATTCTGGTTACAGGCGCAGGTGACACCGATCTGATCAATGAAGCGATGGATCATGGTCCGATCACCCTTATCCGCAAGCCCGTCCGGGTCAAGCAGGTCAGGCAAGTTCTCGAAGTCCTCGGTGTTCAGAAGCAGGCGAAGGCCTAGGTATCCGCACATTGAGCACAGAGAACAAACAAGCAGTGATCTCGCCAGCAGCAGCCCATAAGTTCGAACTTATCGGCCGAATTTCATCAGGACTGGCCCACGAACTCAACGGCCCAATTGGCATCGCAATGGGCTTCTCGGAACTGGCAAAAGAGGCTATCGACAACGCCGGTACACCCGAGCTCAGTCAGGCAGATACCAACAAAGTGCGCGGCTATCTCGACATGATCGAGACCGCCAGCCTGCGTGCCCGTAACCTCTCCCGCGGCATCTGGAATTTCGCAAAAGCCGAACCAGGGACGACCGCGAACGTAAATATTGTTGAACTGATGGACAGTGTGCAGCATCTCACCGCCCCGGCGGTCAAGGTCGCACAGATCGACGTCGCAAGACGCGAGGATCCGTCTGGGATCGAGGAAGCAACTTCTTTCGCCGATGCCGCGCTCTGCCAGCAAATTCTGGTTGAGCTGGTTCTGGCTGCCCCGGATTCAATTCCGGGTGGTGGCCTCGTCGTTTGGCTGGTTTCTCTAGGTAGTAACGATTCGGTGGAAATCGACCTCGTTACCGAACCATGGAACGAAACTGCGACGAGTGAGTGGAGCGTTCCCGAGTACGTGCGGGAGTCTTTTATAGACATGGGCGGCAGCATTACTGATGCAACCCCAACACCGGTCAATCCCCCGGCTGGTGAGACTGATCAGGAGCTAACTGGATGGAGAGTTGCTGTGACTCTTCCCCCAGCGAGTACCGACTAATTTTCGAGAACTGACCTTTAGCGATTATTCGCCAACTAAGTGCCTGAGGAGGCCCCTGTGACTACCGAATCTGTAGCGACAAAGAACATCAAAGTTTTGATGGTGGATGACCATGAGATCATGCGTCAGGCCTACGGTATGTTGCTGAACACCGACCCCGACATTGAAATTGTCGGCTTCGCTGGTGATGGCCAGGAGGCACTCGTGCTTGCCGATACTCTCGGCCCCAACGTGGTGATCATGGACGGTCGAATGCCTCGCCTTAACGGTGTGGACGCCGCCCGAATCATTCGTGAGAAGCATCCTGACATGGCGATCGTTCTGCTTTCGGCTTTCGATGACGACGAGTTCGTGCGAGAGTTCCTGAAGGGGAACGTCCGAGGTAAGGCATATCTGCTCAAGCAGTCGCTACAAGCCTCTCGGATCTCGTACAGGCAGTCAAAGACGTCGCTGAGGGTAAGACCTACCTCGCAAGCGAGATCGTCGCAAAACTCGCCGGTACGCAGAACAGCCGTGAGAGCCAGTTCCTATCTGAACTCACAGAGCGAGAGCGTGAAGTTCTCGACTGTATGGCTCGAGGTCTATCAAACGCAGCAATTGCTGAAGAACTGTTCATTCAGCCCCGAACGGTTGAACGACACATCGGCTCGATCTTCTCGAAGATGCGACTCCAACCCCAGCCGAAGGCCCACGCACGCGTTCAGGCGGTACTTGCCTACCTCTCGGACACCGGACGGCTCAAGGAGGGTTCGAAGGCCGGAGAGGGCGACGATTCTATGATCGGCGCGATCGGAATGATGGGCTAGGTATCTCCCCAAGCCATTCAACTAAGAAAGCCTCCTGTCACTTACAGGGGGCTTTCTTAGTTAAGTGCGTATAACTCCGGGGGCGGCGTTATGGCTCCGGGCGTCGTCGAACGACTTGGTCGAGCGTCGCGTTATTGGCTCCGGGCGTCGTCGAACGACTTGGTCGCGCGTCGCAATCTACCCTTCCCTTAACCCCTTCCCGAACGAAGAGGGACCGCGCATCCGGGCGAGCATTAGCAAATTATCCAGCGCTGGTTCGACCTAGTCCGGCCTCCCTCCTTCGGGAGGGACTGAGGGAGGGTAGATTGCAGCTAGCGACCAAGCCATCCGATGGCGCCCGGAGCTATGACGCCCCCGCCATCACCAGGCGATTTCGCCGCCGTCGATTACGAGTTCGCTGCCTGTAACCCACGCTGCTTCGTCGGACGCTAGATAGAGAATCCCGTAGGCGATGTCTATCGGAAGTCCGAGTCGCCCCATTGGGGTCATCGCCAGACGTGCGTCATGAATTTCTTTTTGAGAATGAATATCGTGCGTCATCGGCGTATCGGTAAATCCCGGATGAACCGAGTTAACTCGAATGTTTTCGGGAGCGTACTGCACCGCCGCCGCCTTGCTAAACGTCCGTGCCGCGCCTTTCGAGGCGTGGTAGGCGGCACCAGCTGGCGATCCAACTATCCCGAAGATCGAAGAAACATTCACAACGCTTCCTCCGCCGTTCTTCCGCATCGCCGGAATCGCAGTCTTTGTACCGAGCATGATCGCCGTAGAGTTCACAGCGAAAACTGTGTCCCAGTTCTCGACGATCGTGTCCTCAACCGTTGCCCTGCCCTGCACACCCGACATTCCAGCGTTGTTCACCACGATATCCAGCCGTCCCCACATTGCCATCGTTTCGTTGACGACCTCGATCCAGCGGCTTTCCTGCGTAACGTCGAACTGCCTGAATACGGCAACTTCACCGTTCATGTTCAATTCGGCCTCGAGGGCATTGCCCTTGGCGTCATTGATGTCGGCGATTACGACCTTTGCACCTTCCTGAGCGAACAGCCGTGATGTTGCCTCGCCGATTCCTGATGCACCACCGGTCACGATGGCGGTTTTTCCTTCGAGTCTATTGCCAGATGGCATTTTTTTATTCCTTAGATTGTTTGCAGATGGACTTGTACGAGTCCCTTCTCCTGGGGGAGAAGGTTAGGTTGAGGGTGGAATTGCAAATGGGAACGATAGGTGAGCAGCAGAGATATCTCCCTCACCCCAGCCCTCACCCCATGGAGAGGGGGTATGCAACCGTCACTAAACGATGGCGTTATTTTTCAGAGTATCTGGGTTGATTTCCAAGCCCAAACCTGGGCGATCATCGAACGGCTTCCAAGTTCCATCGTCACCATACGGCGGCGTTTCAGTCCACCAGAACGCGTTACTTTGTTCTTCGACACCTAGAACCTCGACCACTTTCAGGTTCGGCGTGGCCATGGCGCAGTGCAGATGTACGAGCGAAACGGCGTGAGGAGCGACAGGTAGGTTGAACGCATCGGCCATGGCCGCTACCTTCATCCATTCAGTTATTCCGGTGACACGATGTACGTCGGGCTGGACAATATCGACCGCCCCAGCCACAAGCAGGTCTCTGAAGCCGTACTTTGTGTACTCGTGCTCCCCGGTTGCGACCGGAATGGTTGTTGCCTGAGAAACCTGCGCTAATCCGGGAATATCGTCGGCAAGCACCGGTTCTTCGAACCACGCGACATCGAACTGTTCGAATATCTGCGACATCTTGATCGCCTGCTTGGCGTAGTAGCCGTTGTTGGCATCGACGTAAATCTCGACATCGTCACCGACGGCATCCCTAACCGCGGCAAGTCGTTTGACATCTTCCTGCTCCGAATTACCGAAATCCTTGGCCACTTTCATCTTCACACGGGGGATACCTCGTTCTACGTAGCCGGTCTGCTCAGCGACCAATTCTGCCTCAGAGAAGTTGGTCCATCCGCCAGATCCGTAGATCGGAACGCTTTCGTGCGCAGGTCCGAGCAACCGGTATATCGGTTGGTTCAAAACCTTGCCCTTGAGATCCCACAGAGCGATATCGATTGCTGCTATTGCCTGGAATGCCACACCTTTTCGACCGAATCCACGCACACGCCAGTACATGTCCTGCCAGAGCTTTTCGATCATGAAGGGATCTTGGCCAACAAGAACCGGGCTCAAATTTTCGTGGATTACCGCTCGGATCGCTCCAAGGCCCGGCGCCATCCCCAAACCAATCGTGCCTTCGTCGGTGTGTATAAATACGAAAAGCTGGCTTCTGCCCTTTGCGTTCGGATCAACGGGTGGAATCGTTGCATCTTGAATCACGAATCCTTCGGAATCCCGCAAAATGGTGGTCTTGATCTCTGTGATTTTCATTCGGTTGTCGTTCTAGCAGTAAGTCAAAAATTATCGTGCTCAGGCCGACAGATTACCCCGTATGCACGCTGAACGGGTATTCAATGGTCCCGGCAATTCGGTGAGGGTTGAACAGATTACACAGTGCGCCGGGTTGTTATTGGTCGTAGTCTTTTCTGCCTAGGCTCGCTTACAAAATTGAATTCCGTTCACCGCTACCCAATTAATGACCACCGCTAATCCAAACGGCCCTGTGAAAAAGACAGGGCGAATCTTCTACGGATGGTGGGTCGCGCTCGCTGGTGCGATGAACATGATCGTGAGTTCGGGTCCAACGTTTCAGGCTGCGAGCACCCTGTTTCGAGCCATCGAAGACGAATTCGGATGGTCGCGTGCGTTAGTAACCGGGGTAGCGTCGTTCGGCCGATTTGGCGGTGCCTTGCTGGGTCCGCTGGAAGGTTGGCTTACCGACAAGTTCGGCACTGGGAAGATGGTTCTTGTTGGATTCACCATCGGTGGACTGGGACTCATCTTCTACTCCCAACTACAGGGACCGATCCAGTACTACTTCGCCTATTTCGTTCTGTCGATGGGATTCTCACTGGGAGGATTCGTTCCGTCGATGGCAGCGGTGAATGCATGGATGCCCCACCGGCGCGCCACTGCGATGGCTGTAGTGATCGGTGGATCGAGCCTCGGCGGAGTGTTCGTTCCGGCGATCGTATGGGGCATTAATACTTACGGCTGGCGGGAAACGACGTTTGTGATCGGATTGATTACTCTCGCTGCAGGGCCGCCGATCGCATATATCTCCGGAAAGCGAGCTCCCGAATATGGCGAGCTGATGGCTCAGGTAACGAAAACCGAAAGCGAAGACCAGAAACCCCTTACGCAATACGATTTCACAGCGAAGCAGGCACTGCGAACCAGGGCGTTCTGGGCAATTTCCATCAGCCACACCCTTACGAACCTCTCCGTGGGTGCGATCTCCTCGCACATCTACTTCCAACTGACCGATGAAACTGGGGTCAATCTATCTGACGCATCCGCTGCAACGATTCTTCCGATAATGGCGGTAGCAGCGTTCAGTTTCCAAATGGCTGGCGGGTTCGCAGGCGACCGTGTCAACAAACGAACTTTGCTCCCTGTTCTCATTCTTATCCAGGGGGTGGCGCTCGTCTTACTCGCACAGGCTGGAAACTACTGGGGTGCGCTCGTGTTCGCACTTCTGTGGGGACTCGGATTTGGCACACGCACACCACTGTTGCACGCGATGCGTGGTGACTACTTCGGGCGCAAACACTTTGGCGTCATTCTCGGGATGTCGGCGTTCCCGATGGGATTAGGCATGATGGCAACACCATGGATAGTCGGGCGGGTGCACGACAATACGGGTACGTACGTGACATCGCTCTACACCCTGGCGATATTCTGTGTAATCGCAGCGATGACCATATTGTTGGCAACCAAACCAGCTACGCCCACCGAACGTTAGCCAACCGATTCACCCTCGTTGACGCATCCTCTCTGGATCAAAGCGCATCAAACGAATCAAGATGTTGCCGGGGAACCGCGAGCCGTCCCTCCGCTACCCCGGCAACGTCTTTATTTCATTTATCGCCTATATTCGACTCGGCTCCATAGCCTCTGAGTCGTCTGAGCTATTCGCATAGCTCACCAATTCGCCAAGGAGTAGTTCACTGACTAACTCACGATCGAAATCCCAGAACAAATCTCGCAAATCATCGAAGTCAAAGACTCCCCAGAATGAAGCTGACCGTAGCTGGATTGGTGCGATAGTGTTCTCTGCTATTGCGATAGCGGCGGTACTAACCATTGCAGTCGTAGCTAATCAAGCGATAGGGCGAGTCATTCACTGGGACATCGTGACAGTTCTGGGAAGCGTTGGTTTCGTGTTCCTAACGATCGGGCGCAAGTACAAAACCGTGTGATCTGGCGTTCTGAGCGCCGAGATACGAGCAGAGTATTGAAATTCGGCGCCCTCCCCTGCTAACTTCATTCGTATGAGCAATAGCAATTCGGATCGCAAGTTCGATAATCCGCTCGACTCCACGTTCTCGGCTTCGTCCAGATTCGTAATTGAAATTGCAGCGTGGGTAGCAGGACCGTGGGCAGCGGCCGATATCACCGGCACGTGGTTCGCTGCGATTCCTGTTTTGGCGATACTGGTCGCTCTCCCGGGTGTCTTTTCGACCACTGGGGACAAACGGCACGTAGTTGTTGCTGTTCCGGGCAGAATACGGCTCTTGATCGAAATCGTGCTTGCTGTCGTAGCGATCTACTCCGCTCTCACCGTTTGGACGTACATCGGCGGGATTATCGTCGTTGTAATTGCACTCATCACGTTCGTGTCCGGTGCGACTCGCGCCAGATGGCTTTTTAGCAACGATCCACCCGATTGGCCACTGCCAACCAAACGCTAATGCGCTTAGTGGCTGTCGCCATTGAGCCAAACGGGGAATTGGCAAGTAGAATTAACTGGTTTGAGTCACTTTTAACTCCGCTGGCTGGAACGATCCACTCCGTTATTTGTAAAGATTTCTAATGCGACCAATTGCTGATCTGGCGGCCGACCTCGGCCTCGACCCTGCCGTACTCGAGCCATATGGCCACGATAAGGCCAAGATTCCCCTTGATGCCTTCCCCAACGTAGCCGAAAAAGGCAAGCTGATCGTCGTGACGGCGATCACCCCGACTCCGGCCGGAGAGGGCAAGTCGACCACTGCTGTGGGCCTGGTTCAGGGCATGGCAAAAATCGGCAAGAAACCCGTACTTACGATTCGCCAACCAGCACTCGGGCCCGTATTCGGGCACAAAGGCGGCGGAACCGGTGGCGGGAAATCGACCGTTCAACCGGCTGTAGATATAAATCTCCACTTCACAGGCGACTTCCACGCCATCGAGTCGGCGCACAACCTGCTGGCTGCGATGGTCGACAACGCCGTTTACCGAAACGTAATCGACGATTTCGATGCCTCAGGGATCACGTGGCGACGGGTAACCGACGCCGAAGATCGTGCGCTACGAACGATCATGACCGGTGCCGGTGGACGACTGAACGCCCCTGTGCGTGAGGCCGGATTCGACATCAATGCAGCGTCGGAAATCATGGCGATTTGTGCGCTTGCCAGTTCATATAAAGACCTGCGTGAACGCATCGGCGATATTGTCGTTGGCTGGAAAAAGGACGGCAAAACTCCCGTTACGGCTCGTGAAATCAAAGGCATCGGCTCGATCATGGCGCTGCTGCGTGACGCCCTCAAGCCAAATCTTGCTCAGACTCTCGAAGGTCAGCCGACAATCGTCCACATGGGACCGTTCGGCAACATCGCCCACGGCTGCTCATCGATCCTCGCAGACATACTCGCTGTGAACTGCGGCGATTACGTTGTTACCGAGGCTGGATTTGGCGCTGATCTCGGCTTCGAAAAGTTCATGGATATCAAAGTTCGTCAGGGCGGACCAAAGCCGTCTGCAGCCGTCGTAGTTGCCACTATTCGTGGTCTCAAGTGGCATGGCGGCGTTGCGTTGAAAGATATGGCTGAGCCCAATCCTGAAGCGGTACGCCGTGGTACGGAAAATCTGAAGAACGCTATTCGCATCGTTGAGATGTACGGGCTTCCTACGGTCGTTGCAATCAATCGCTTCCCAACCGATACGCCGGAAGAGATCGCCATCGTAAAAGAGGTGGCGCTGGAAGCCGGAGTAGTTGGCGTTGAAGAAGCGAAGGGATTCACTGAGGGCGGGGACGGCATGACCGAACTAGCTGCCGCTGTGGTTAAAGCCGCCGACCAGCCTTCCGACGTAAAACTCCTCTACGAAGATGACGACTCGTACTTCGACAAGGTCGAGCACATGGCGAAGTCGCTCTATCTAGCGGGCGATGTTGAATGGGGCCCGATGACTCGCACAACGGCGCGGCGCTTTGCGGCTAACGGCTGGAACTTCCCTGTCTGCATCGCAAAAACCCATCTTTCGATCTCAGCCGACCCAAAGCTCAAAGGTGCACCATCGGGTCACACGCTCCCCATCAGGGAACTGCGTATTCTTGCCGGTGCACGCCAGATTGTGACGCTTGCCGGTGACATCATCACGTTGCCGGGTCTTCCATCTACGCCGAATGCGTGGGATATTGACCTGAACGATGATGGCGAAATAACCGGAATCCTGAGCACTTAGCCAAAACGCGAACGCGAAGACGAACCAAGAATCCAGCATGACTTCTGACGCCCAACCTACCTTCACTTGCAAAGTTTGCGCCAAAGTTCTGACGCCTCGATTCCTGCCGTCGACGGCTCCGAACTGCCCCGCTTGCGGAGCTGACACAAAGCCAAATCAGGCGGCGCTCGATGCAGGGCTTACAACGTTCTGCGCAAACTGCCACACGAAGGGCAACGTCTACGAATCCGACGCGTGCACGAACTGCGGGTCAGCGTGGGGGCAATGGTCGGGAAGCGATTCGGTCGAGCAGGTGCCCGCTTCTTCTAGCGACAACGACCGCGTGCTCTACAAGTCATCTCGTGGCCCCGAGGGCGGCACGGTTCCTCGTTGGAAGATCGTCTAGCTCGAATCGCTGTTCAGAATTCGTACTACAGCTTGATTTCTGAGTCTATTCAGTAATCGCTAGCACCTGATACCTAGTCTCATATTTCTGCGACTAAACTGCGTTGGCCGCGTGAACTTGTCGGCGCATCTGCTCCTCCCAAAAAACGAACGCTCAGCAACCCTCTGTGACAAAACCAACCGCAATACTCGCTCTTATGCTGGTGATTCTGGCTTTAACGGCGATCGCATGCCAGCGGGAGTCTGACGAGCCCAAGGGCGATGAACTCTCAATCGTAACCACGACTTACCCGCTCTCGTACATGGCAAGAAGAATCGTTGAGGACCGCGCCGTGGTGCGACAGCTCGTGAAAGCTGGTGTCGAAGCGCACGATTTCGAGCCAGCACCGTCCGATGTGAGAACCATCGCCAACGCCGATATTTTCGTCTACAACCACCCGTCGTTCGAGGGCTGGGCGCTCAACGCCGCTAACGCCACGAGTAGTGGTAATTCGGGTACAACGGTGACTGTTCAGACGATAGATCTCGAATCTGCGGGTGAGAACCATGGTGGAGAGGCTGTCGATGATTCCACATTCGACGCCCACGTCTGGTTGAACCCGCTGAAGGCTCAGGAGCAGGCAAGCCACATGCTCTCAGCTTTTATCGAAGCCGATCCCGAGGGCAAAGAGAGCTACACCCGTAACGCCAGTGCTCTGGAGTCCGAGCTGCGAGCGCTGGACGAATTGATCGCCACTCGGCTGGCGAACTGCGATCTCGATAGCGTGGTGGTCTCGCATCTGGCGTTCGGTCATATGGCAGAACGCTACGGATTCGCACAGATCGGACTCGCCGGTCTGTCGCCTGAGTTCGAATCGGGACCGGCTCAACTCGCGGGCGTAATCAAAAAAATAAACGAACTGGGCATTCGCCACATTCTTCAGGAGCCAATTGTCAGCGACCGACTTGCCGAGACGGCTGCGGCTGAGACCGGAACCGAGTTACTGACTCTGCACCCGCTAGCGGTTCGTACGTTGGCCGAGGCATTCGATGGTGTCGACTACTTCGACGTAATGAAAGCGAACGCGGAAACGCTACACATGGCGCTACAGTGTTCCTAGTCGGAACCTAGTTCGAATCGCTCCAAACAGTGCCACGTACCGCCCCACCCCGGTCCGTCTCGCCCCATCAGGTCAACAACACCGAACGAAATCGAATCACCGAGGTCGATATCAGCCAGCAGCCTTTTGGCGATTTCCGCCCCTTCGACGCCAACCTGATTAACGATGCTCATGTGCGTTTTGTAAGGATCGTCCCGATACGCAGGTTTACCCAGTGGAGCGATATTCCTCATCAGATCATCGTGCAACGCCTGAATCTCCGGATTCACCACGAATCCGATTATCACGCTGTGATCCGGCCCGATGATATCCATACCCGCTGTGCCAAGAGCAATCGGCTCATGGCGAGCTGTAACTTTGCGAATTTCATCGATCATGCCGTCGAGACTAGCGATGCCATACAGCGTTCCCTTCACAGTGACGTGAGCGGGTATTTTCGCCCGCTCTTGCCCCGCGGCGCGCTCGATCTCGAGCAGCGGTTCAGTTAGCTCGGGCGGTGCCGGAACAACAATCGTGTAGCACGAGTATCCGAACTCGTCGTTTTCTAGCTCAGCAGAATCGATAACCATGATTTCACCGTTTGTACTACCAAATAGAAGCCCTAATGCGAAGCACGATAGTGAGCCGACAGCAGGTCCTCACCGAAGTCGTGAGTGTAGTCGCGCAGTACCGAATGAATGTGATTTGCACCGTTCTGGGTGTTGTCGTACTCGATCAGGAATCGCGGGTGCCGAATTGCGTAGTAGTGACCTTCGCCGACTTCAGATGGACCCGCCCACGCGAACGTTACGTCGTCGAAGCCAGTCGATTCGACTTCACGCCAGTAGTTCTCTGCAAGATCGTCAGACGCCCGAGTGACATAGTGCTTCACCAGCTTCACGAGCTGATCCCGCTGTGAGTCGCCGAGCGATCCGAATCCAATGCCCGCTGGAGCAACGTTAGGAGCTACCGATCGAACGTTTGTTGTCAGAATGTCCGCCGGTGCAACAGCATCGACTACCGCTAGCTTGGTCTGAACGCTATCGAGAGAAGTAAGAAGATCCCGTGCCCAGTCTTGCTCCTCGACGAGAGTTCGTTCGCCCTTGCGGTCGCCGTGTCTGATCTCTGCCGGGTTTGCCCCGAAGAAGAGCGGGAGAATCGCTACCTGCTCGCCGTTGATGATGCTGGCAGATAGGCCGATGTGGTGGCCCCCGACCCTGAATCCCCACGGCTCATCCACGCTTCCGGGTGTACCAAATACGCTGAACCAGTAGCGGTCGATGTTTCGTTCCCACTGAGAACCTTCGTCACTTATTTTCTCCCACTCGCCCAGAATCGTTTCGAGCTCGATGATCCGGTGCGCTGTCACCGAGCCTCTTGCGCTGTACCCAGTATCCATCATGGTGAACGCAGCCTTGCGCTGTGCGTCGTTCATGTCTCGCAGGAGCAGGCCGTCTCGCTCGATCGGCGTGTACGCCCATATGTAGCGTTCATCACCGTCGAAACCGAAAGAGGCAGTCTGACGCTGTGAGTCGTCCAGCGAGTTCAGGAAATCGTTCGCCGCCGCGGTCATACGCTTTACGGATTCTGAGGCTTTGGATTGGACTGGCGTTGTGGTCATCGGTATTCCTTTGGTGGAAGATATTCAGGGAATGCACACTATAATCCCAACAGCTGCCGAGTGGTGCAATTTCACCAAATTCTTAATTGGAATTTTGGTCGAGATTACAGATGTTGCATATGCACGATCATCAACAAGACGACTTGCTTCAATGACCCACAGAGACCCACAGAGACCCACAGAACAATCCTCTTCCCGATCGTAGTGCATCCTGAGCTAGTCGAAGGGCGAAGCGGAGCAGAGGGATCTGAGTCGTTTCAGGAGTTGGCCACTGTCGAAACGGTTTAGTTGGTTCCCTACGGCGTGTCGTATCCGGCGTCATCACGCGAGATCCCTCCACTTCGCTGCGCTTCGGTCGGGACGAGGGATGTAGGCAAGCTTGCTGCGGCTAAGGGGCCACTGCAACGTAGGCGCGCGAAAATGCCCGCCCTAATCGCCCCAAATACCGAACAGTCGCTCGGCCGTGCCGCCGAGAATCTGGTCATCAAGCCCGGGTCCGATAGCTGGCTCAATACGATCAGCTATCTCCCAGCCCTTCGTGTAGCCGGTCTGCTCGACGATAAACGGGAAGTCGGTGCCCCACATGAGCCGGTCGCCCGTGTACGCCTCGATCAACTGGTGCACCCAGTAGAACAAATCGATGTATGGAAATTCTTCGTTCGACGTCCGAGGAAACTCCGACAACTTCACGTTTATACGAGGGTAACGAGCCATCTGTAATAGACGTTCAAATGCAGGCACCGCTGAACCGTCTCGGCTCGGCACACAGTGACCGAAATGATCGACGATAGCGTCGGTTTCCGGGTATACCGCTGCCAGCGTCTCGATTTCATCGTAATTGTGCGGACTCGCCAGGAATCCGACCGGGATGCCGAGTTCACCGGCGCGTTTATACAGCACCCTACCGATTTCGCCGTTCATCAGCTCGCCTTCGCGCCACAGCGCAGGATTAAAGCGAACTCCCCGGTATCCACGCCCGACCAATTCGTCGAGCATGCCGATGGGATCTGGTGATTGCGGGTCCACAAGGCACATCCCAGTAAATCGGTCGGGCCACTGTTCGAGCGTGTCATCGACATACGAATGGTCGAATCCGTGAACGATCGGTTGCACGATCATCGCCCCGGCAACGTCCGCTCGATCCATTAAACCCAACAAAAATTCAGCGTCTCCACGCGCCGTTGGCGGTGCTTGCCCGACCCGATACGGATATGTGCCGGGATCGTGCGCCCAAACGTGCAAATGCGAGTCAATTTTTTCATGTTGCTGTTCTGGCTGGTCGAACGGGATTTTTCTCGAACCATGACCAGTAGTTCTGAAATCTATGGCGGGGTGATGGTGCAAAAGCTTACGTCATCCCCTTTCATGCCGTACATAACAGATTTCCCCTTTGCAAATAATCCGGCGCCAACCTCCTGAGATAAACGTATCCAGTGCATTTACTCGCTCTGCATGGGTGATACATTCCCTGCCAGCCCACCCTTCAACCTCATTTCCACGCTTCGGCGCTCACGCTTTACTACGGACTCGTCCAGAAGAATCGATTTTTCATGATCAAGCTCAGTATGCTATCGCGACACTTTCAACGCTGGAAAAACCACGATGCTCGAGATCATAGACAAAGCTGCTGAGTATCAGATGGTCGGCGTCGATCTTCAGGCGGTTTCGTTTCACGATAACGACGATATCGACGGCGACTGCCTTCACGCAGCTGTACGCTATTTGACCGAACTGTTTGAAGAGCAATTATCCGAGAAGCGTCGATCCGCTGTGGTCGAATTTCAATCACCCGTCCTGAAGTAAACGATAGGAACTCTCATGGGAACGTTCTACGACAACTCTGTTGTGCCGGATCATCTGAAGCGAAATTTTGATGTCTACGATCGGATCAGCGAACTGAATATCGACCTCGGCTCATTCGAGGAAGATGTAACCAGCCTGAAGGGCGCCGGAATTAGCGGAATCGTCTTTCACGAGTCTGGCTTGGTTTACTTGTCTGGCCTCGGCTACGGCCCCGGGCAAATGTACGACGATCCCGACCGTATCAAAGAGGGTCAGGATGCAGCGCAGTGGATCGCAAGCTCAATGATCAAGCGTCTTCACTGGGGTCTTACTTGCGGCGGCGAAGGTGGTGACTTGAACGACGTTATCTACACTGTAAAGGCGCTGGGCATGGTCGTATCCACCGATGTTGCCTTCAACGGCGGCCCGGCGGTAATGAACGGATTCTCCGAACAATGGCAGTCGGTGTTCGGTGGCGGCAAGGGTGAATTTGCCGTCGATGGCGAAGATCAGAACTACGGTGGAGTTCATGCACGAAGTGCCATCGGTGGTTTCACGGGTCGGTTCTCGATCGAGCCTGAAATTATCGTTGCAATTCCGCCCGAGCTGTCAAAAGCGATCATCCAGAATCGTGGGTGGATCTTCCCGTTGCCACCGGCAATGTTGGAAAAAGTCACAGCTGACCGCGGTTAGCTTTTGGCTGCCAGCGCACGAGTCCGATTTCCCGAGGGATTCGAGGGATCTCCAGTGCCAGCTGTGGTTATTTAGGTAACGACTTAGAGCAGCAACACCATCTTGGCGCTAGCAGGCCAGCTATTGGCATCGAGATCCCTCTACTCCGCTGCGCTACGATCGGGAAATAGGGCACTGACTCAACGGAAAGAAAAAGACCCCGGAAATCACCCGGGGTCTTTTTTTATGTTTCGGAGCTGACCCCGAAATAGCGATATTTACGCCACCAGCCGCATAACCTTGCTGCGTTTTTCCTGGCTGCGTGGGCGATCTCCAAGTTCCGACCACTGGCGCTGCACGCCGGGCTCGGTCCACGTAAGACCCCGCACTGCCGATTTCACTGTTGCTCGGATGTGAGCAGGGTTTTCCAGAGAAGCTCGTGTAATGATCGACCATTTCTCTGATCCAAATATCCATAGAGCTTTGAACGATCGCGGATCGAGAGATGGTGTGTAAATCATGATTCCAGTCGCAGGAGAGTTCGTGGCAATCGCACGAGCTGCGCTCAGGCCTTCTAACGGCCCACCGCAATCGAGTTCGACAATTGCCAGATCGGCTTTCGACATGGCAGTCATTGCAACCATCGACTGTGTCGACTCAACTGTTCCAGCGATCATCACGCTGTCGAGCGGGTCGAGGCACTGGTGAATTTCGTGATCGAACTCGAAACCACCGTAAATGGCGATCTTGCCTGGTGCATCAAGCTCGGGTCGTGCGCTTGGCCGGCGAGTAATCGCCTGCTGCATCACACGAGTCGGCTTCACCCTTGCTGCCACACGTGGGGCAACTGAGCTAACTATTCGTGCAGCCGGGACGCGTCTTGTGACTCGTCGGACCACACGTCTTTTTCCACTATTCGGGAATCGAAGGACCTTTGACATTTCCCCTCCAAAGATTCGACTTACTCATATAACTCTGCCGGTTGGTAGCCACCCCCGAATCGTTCAAGCCCGCGAACCCGGTTAGGGAATTCGAGGATTCGCTGTTGCAGAATTCTCGTAAACAAACCCGCAATTCAATCGAGGAATTGCCAGATCGCACGAAATACCACCGAAAACTTCATCCCCGTTTCGGCGTTTCGACATCAGGCCAGCACTGACGATTTGGGTAATTACCGTGTAAATGACGCATAAAGCTGAACACGTACTGGAACTCGTTAACTACTAAAATGACTGAATAGCGGTTTCGAGTACTTAGATTTGCAATGGAGTCGTATGCGAATTCTTGTGTCCGGTGGATCGGGGATGGTTGGCAGAGAGCTGATTACAACTCTCACCTACGACGGTCATCAGGTCGTTCAACTCGTCAGGCGCCCCACGAATCCCGAAGCTCGCATATCCGAATTCATGTGGGACCCCGAGCACGGTACGTTCGACTCAAGGATGCTGGGACGAATCGATGCTGCAATTCACCTTGGCGGTGTTTCGATCGCCGGTGGTCGATGGAGTTCAGAACGGAAGCTGCTCATACAGGAAAGCAGAGTCCGCTCTACACGAATACTCTCGCAGGCTCTTGCCGGGCTCGAATCGCCGCCCAAAGTCTTCATCGTGGCGTCGGCAGTTGGCTACTACGGTGACCGGGGCGAAGAACCACTCACTGAGGATTCGCCTGCGGGCACGGGGTTCCTTGCTGAAACAGCCACCCGCTGGGAATCGGCAGCTGATGTAGCCAGGGAAGCAGGTGTACGAGTGATTCACGCCCGTTTTGGGCTCATCATCTCGAGATACGGTGGCATACTCGGCAAAATTCGCATCCCGTTCCAGACTGCCCTCGGTGGCAAACTCGGCAATGGCCGACAGTGGTGGCCGTGGATATCTCTGGATGACGTGATAAACGGGCTGTCTTACCTGCTCGGCAATGAAGAAATATCTGGGCCTGTTAACTTCACTGCCCCGACTCCCGTGCGAAACGAAGAGTTCACGAAACTCATGGCGAAGACGATTTCTCGACCAGCGTGGTTCAATGTACCCGCGCCGATCATCAAACTCGTATTCGGCGAGATGGGCAAGGAGACCATGCTCTACAGCCAGCGTGCGTTCCCGGAAAAGCTTCAGGCAGCCGGGTTCGACTGGCGCCACACCGATCTTTCAGACCTGCTTTATCAGGAGCTGATATCGGCCCGCTCCGACCGCTGGGGCCATACTTCGAGGTAGTGGGCGACTGGGCGACGGCGGGCGCATGGGACGATTCTCCCTCACACTTCGACAAGCTCAGTACAGGCCCCAGCCCTCTCCCGCTGGGAGAGGGAGTCAGAAGTTGTCATGCTGAATTACATCCTGAGCTAGTCGAAGGGTTATTTCAGTATCTCTCTCATCACAGCAGTGATGTTCGTTAAAAGTCCGCGCGACACCCCACCAGATCCCTCGGCTCCGCAGACTGCGCTCGGGAAATCGAGCAAAGGCAAAACGAAACGAAACGAAACGAACGATTAAGCGTCGGCCATCATTTGGCGAAGTACGTATGGGAGTAGTCCGCCGTGCCGGTAGTACTCGTTCTCGATCGCTGTATCGATTCGGATGAGTGTCTCGAACGTTGTAACTTTGCCGTCCTCGGCTGTCGCAGTCACAGTGACATTTGAACCCGGCTCAACAGAATTCTCAACACCCGGAATGTCGTAAGACTCCGTACCATCGAGACCCAGTGAATCGGCTGAATCGCCGTTTATGAACACGAGTGGCAGAACACCCATTCCGATCAGGTTTGAACGGTGGATACGCTCGAAGCTCTCGGCAATCGCAGCGCGAACGCCAAGCAGCATCGGACCCTTCGCAGCCCAATCTCGGGAACTACCTGTGCCGTACTCCTTACCAGCCAGCACGATCAGCGGAACGCCTTCGGCCTGGTATTTTTCGGATGCGTCAAATATGCGCATCTGCTCCCGATCAGGCAAGTGGAGCGTCCAGTCGCCTTCCATGTCGGGAGTCAGCTTGTTGCGAAGTCTGATGTTCCCGAAAGTCCCTCGAACCATCACATCGTGATTTCCACGACGTGATCCGTACGAGTTGAACTCACGACGAGGCACATCACTACCAACGAGGAACTGTCCTGCTGGTGCGCTCGGCGGAATAGCGCCGGCAGGTGAGATGTGGTCGGTCGTAACAGAGTCACCGAATCCCACGAGCACCCGTGCGTCTTTGATCTCGGATCGAACGGTCGGTTCATTTTCAAAATTTTCGAAGTACGGAGGTTCCTGAATGTAGCTCGACTGACGATCCCAGTTGAAGTTCAGGCCTGTCGGCGCAGGAAGTTCCTGCCACTCGGTCGATCCGTCAAACACCTCGCCGTACTGCTCTTTGAACATGTCGGCGGTCAGTGAATCAGCGATCGTGTCAGCGATATCGGACTGAGAGGGCCAGATGTCCTTAAGGAACACGTCCGTACCTGCCTCGTCCTGCCCGAGAGGATCGTGGACCAGATCCGTGTCGACCTTGCCGACTAGCGAGTACGCAACAACCAGCACCGGAGATGCGAGATAGTTCGCCTTCACCTGCGGGTGCACACGTCCTTCAAAGTTTCGGTTGCTGCTCACTACGGCGGCGGCGGTCAGATCGAAATCGTTCACGGCGTCGGAAACCTGCTGCGGAAGCGGGCCAGAGTTACCGATACACGTTGTACAGCCGTAGCCGACGGTGTTGAACCCCAGAGCATCGAGATCTTCGTTCAAACCAGCTGCTTCGAGGTATCGAGTAACGACAGTCGATCCGGGTGCAAGACTGGTCTTCACCCACGGCTTGCGGGTGAGTCCTTTAGCACGAGCGTTTCGTGCCAGTAGTCCGGCTCCGACCATCACTGATGGGTTCGACGTGTTGGTGCAGCTTGTAATAGCAGCGATAACGACCGAGCCATCGCCTACAGCACCTTTGGCGCCGTCGACTTCGACATCGTGTTTTTCGGGCGTTGCGTCTGCAAACGAGGTATCGAAGTTCGGTCCAACCTGATCAAGAGTAAGACGGTCCTGCGGGCGTTTCGGACCCGCCATCGCCGGAACCGTGTCGCCAAGGTCGTAGTTCAGCGTTACCGAGTATTCAGGGTCGCTGGACGGATCGTAGAAGAACGAGTTGGCTTTGGCGTATTTTTCGACCGTCTCAACAATCGAATCGGCGCGACCAGTTTCGCGCATGTACTTCAGCGTCTGATCGTCGATCGGGAAGAATCCACATGTGGCGCCGTACTCAGGTGCCATGTTCGCAATCGTTGCCCTGTCGGCAAGCGGGAGGGTTTCGAGCGCAGGCCCGTAGAACTCAACGAACTTTTCAACGACACCCTCTTCACGAAGCATTTCGACGACGCTCAGCACGAGGTCGGTTGCGGTTGAGCCCTCAGGAAGTGATCCAGTGAGTCGAACGCCTACAACTTCGGGAACGACCATGTAGTACGGCTGACCGAGCATTACAGCCTCGGCCTCGATACCGCCGACGCCCCAACCAAGCACGCTGAGTCCGTTGACCATCGTGGTGTGGGAGTCAGTGCCGATGCAGGTATCCGGGAACGCAACGCGTCCGCCATCCTTGGTTTGCTCGGTAAGAACGGCCTCGGCAAGGAATTCCAGATTCACCTGGTGAACGATTCCTGCTCCCGGCGGAATGATATTGAAGTTGTCGAACGCACCCTGCGCCCACTTGAGAAGTTGGTAGCGCTCGCTGTTACGTTCGAACTCACGTTCGATATTCAACGCAAGTGCGCCGGCAGTTGAGAAATAATCGACCTGCACCGAGTGGTCGATCACCATATCGGATCGAACGATGGGGTTGATGATTGATGCGTCGCCCCCAGCTTTGGTCACGGCGTCGCGCATAGCTGCGATGTCGACTACAACGGGAATACCGGTGAAGTCCTGAAGTAGAACCCGACCCGGCATGTACGGAAACTCACTCACCGGTTTGTTGTCGGAACGCCACGACGCCACAAGCTTCACGTGGTCGTCGGTTGCGGGACCGCCATCCGCCTTTCGCAGGGCGTTCTCGAGCAGCACCCGGATCGAATAGGGAGTCTTGCTGATATCGATCAATCCAGCGTCTTCGAGCACCGACAGCGCGTAGTAGCTGATTGGCCCGTTAGCTGTGTCGAATGATCGTTTTGCGTCGAAAGAAGTTGATTCCGGTGACATATTTCGCTTGCTGCTCATTATCGGGGTTATAAGAAGTACGGGTAATCGATCCCGCCGAACGGTTTCGCAGACAACCACTTTACCAGTGGCAATACCCATTTCTGCCGCACATTCTCCGCCAGATGGCTGCTAGCATCCAGCCCGCTGTAAACGGAAACGCACCCAAATGAACACTTCTCCAACAAACTCACCCGATCGCAGAACCGCTCTGGCACATCGCACGCCCTTCTTCTACGGATGGGCGGTTGTAGTGGCAGCAGGTTCAACTGTCTTCGTTCGAAATGCTGCCGCAACCCTGACGATTGCAGTATTCGTATTCCCGATGAGCGAAGATCTAGGTTGGAGCCGAACGCTGATCGTGGGCGCTGCGGCCGCTGCCGGTGTGGTGTCGATGTTCATATCCCCGTTAGCCGGGTGGATTCTCCAGCGGTACGGAGCGAGAGTGCTGATGAGTACGTCGGTAATCCTTCTGGGAGCCGTAATACTGTCGCTTCGTTGGACGACAAGTCCGATCACGTTCTACCTGCTCTTCGGCACAGGCCGTCTTATGTTCCAGGCTCCTCTGCAAATCGGAGCGTCGACCGCGGTCGCGCAGTGGTTCGTACGTCTACGTGGACGTTCATCTTCGATGCTGGGCGTATCTCACTCGCTTGGAATGGGATTATTTCCGCTTTTCGCACAGCTGTTCATGAACGCCAACAACGGTGACTGGCGCATGGCGTGGTTCTGGATGGGCATATCGGTTTGGGTGATTGCGCTGCCGCTGACACTTCTAGTTTTTGTGAACAAACCGGAAGACGTCGGCCTTACTCCAGACGGTGACGAATCAACCGCTGGCTCAGGCGATGGTTCCTCCTTGGGGACCGCGGCGGAACAAGAGGAACAGTGGACGCTGAAGGAAGCGATGCGCACTCCCGCTATGTGGATGCTCGCCATTGTTGGCGGGCTCGTATTTTTCATCCACACCGGAGTGAATATTCATCAGGCTGCGTTCCTTCGAGATCACGGGATTAGCGCGTCGATCGCAGCTGCGGCTCTGACCGTGATGGCAGGTGGTACGGCCGTCGGCAGCATTTTGTGGGGCAACCTGCTGGATCGACTTCCGGTAAAGGTTGTCTACTCGGCAACTGCAGCATGGCTCGGTGGAATGGCGTTGCTGTTCCTGCTCGTCGAAACTCCTGCAATGGCGTTTACAGTTGCAGCTCTGTTTGGAATCGGACTCGGCGGTCTGCTCGTGGTCCCACCGGTCGCTATCGCCCACTACTTCGGGCGAGACTCACTTGGCGCGATTCGTGGTGCGACGGAGCCATTCGTAAGCGGTGGGCAGGCTCTGGGCGCAATCGGTGCGGGATTGATTTTCGACTACTCAGGATCGTATTCAGCTACGTTCCCGACGTTCACTGCAGCCGCTATTATCGCTATCTTGCTTCTTGTGTTCACACGACGTCCTAAGAAGAAGAAGATCGACGGTTAGGATTGTGGGCTGAGTAATGGACGCGAGTGAGCCGTTACTTTTGTCGATATCGCATATCCGATTTCCCGATCGCAGCGAAGCGAAGTAGAGGGATCTCGATGCCAACAACTTTCCTGCAAGCAAGACACGTGCAGTTCAGCGTTACGTTGTAGGCCATGAAACAACCCTAAGCAATGGAGGTCCCTCGAATACCTCGGGAAATCCGTTGTGACCGTTCGCCGCTCAGTTGCGCGTAGTCGATATGGCAGCTAGTCTCGGGCTCGAAACGTATTGAACCGTCGTCGTTCTCAGAACTGGCGGATTATGAGCACATCAAACTAAGGCAACGGTAACTCGCTTGATCAACGGCGTTCTTCATCCCAAAAACGTGGTCGAACAACTTGTAGAACTCGGTGTTTCGCACTACGTCACGCTCCCCGACTCAGAAACGGCGCACATGTACAAAGCGCTGATGGACGAGCCATCGATCACGCTCGTCCCGGTCTCTCGTGAGGGAGAAGCGATTCCGGTCGCGGCAGGTCTGTTCGTAGCAGGTCAGAAGCCAGTTGTTTCAATCCAAAACGCCGGGCTTTACGAAGCCGGGGACGCACTGCGGGGTCTAGCGCTGGGAATCGGGTTGCCGCTTGTCATGTTCATTGGGTACAGGGGGCACAATCGCAAAGGCGACACCCCCGATTCAGCAGCGACGTTTTTAGAGCCGTTCTTGCACATGTGGCGGGTCGACTATTTCGTAATTGAATCGGACGATGACCTTGATCGCGTACCGCTTGCATTCGAGCGCGCCGCCAAGATGAACCAGCCCTTCGCGGTGGCTATCGGCACCGAGTACGCAAAGGAAGGCGAGTAATGATCACCTACGAAGACGCCTGCCGAGTTATCAACGAGTCACGCGGCGAAGCTGTTGCCGTTTCGACTATGACGCAAACGAAACACTGGAACAAAGCCTCGCAGGAGCCCGATCTCGATATTGGAATTTCCAACGGAATGTCGAAAGCCTCCTCCGTAGGGTTCGGTATCGCTCTTGGCGACCCGGATCGCACGGTGCTGTGCCTCGACTCAGACGGTTCGTTGCTGATGAACTTCGGTACTCTGGCAACTATCGCTGGAATGGCGCCAATGAACTTCTACCACTTCGTCTTCAATAACGGCATCTATTCGGTAACCGGCGGGCAACCCCTCCCGGCTCCGGGCGTTGAGTACGCAAAAGTGGCAGAAGCATGCGGGTACGCATCAGCCCACCGGTTCGAGGATATCGAGTCGTTCGACACCGCCCTACCGGGCATCCTTTCAAGCGACGGTCCGGTGTTGATCGAGATAATCGTTAAAGGCGAACCCCAGACCGAGGGCGTCGATCAAACCTGGGAATCGAACGCCAACATGCCAAAGCAGTTTCGTGCACTGCGGAAGCGACTTACGAACAAGGACGACTGGGGTCCTGGCGGACCGTACCTCTAGGTCGCTGTCGCTCGGCAATCGGAGTTCGGGAACGCCTTATTCGTCTTCGTCGCGCTTGCGGCGTTTCGGTCGAACTCTGGCGACGATAAGTCCGAATAGACCCGCAACGGCAAGCAGGTAATCACCGCCGGCTACAACCGCTCCGACGGCCTCTTTGCCTCCGGTGGGCACGTTGCAACCGAATACGGTCAATGCAGGTTCTGGAGCGAGCGATGGGGTACCTTCGCCATCCTCGGCAAGGTCCTCGTCAGCAGCCCGCATCGCAGCAACAGTCGCAGCAATGTCTTCCTCTTCCGATGACGCATCAACAACGTCGGCAACCGGAGCGACGTCTGCACTTTCCGCGGGAGGTTCTTCGCCTTCGGCTGGAGGGGCTTCAGTGTCTGCTGGAGGATCGTCAGCGGGAACGGGAGTTGGAACCTCAGCCGGGTCTGGAACTGCGATTACATCGTCGGGCGTCGTCGCTGGGGGGCTATCTTCTGGAACAACGTCCGGCTCAACCGTTTCTGGTTCGATCGTCGCCTCAGGGGCCGGAACCGTTTCGGGAGTCGCTACTACGTCTTCTGGTGTTGAATCCGCTGGTGTTTCGGCCGCGTCCGGTGTGTCAGCGGATTCGGGTTCTGCCGATGCGACTGCTTCAGAATCGGTCGGTATCTCGGTTGGTGCGACCTCAACGGTCGGTGGAATATCTATCGTCGGAGCTGGTGTTGGAGTTTCGGTTGGCACAGGTGTAGCTGTGGGTGCTGGTGCGGCGACGCTGAACACCCGCACAATTGGGCTATGCGTGTTGCCAGCATCGTCCCTGCCGACCACTTCGAGCGTGTGGAAATCGTTTTTTAGATTGGATGGGCGATACGACCAAGTTGACGCTGACTCAGCGGTGAATCCCGAGGTGATATCCGCGCCATCGAGTTTTGCGCTGATAATCGTCACCCCAGCGTGCGTGTCACCCGAGTACTCACCGATCTCGTCGGCAAAGCTGACTGTTATAAGCGGATTCGACACAAGCGCCACTTCCCGATTGCCGGGTACGACTATTGGCTCTTTGATGTCGGTGTCGAGATGAAATTGAACGGCGCCCGTCGGATAACCAGCCGAACCGATCGCCACCCCGCCTCTTGCGATATTTACTGCAGCATCGAACCCAGCTGTTTCTACGTTCTTGACTCCATCACCGGCTGCAGAACCCGTGAACGTTGTACCGTCCACGATGATCGACCACTCGTTGGTGTCGACAAGCTGCGCAGACCCGAACGTAACCCCGTTGATCGTAACGGTGGGCGCAGCCATGAGTGTTTCTACTGTCGTTACATTGATCGTGAGTAGTCCATTTGTGACTACAGTATCGGTTAAAACATTGAGCCTCGGGCCGAGCTTATCGGCGGGAACGATTTCCTTGAGCGCCGAAGGAAATTCTGTATTGTCGGCCACGGCACCCGGCATGATCGTTAATAGCTGGGGAGAAGTCGGAATATCTTCGAACGTCAGCCAGACTGTGTCTTTGGACGCAGCGACCATCGTCGCCGTCTGGGCTGACTCGCCGTTGACCAAGAATCGTGTCGCATCTATTAGCGACTCTTTGATCGGCTCAGACCATTGGACCTTGATGCTGTTCAGCCTGTTACTGACCAGGTTTCCGACGATATCTGGGTCGTTGTTTTTCGCTGCGAGATCCCAGGCTTCTCCGAGCACGACTTCGATCAGAGAAGGTGGTGATGTGTCGATGGTGTATGAGTGGGATTGATCGCCTGTGGTAGCTTCGGAGTCGGAACGCCCTACGTTGCCCGATCTGTCAGTTGCTGTCACGTACCAGTTAACGAGTCCGTCCGTGCTAACGCCCGGAAGTAGAGCGACGGCGTTCCAGCCTTGATTTACAGCGGTCGAATCGGTGCCCGAGGCAACGACTATCTCGCCAGGCTCATCGAATATGCCGTCACGATCGACATCGACGTGAAACTTGATCTTGTTCAGCTCTACACCCGATGCGGCATCTGTCACGACCGCCCTGCCCCAGGCGGTGATGTTGCTGGTCGAACTCAGGTGCGTGGGTGATGTGATCGAAACGACTGGCTTCGTGGCATCGACCACTACTGCTTCACTGATCAGTTTGGCGGGGCTGACATCGGTATATTCGAGCGTGACCGTGACGCCGTCTGCAACTTTGATTACGGGATCGAGTACCCGATACGGCATTGCTGGCACCTGTGGTGGAAGTAGCGGCTCCGGTCTTGAACGTTGCTGTGAAGGTGTGAGACGTGGGCGTTGTCTCGAGTAGATTCATCGTGAATCCGACCGGATCCGACGGTGTTCGCACCGTGACTGACGTCGTGTCTCGATGCTCACTTCGGTACGTAACAGTAAAGTTTTCGGGGGTCGACACCGTCTGTGAATGGACAAGCTGGAAGGTTCCAGAATCCTTGTTCACCCACTGAACCGATGCCTGGGTCGTGCTGATCTGTAAATCTTCAGCCGTGATCAAGCCATCAGCATTGAAATCGCCAACTGAAGCGTTCTGTAGTTTGAGCACAGTTGTATCGCTGATCACTCCCACCGGAAGTTCATACAGATTGCTTGTTGAATCCGTGGTTTCGAACTCTCTCAACACCGTCACGTTGAGATCAGGGTCGAATACTGACGCTGTGATCGTAGAAGTGAGTCCGGCGTGGGGTGGCGTGGCGTCGAGTGTCCCGATCTGAGAAGCGAACACTGTGTTTGCGTCGCTGGCGGGCGCGATAAATCCGACTGTTGCGATTACAACTGCAAACAGAAGAATTTTGGAGCGTCTGGTTATTACGTTGAGGCCCGTACCGAGTGCCAGGACTTTTCCCATAAGTTGAGATTAGTCACAGATGGCGGATTCGGCATGAGTGAAGCATGCACCGAGCCCGTGGGCGCATACGCACATACGTGTGAGGAGTACGCTGCCAAACCGGATTTTGCCGATCTAAACGCGATCTGCCCATTCAACCCAAATTAGAGCAGTGGCAAAAGTACGTGAGACGGCCTAATCGCATCTCGGAATATTCGGTTGTGGGCCACAATTCCACTCGATTCGTGGGCGTTATTTCGTCCGGTTTGCCAGTTGCGATCCCATCTCGGGAAGCTGCTGCTGGCAACGGCGACTCGCAACCTGTGACCCTTCTGGAAAACGTGGCTGGTCGCCCACATGTCGACCTCGAACTCCATCGGCATGTGTGGCACTAGTGCGATTGGCTTTTCAAACGAGTCTTTGAACCTCGCCCGCAAAATACCGTCGCAGATGAGCATCGACGTTCCATCAGGGTGGACATCGGTGATTCTGACGACCCAATCGGTGTCGATTGCCGACGATGATGCGTGCAGTACGGCTTTCACAGGGCCAGTTACGTCGAGTGGCTCTTCAAGAACACCAGTTGTGTACGTCAGCACGCCATCTTCGTAGCCGCGCTGGTCACGAGGGCCGTTGTTATCGCCCAGATGACCACCACCGAACGAACGAATCGGGTTTTCGGGGTCGGAATCGTATTCGTCGAAGACTTCGCCGAATGCATCGGGTTTCGTGGTCGACAGAACGCCGTCATTTAACGATTTTGCTGATTTTGACGTTCCGTCCGACAGATAGAACGGCGTGTTTGTTGCGCCTTCAGGCGGCCATTCGTTGAATTCGCGCCATTTATTAATGCCCATAGCGAAAAGCTTGACCGGCTTGTCGGATTCGACGCCGTTGTCGATTCGCTTTAGCCAGTGGTCGAACCAGCGCAAACGAGTGGCAAACCAGCCTAATTTTGCCTGCTCACCAAAGTCGACTTCGCCGGCTTCCCGCATATCTGCGGGGCCGGGATTGTGCACCCATGGGCCTATCGTAAGACGCTGCGCTGCCCGTACTTCAGGGGTGGTCGCTTTGGCACGCATCCCCTTGTAGTTTTCGATTGTCCCTCGCAGGAAACAGTCGTACCAACTTCCGAAATGGTGCACCGGGACGTTCACTCGATCATGCGAGCGCCTGACGCTGAATTCCTCCCAGTAATCGTCGTGATTCGGGTGGTTCATCCAGTCGCTAAACCAGTCATGTAAATCTACGACGGGACGCAGGGGCGAAACGGGTGTATTTTCGAGGTAATCGGCGTATTCGGCCGACGCTTTTTTCACTCGCTCATCGGTTTCGTTTTCTGCACCATTTCGGGCGAGCTTTCGAGCGTTTGTCGCGGTGTGTTTGAGCGTCCACATCGTGTTAAACCCGTGCTCGAACGCGCCGCCTCGATAGACCCATTCGTCGTAGTAGTCTGCCGGCGATTGTCGGACGAACTGAGCTTTGAGATGTGGTGGCTGAGTCGAGAGCATACGGTACTGGGTAGCACCGGAGTACGACCCGCCTATGGTACCGATATCACCGTTCGACCATGACTGTTCGGCAACCCACTCAACGGTGTCATAACCATCTTGATTATCCCCGTCGCCGTCGTCACGAAACGGGTAAAATTCGCCATCTGAAGCGAAACGCCCACGTACGTCTTGAATAACGGTTGCGTAGCCGTGTGAGGCATAGAATTCGCCGGCTTTTAAATTCGATTCTGAAGAGCCGGTTTTGTCATACGGGGTGCGCTCAATTAAAACCGGGAACCGGCCGTCCGTATTAGGTCGCCACAAATCGGCCCGAAGTATCGTCCCGTCCCGCATCGGAATCTCGATATTTCGCTCCATTATTACGTCATACTCGCCATCGGAATCAGCCACTAAACGACCCTCATTGTCCGTCGTACACGCCTATAGGGCGTGCACGGCGAACAACTGATACGACCTCAAAGCACGTGCCATATTGGCACTTACATGCCGGCGCCGCCGTCTACGGTGATCATCGACCCCGTAATCATTGCCGCATCGTCCGTTGCCGCGAACACAAACGCATTCGCAATGTCCTCAGGTTGTTGTAACCGACCCAGAGGCGTGCCGCTTAGGCGACGCTCAAAATTCTCAGGGTTGTCGATGCTGGTCTCCCAGCTGTTCGGGCTGTGCTCGTTATTACCACGGATAAATGGCGTATCGACGTGGCCCGGCGAGATGATCACGCACCGAATATTGTCCTTTGCGAAAGAACTTGCCGCCGAACGGGTAAGACCGACCATTGCCATCTTCTGCGCGCCATAGCCGGGACTTCCACCACCTGGCCGAATCGCGGCAAGGGACCCCATATTCAGAATCACTCCGCTGCCAGCCTTACGCATCGAAGGAACTACCGCCTTGATACCCAAGAACGAGCCGTTCAGCCCAACTTCCATGATGAGTCGGAATTGTTCTTCGGTCTGCTCTTCGAATCCAACCCTGAAGTTGGCTCCAGCGTTGTTGCAAAGCAGGCTTATCGGACCGAATTCTGCTTCGGTTTTCGTGACTGCTTCGGCCCAGGCGTCGGCGCTTCGGACGTCGAGCTCAACAGCGATCGCCCTTCCGCCAGCCTTCGTGATCTCAGAAGCGACTTCTTGAGCCGACTCCAGTCGATTATCTGCGACACACACCGCCGAGCCTTCGGCAGCGAACTGCCGTGATTGCGCACCGCCCATTGCTCCACCACCGCCGGTGATGATCGCTACTTTTCCTTCGAGTCGGCCATTTGGTTCTTTTGACATGATTTTTATCCCAGTACCAATCCGCCATCAGGACGACGAGAGCTCTCGCCCGGTCCTGCTTCGTACGGATGCTTCAGCATTTCTTCTACGTTGATATCGATACCCAGTCCCGGTGTCTCCGGCGCAATGAAATAGCCGTCCTTCACCTCGGTCACATTCGTCACAATGTCTTCTTTGAACGTCCCTGTCTCGATATTGAATTCATTGACGTCCCAGTTCATCGTTGCAGTGGCTATGTGTGTTAGAGCCATGGTCGTAATCGGGCCCAAAAAGTGGTGTGGTGCCATCTTGATGTGGAAACCTTCAGCGAGCGCTGCGATCTTCTTCACATGGGTGAATCCACCGGCAAGACCAATATCGGGTTTCAGGAACGCCATACCGGGAAGCATGCAGTACTCGCGGAACTCCCACAGTGTGTTGTTTCGTTCACCGGCCGCCAATGGCAGATTAATTTTTTCACCGACAGAGCCCATCGACATCACTGATTCAGGAGCGATGGGATCCTCGTAAAAATACGGCATGTATTTTTCGAGCTGCTGTGCAAACACGACCGACGTTGCTGGGAACAAATTGCGGTGAATTTCGATCCCAATATCGAAGTCCCAGCCGACCTCTTCACGTACTGCTTCGACTATTGCCGTGTTCTGCTTGATCAGATCGCCATGTGCGAGTTTGCCCCAGTCGGGCGGGAACGGCGTCATCTTCAGCGAGGTATAACCGTCGTCCTTCGCTGCACGGGCAAACCGGGCAAAATCGTCGGGCCCCTTCATTGGTCCTACCTCGGGGTACGACCCTCCCATCACCATCGCCCGTACTTTGTCTCGTACTTTGCCGCCGAGCAGATCCCACACGGGTGCGCCTAAACGCTTGCCCTTGATGTCCCAAAGGGCCATGTCGATCGCCGATAATACAGCCGTAATCGCTGGGCTTCGGAACGAGTACTTGCGGTATGCGGCGTTCCAGATGTAGTCGACATCTCGGGGATCGACTCCCTTGAGATCGTCAGCTATCCGATGCGCAATAACTTCCATTGCGTCTGCGTAGCTCCAAAAATTACCCTCGCCGACGCCGTACGTGCCGTCGTCACAGGTGACCCTCACGGTCAACCACTTCGACACAAGCCACGTTTCAATTTTCTCGATTTTCATTTTCTTTCGATATACCTTTCTGAAGCCCTCTCCCCGAAGGAGAAGGAATAAATCCCACCGTTACTTATTTATGCAGTCCATACAAACTCGTGTCTGTAACCGTTTCGATTAGCGACTGGATATAGCCGATTGAGAACGCACGTCCGCGGTGACCCCAGTCGGTGTCGCCGATCGTGTGGACGGCGTGATCGTCCATGAAGAATCCCTCGAAACCGTTCTCAGCGTAGGTACGCATCGCTTTATACATGTCAACGTAGCCCTTGTTGATGAACATTTCGTTGAACTTGGGCACAGTTCCCGACACATTGCGGAAGTGCACGTAGAGCACTCGGTCACGTTTCACAAAGTACTCGATCATGTCGTAGATGCTTTCGCCGTTGTCCTGATCCGCGCCTGCGAACTGCGAAAACGAACCCTGGCACAGCAAAATTGAGTTCGCCGGGCTGTCGTATATATCGAGAAGTCGCTTGTAGTTCTCAAAGTTGATGAGCAGCGATGGCACCCCACCGATCTCGGGCATCGGAGGGTCGACCGGGTGCAGACCCAGCTTCACGCCGTACTTCTCGGCCACAGGAGTCGCTTCCTTCACCCACGTCTCAAGACACTCCCAAGCGCGATCAAGCGAAATATCCCAATCAACGACTTTCGGCCAGTCCATTTTCTCGGCATCGAACGCCGTGCCCATTGCACCCCAGCCGAGATCAACATTGCCAGTTCGGTAGAAACGCGGGTACCGCCAACTCATCGTGTACATCGGAATGCCTGCGTTGCCGATGTTCTTGATGGTTTCGATCATATTTTCGAGCTGTTCGTCGAAGCGAGGACCGCCCGCAATCATGTGGTGTCGCATCTCGATCTGCGTGTTCTCGATCGCCGCGAGGTTCAGGCCAAATTCGTTCACTCGGTTCTTCAATCCAACGAGATCTACCAACTCCCACTTGCCGTCTTTGATCGGGACAGGGGGCGTGTTTAGCACGACGTTCTGGATTCCGAGCTGTGCCATGTAACGAAGGGTTTCGGTGTTGGTGGAGCCGTTGAGCCCCATTCCGATCTGCATCATGACGATGCCCGCTTCCCTACTGCACTCATATCGACCGGTCCGCCGTACTCGACTTCCTTTTTGACCGATTCGATAACCCCGGCAATGTAGCCCTGTGCGAATAGTCGAGAACGGTAGCCGCCCAGATTTCCTGGAAAGTCAGTGGCGTCGACCATCAATGGGCAGTGATCATCGATGAAGTTCCCTGTGAATCCGGCGTCACGATAGGTTCGCATCGCCCGTTTCATATCGACGTAGCCGGTGTTGATGAACTCCTCATTGAACGACGGAGCCTTGCCGCTGACGTTACGGAAATGGACGTACAAAATTTTGTTCCGTTTTCCGAAGTAGTCGATCATTTCGTAAATATCTTCGCCGGGCATTTCGCTGAACGTTCCCTGGCAGAATTCGATGGCGTTGTAGTCAGAATCGACGACTTCGACCAAACGCTTAAACGCTGCGAAGTTGCGGAAAAGTCCTGGCACACCGCCTCGCTGCGGAACCGGCGGATCTTCAGGGTGAATGCCGCAACGCATGCCAACCTCTTGGGCAACCGGCGTCACCGCTTTGATCCAGTATTCGAGAGCGTCCCACATGGTATCTTCGTCCATGTCTTCGCCGAACGTTGAAGGGCGCCGCGAGTTCTCCCAGTCGTAGTCATATCCGGTGCCCATTGCGCCACCACGAACCATCGTCGGTTGCGCCCTGCCCCAGCTGTTTGGCATCCAGTTGTAGCCATAGATCGGGATGCCGGCGCGACCCATGTCACGGACCTGGACGAGCAGGTCTTCGATTAGCTCGTCCTGTTTTGGGCCGCCAAAAATCACATCGTGATAATCGAGTTGCGGCGAAAATCCGCCTTCGATAGCTGCCAGTTTCAGACCGTACGATTCGATCTTCATCCGCATCGCCACATAATCCTGGTACTTCATGTGAGCGCTGCTAGGACCACCGTAAACAAGGATATTTTTGATGCCGTACTGGGCTGCGGTTTGCAGTACTTCTTCACCCGCTGGCCAGAAAATAGCGACCATCGGCTCCATGTTTTAATCCCTGTTCGTTCTTGAAATATCGCTCGCTAAACGTGAATGAATGGAATGTAGCACGTAGCGTTCTCGCCAGTGCCCCGGCGGGGAGATGATCTAATGATTATTTTGTTAATTGGGAAGCTGCTCATCTTGCCCAGAAGTGTCGTGAGTAACCGAATCATGTTGTAAGGGATAACGGCGATTCAACTCAAAAGAGATCCCTCTGAGGCCCTCGGGAAATCGGTCAAATCACGAGGCTCTAAAGCACTCCTGCATCGGTCAATGCAGTGCGCAATCCTGCGGCGTTATCGAACAGGTGCCCTGCCCATCCAAGTTTCAGTGCCGGACGCAGGTGAACATCCTTGTCATCGGTGAAGAATGCTTCGCTCGGGTCAATACCAGCAAGTTTAAGGGCGTACGTATAAACCTCGGGTTCAGGTTTAAAGAAACCGGCCTCGGAGGCGTTAACCACGTAGTCGAATGAGTTCGAAATACCCAACGCTTCAAGATCCTGATTGAGCTTGCTCGTGGCGTTCGTGAACAACGCTACTTTCGTAACCGTTTTGCACTCCTCAACCAACGCCAGCACTTCGGGGTCAATCTCGCCAGTGAAGCTGTTCCAGTGATTCACAGCGCCAATGGCATTGTGGTTCGGGTAGCGTTTCGAGAGGATTTGGGCGACATTCGCACGCCACTGTGGATCGGTAATTTCACCACGAATAGCAGGATCCAAATTCGCTTTTGCGAACGCTGCCTCACGTACTGCCTCAACAGGAATTCCGAACTTATCCTCGATGTCGTAGATGCCGGGATCCCAGTTACGCAGAACGCCATCGAAGTCGAAAAACACGCACTTGATCGGCATTAACCGTCCCACCCGCGTTGCATGCCGCGGATGTAAGCGATTTGGCCGAGATGCTGCGATTCCTCAGCGAGAATATGGCCGAGAATCCATCCGATGTTCAGCGATTCGTCACGGTACGCGGCGTAAACGTCTCGATCCATGTCTGACTGCTCAAGCGCGTCGACCATGCCAAGTAACGAAGCGTGCGCCGCATCGGAATACTCGAGGACGAGATTGATATCAACTGATGGAAAATCCCGAACCTGATCAGGCGTTTCGCCTCGTCCATATCGATCTTCGGGCATTCCTAATTTGGCTGCCCAGCCGTCGCTAGTCCACAGTTCGTCACCGCCAAGCACAGTCGAATTCGCCCAACGATCCGAAACACGCGCCATGTGCCAGACGGTCCACAGTATGTGGTTCGATTCGGGAGCCGGCTGCCACAGTAATTCCTCAGGCGTAAGGCCGTCTATCGTTTGTTTTAGCTTGCCGTAGTACTCGTTGAGTCCGCTCTTGATCGGGGTTCTGAATGTAGCCATTTGTGAGTCTCCGTTATCCGTTTAGACCACGAATCATGCCGCGAATCAACGCCACTTGACCGAGGTGCTGAGATTCTTCGACGATCACGTGACCGAGAATCCAGCTCCACTTAATCGGGCCTCTGCCTCGATCGATTTCGTTCGACATATCGGCGTCGGCCATGCCATCGATTACCCTGAATGCCGCTTCTCGCACAGCGTCGTAGTATGCAACCAACTCGGATACCGGTACGTTCGGCATTGCCCGCACGTCGTCCATCGCCTGACCGTAGCCGCTGCTTTCGCCTGTGATCCCCGTTATATCAGCCCAGTTCCCGGAATCCCAGACGCTCTCCCCCCCGGCAACCCAGACGTTGATCCAGCTATCCTCGACCTTCGCCATGTGCCACACGAGCCATGCGATGGAATTCGTGTCGAGAGTCGTCTGCCAGTGTAGTTCGGCTTCGGTAAGACCATCGAGTTTTTCTTTTAGCTCTCCCAGATATTCCGACATACCGCTTTTTACGGCGTCTTTGAATGAACTCATAATTTTCCTTGTCTCAACATATCGACGATGGATTTCCCGACCGCAGCACATCCTGAGCTAGTCGAAGGGCGCAGCGGAGCTGGGGGCTCGGCGGAATCATTCGACAATACTAGCCTCACACGAACTTCTGGTGAATCTCGTCGAGATCGAATCTGCTCGCCGTATCGTTCAGCACGGCGATGTTTTTGTCGACCTCTTCTGGTGTGCGCATGCCGACCAGCGCAACGTCGATCAGCTTATTCGACAGGACGAACTGCAACAACGCCGGAGAGTAGTCAAAATCGTCGTCTGGTCGTGCTGTTTTCATCCATCGCTGGAACACACTGGCTGTTAGCGATCGCATCGTCACGACGCCCATTCCCACTTTGTCGGCTTCATAGATCGACCCGAACGGGCGAGTTGGCTCGTAGGTGTGTTGGAAAACGAGGTTGTAACAGGTTTGCATCACGTCGAAGCGTCTGGATTCTATGAACTCATATACCGGTGGGTTTTGATCCTCGGTGGTGAACCCGATGTGCCTTATCAGCCCTTCGTCACGAGCCTGCTCAAGCACTTCAAGAGCTCCGCCTTTGCCCATTGTTTGCTCGCGGGCTTCAGGTGTGTAGGTCGTGCCGTGGACCTGAACGAGATCGATAACGTCCAAGCGAAGATTTTTTAGCGAGTTCTCGATCGACTCACGTGGATTCGACTCGTCGTGGCTGACTTTCGTGGCGACGTAAAGATCGTCCCGCCGCGAAGCAATTCCGGCGGTCGCCAGCCCTTCGCCGAAGATCTTTTCGCTCTCGCCACTGCCGTACGCAGCCGCCGTGTCGTAATAGGTAATACCCGATGCAACGGCGTGCCTTATCGCCGAAATAACACCCTCACGCTGTTTCGTGTCTACAGGCGAAAACGGATCGAGATAGTTTGTAAGCCCAGTCGGCGCGCCACCGAACCCGATCCGGGAGACGGTGGCGTTGGTTCGGCCAAGCAAGGAGATCGCGCTACTGTCCATGGCATCCTGACAAATTTATTCTCACCTCAGGTGAATCGGGTATCGAGTAACTTGACGAGCTGTTCAAGCCAGCAATTTTTTTACGAACGCAGGAATAGGGTCTGCTTGGCTTGCGCTCGCACCGACGTCTAATCGTCGCCCACTAGTCTCGACGCACTGTCATGAGCCGCTGGAGATGTGTTGACGACATGTAATTGTTTCTTCGAGTCCCCAACGTAGCCGAGCGAGTTGTATTTTAGGAGGAATGACATCCCGAGATCAGTCAGGGGGAAAGAATACCCAAGGGCATAGACGTTTGTGGCTTCTCTTATCGCTCCTGCTGCAGTGCTCCATATTGAACGAAGTGTTTCATGCCTGAACAGAGACGATTTCTCTGTCGTGGGTGGGACCAAATAAGGCACTTTATCGATGACATATCTCTGAGCTAATTGATCTCTCTGGTCAACTTCTCCCCATGCAGTGATTGGCACGTAATATACCGGTTCACCGGTGGAATTCCGGGTTCCTGAGTAGTACCAATTCAGAGATCCATGCAATTTACATAGTTTGAATGTCGGGTCTCGCCCAGGTCCGAAAACCATATTGTCCCGTGCCGCCGCGTTGGTGAGGCCCAATGGGTACAGATCCCCGGCTGATTTTTCGATGATTGCCATCGCAGCGCGTTCAACCAAAGTGTCGTAGTTCAACGAAACCACAACTGAATTTGTTTCATCCCAATACGATATTAATTCGCTTAACCAACTCGGCACGTGATCCTGTGCCACGTAGTTTTCGTTATACGAGATCACCTCTTCAATCACCCTGGTGGCATCGAGAAACAGTGCCTGATTCCTGAGTCGGTCGGACTCAGTAAGCCAAGGCTGATCGGTTGCCAAGAAGGTCAGATAATGTTCAATATCTTGACTAATCGACCGTGAGAAATTACCTATATCCGACATTTTCCTGACTTGGTATCCGAGATCCTCCATGAGCGGCATATTTTCATATATTGCGCGCGAAAACCCCGCTCCGAGTATGAAAACATCTGGTCCAGATTCCTCCAGGCGGGATTGATTAGTCATCTGCGTCGCGGGTTACTGGAATCACTGGCATATCTTCAAACACATTGGTCACGAACCATTGAACATAAGTTGCCCAAGCCTGTGCGGGAATACTTAAATCAGAATCATCGAAATCATGTTCGACCTTTACCGAGGGATATTTTTCCGAATTCGCATAGACAGTCCAGCTATCGGAGTCAGTTTTGGAGCGTCTACAAAAGACGCCAACTTCAAATGTTGTCTGCATGACTCCGAACTCTGAATCATGTCTCAATTGAAGAGCATCCGCTAACAGCTTTGATGCTGTTGGAAATTTTCCCATCAGTAGTTGTACTGCGTAATCCGAAATATTTGCCATTTCAGCCTCCCTGCTTGATTACCGCTTCGATCATTGCCTGGATGTAGCCGTTGGCGAATGCGCGACCACGGTGACCCCACGCTGTGTCTTGGTGCGTGTGCGGGACGTGGTCGTCGATGAAGAAACTGTCGTATCCGTTGTCGTAGTAGGTCTTCATAGCCCGGTACATATCGACGTGCCCAGTGTTGATGAACTCCTCGTGGAAATCCTCAGGATTCGGGGCCGAAACGTTGCGGAAGTGAACGTAGAGCACCTTTTTCTTCTGCACCATCTCAGCGATGAAATCGTACAGGGCGTCGCCTTCGGAATCGAACATCTCAGAAACGGTTCCCTGACAGAACTCGATCGCACAGCTATCAGAAGGATAGATATCGAGGTAACGGCGATAGTTCTCGTACGACCGGAACAGTTGCGGAATACCGCCAAGCTGATCGACCGGCGGGTCGCACGGATGAATACCGAGGCGAATGCCTTCTTCTTCCGCGATCGGAGTAATGATCTTGATCCAGTACTCGAGGTTCTCCCACATCTCTTCTTCGGTGTACACCCGACCGTGCGTTAGAGCCTGTTCGTTTGCTAGTTCGTAGTTGAAGGCCGTTGCAACAGCACCGCCACGAATCAGCTTCGGAGGGGTGCGCCACACATGAGAAGGCATCCAGTTGTAGCCGAAGATCGGTATGCCTGCCCGTGCGATATTGCGCACGGTCGTGATCATGTTGTCGACCTGCTCGTCTCGCTTCGGGCCATTGAGCATGATGTGGTCGTAGAACTGCGTCGGCACGTTTTCCAGCGCCGACAGCTTCATGCCGTAGTTCTCGACGTTCCTGCGCAGGTTCACGAGGTCGTGCAGCGACCATGTCCCGTCGTAGCTGGGCAGTTGCGGCGCATTGAGCAGAATGTCGGTCGCCCCGTACTGTTGGGCAAACTGAAGGTACTCGGGGGTTGCCTCTTTAAACTGTCCGAATCCTGCTCGCATAAGATCGTTTCTCCTAGTCGCCGTGCAAAGCGAAGCAATAAAACCGTTTTGGCCTGCCCGACAAGTTACACCCGGTGGCCAGCAAGTGGTAGGCGAACCGTCGGCTTGCAAGCTCAGTACAACATGGCATAGGCTGCGGATTAGCGCGACTACAGCTACTGGAAGGACGCGCCCCGGTCAGCCGAGGCGTCAGGAGCAAAATGACTACCGCAGACCAAACTCAATCAACGTATCCAGCCCGGTTAAACATCGATTACGTGGGATCAGGCCGAAATCGCCTGACTACGTTCTTCAGAAACATCACGGCGATACCAATTTGGGTCGTGATGATAGCGCTGGGAACGACCATGAACGCACCGTTGGTTTTGCCAGCTCTGCTGATGATCGTGTTCCGCCAGAAGTACCCGCGCTGGTGGTTCGATTTCAACCTCGAGTATCAGCGATTCTCGATGCGAGTGAACTCGTACACAAGTCTGATGACAGACGAATACCCGTCGACCGATGATACGCAGGGTGTTCACCTTGATATCGACTATCCCGACGCGACCCAGCTAAACCGGTTCATGCCGCTGTTCAAGTGGATTCTCCTGGCACCGCATTACGTGGCGCTCGTTGTTCTCTGGATAATTCTGGCGATAGTGATTTTCTTAAGCTGGGTTGTGATCCTGTTCACTGGCAAGTTCCCCCAGGGACTCCACAACTACATTGTTGGAGTGAACAGGTGGGGCGTGAGGGTGATGGCATACGGGTTCTTGCTGACCACAGATCAGTACCCGCCGTTCTCGCTCGACTAGCTGATGGTTCCCCAATTCGCAAAAAATTCCGAATAGTTCGAAATCCAGATCCCGGAAAATCGATCGTGATTTATCTGACGATTGTTCAGCGCGCCTGAAATGCAACCGGTAACCCAACATTGGAAAACCGTGGATCACCTTTGGCGTGGTTAGCCTTCGGTACATGATCGTTTGGGCGAGTTACGTGACACCTGAGTAATCGATTTCGGCCTACATGCGCGTGCCGTCATGAGCGATCCAGGGGGAAGCCATGCCAATCGAGAGAATCCGCCATAGTCGCCAATCTCTATCTCTATTTTCGCTGCATCGACCGGGGTGTATACGCGATACTTCTTGCTTCGACCGTCTACATTGCAGACCACCTGCATCACCCCCCTGCGGAGCCGTAGTTGACCCGGGTTCTCGTCACATATGCCACTAAATTCGGATCCACTCGTGAGGTGGTTTCATCGATCGTTCACGAGCTGATCTCTGCCGGCCTAGACGCCCAGGGTGCAGAGGCAAGCGGTGAGCTGCAAATCGACGATTACGATGCGTTCGTGATCGGGTCGCCGATGTATGGCGGCAAATGGGTACCAGACGCAGCCCTCTTTGCGGCGCTCATGGCAGATCGAATGAACGGGAAGCCGGTAGCCTTATTTTCGATCGGGACTCTCGGGGTAAAGAACCCGAACGCCGCTCGGGCAGAACACGAAGCGTTCATCGGTGGGCTGCGTAAAGTTGCGCCAAAACTCAACATCGTTGGCGATGCTGCTTTCAACGGTTACTTCGAGCGAGCTAACCTACCGTGGTACCTGCGGATAGTCGATAGATTTGCTCCTACCCCTGAAGGAGATCACCGCGATTGGGCGGCGATACAGGCATGGACGAGGTCGCTCGTAGCCGAGTTTTCTTGAGCAGATGCTAGTTTCAGCAGCTCGAAATACGTAAGCAAATGTTCATAGACACTCACGCACATATCCATCAGCACGATTCAAGCGAATCCGCCGACATCGTTGCCCGCGCCGTAACGGCGGGGGTCGTGGCGATCATCACCGCCGGAACTACTGTCGCCGATTCGCAGACAGCGATCACGATGGCAGAAAACCACGCTCGCGTGTTTGCGGGGGTTGGTGTTCACCCGACCGATCTCGAACGGTCGCTAACCTCTACAGATCTGGCGGCGCTCAGCAAACTAGCAAGCTCGCCACAGGTGATCGTTATGAGCGAAATCGGTGTCGATCATCAGAATCGATCGCCCAATAAAGAGTGGCAGGCGGAATCGTTCCACAGCCAGATCGAAATCGCCCGAACGCACTCGTTGCCGGTCGTGTTTCACATCCGCGAACAGGCCGATGATTACGACGCCCACTCGGCTCGTGATGCAGCGATTTCGATCCTGAAAGAAACCAGCGCCGGTGAGCTCGGCGGAACGGCTCACTACTTTCAGGGTCGTTGGGAATTCGCAGAACAGTTACTCGACCTTGGATTCCACATTTCGTTCGCAAAAACCCTTGCTCGCATCACCGATCTTGAAGAAACGGCCCGCAACACACCCGACGACAGAATCCTCGTCGAAACCGACGCCTATCCTCAGACGTTCAAAAAGAATCGCGAGAAGTGGACCGAGCCTCGTGACATTCCCCTGGTGGTCGAAAAATTGGCAGAGCTCAGAGGCAGTTCAGTACCTGATATCGAACGACTTACGATGGATAACACGTTGGCGATGCTCGGAAATCGAGCCGACACAGTTAGGCGAGTTCTCGAATCTGATGGCTAGGTGTGAGCGCACGCAAGTAATTCCGCTATAAAATTCGCAGACGACGCGTCGTTACGCACAGGCAAGCTTTTCGTGCGAGCTACATCCTAGTAAAACAGTCAAGATACGTTTTATGCTTCCAAAATCTTCGAACATAGGCCTCAAAGAATGGGCGGTTACGTCCGGCGCACTCGGCCGTGGCGAACAGACGTTCATGCTCCGAAAAGGCGGCATCCGAGAAGACGGTCGCCACTTTAAAATCGAGCATGAGAAGTTCCTCCTTTATCTAGGTTTATTCCATGAAGGGGAGCTTCTGCTGAAGCCCGAGAATCGTGTGCTTCTTGAAGAGACGGCAAACGCCGATTTCAGCAAGGAGATCTCGTTCACGGTCTTTTGCGAACTCGTCGAGACGATCGAGATTTCTGAGGAAAATCAGGTGCGGGCGCTCGACGCGTTTCACATCTGGTCGAAAGAGTTCCCCGTAAAGCGATTCAACTGGAAGCCGCGCCACCCGCTCAAGCTGATGATCGTCCGAGCCTACCGGCTCGATACGCCAGTCACCGTGAGCGTAGGCGAAGGCTATACAGGCTGTAAGTCGTGGGTCGACCTCGCCGATGAGATAGATCTCACCAATCTGACTCCCGCCCTATCCGATGCCGAGTTCAACACTCAGGTATCGAACATCCATGAAGCTCTGGCCCCCCAGCCAATAAACGAACCGGTAAACGCATAATTAAGGCTGAACCACCCTTCAGCAAACAGCAGGATAAGCACGTTGAAATACAGGAAGATACAGTCGACCGACCTCACCGTTTCCGAAATCGGATTCGGCGTGTGGAGTGTGAGCATGAACTGGTGGGGCGAGGTCAAAGAAGAAGACGGTATCAACCTGCTTCAGAAGGCCGCCGACAAGGGCATCACGTTCTTCGATACAGCCGACACCTACGGCGCTGGCTACGGCGAGGAGATCATGCCGAAGGCTCTTGCAGATCGACGTAAGGACATCGTGATCGGCACCAAGTTCGGTTACGACATCGAGGCTCCACGTGAAGGCCATAAA
>Ga0114999_10000278_pt1 | contig 76425 bp, 76 predicted proteins | sample ArcticOcean_MG_C_3_FD_89820 | JGI IMG/M metagenome (GOLD analysis project Ga0114999, IMG submission 89820) | Marine microbial communities from western Arctic Ocean - ArcticOcean_MG_CB8_126 | ecosystem: Environmental > Aquatic > Marine > Oceanic | place: Arctic Ocean: Canada Basin | collected...
CCGGCCACACAGCTCACTTGGATACCGACCGCCAGCCCCAGAGGTCATCATGCCCAGGCTACAGCTAGTCGGAGAACCGAGATAATGGGTGGTAACGGTCTTGGGGGCAGGTCACTTGTGGAGCATGGTCCCGCAGTGAGCGAACTTATATGGGCTGCACTACCCAGTCAATCCTTCGATAGGTTCATCTTTGTAGGTTTTAGATACGAAACAAGGATGAACGGAGGGATTTCGCAACTAGATCGCCATGTGCTTGTCGATTCATCGCAGACGCGCACCGCGTTAACGAAGAAGCCCCCAACCGTATCGATTGGGGGCTTTCGCAGCGCAGACTGCAGGTCGGTCTACTCTTCTTCGTCGGTGCCTTTGTACTGGTCTATGACTCTTTCCGCTTCCATGTGCGGGACCACCGTGTACTCGCTCAGCGTTGCTGAGAAGACGGCCTGAGCCTGCGTGATGGAGCGAAGGTCTGCGGCGTAGCGCTGCATGCTGGCGAGCGGTACAGCGGCCTCGATTTCAGTTGTTCCATCGCCCAGTGGAACCATGCCGATGATCTGAGCGCGCCTGCTATTCAGGTCGCCCATCACCTCACCCTGCGTGGAATCCGGCGTGGTGATTGTGACCTTCATTACGGGTTCAAGAAGCACTGGACGAGCGTCGCTGACACCGTTGCGCAGCGCAAACGAACCAGCGATCTCGAACGCCATTCCCGATGAGTCGACAGAGTGTGAGCTACCGTCCAGCAGCGTCACGCCAACATCAACGACAGGGAAGCCTGCGAGTACTCCGCCATCCATGGCGTTCTTGACGCCCTTTTCGACCGCGGGGATGTACTCCTTGGGAACGTTTCCGCCCACGACTTTGCTCTTGAATGTGAAGCCTTCGCCGCGCCCTCTTGGTGCCAGCTCAACCTTCACGTGGCCGTACTGGCCGTGTCCGCCAGATTGCTTCTTGTGTCGATACTCTGACGTTGCCACGGCTGAGATCGTCTCGCGATATGCGATTTTGGGCAGAGTTGTATCCAGCCCCACGCCAAACTTGCGCTCAATACGAGCCACCGCGATATCTACATGCACATCCCCAAGTCCACGGATCACCGTTTGAGATGTCTCTGGATCACGAAGGATGACAAGGCTTGGGTCTTCTTCAGCGATGCGGTTTAGCGCCTCCGCCATCTTGTCCAGATCAGCCTGCGTTCTTGGTGCCACGGCCAGTCCGAACACGGGTTCTGGGAATTCAATCCGCGGTAGGCCCGCTGGTTCAGATTTCTGAGAAAGTGTATCGCCGGTCTGGGTCACGGTCAGCTTTGGAATGATTCCAATATCACCCGTGATGATCTCAGAAACGCTCACCTGCTCTTTGGCATGTGGCTCATAGATCTGCCCAACACGCTCGTTCTCGCCACGCGCATCGTTCCAGACTTGCTGGTCGCCCTTCATGGGCTCGCCGTAAACGCGGAAGAATGAGATCTTGCCTACAAACGGGTCTGCGCTGGTCTTGAAGACAAAGTTTGCGCTGGCCCCCGCTGCCACTTCAGGCTTCGTGACAGATGTCTCGTCTTCCGGTGACGGAAGGTAGCTGACAACTGCGCTAAGGAAGCCTTCGATGCCAACTTCTGATGTGGCTGCCGTGGCAACGACGGGGATCAGATTTCCGTTCGCTATGCCGGCTTTGAGGCCGTTGGTGAGGTCTTCCTGGCTGAGGGTGAGATCCTCCACATACTTCTCCAGGAGATCATCATCTGCTTCTGCAACCGCTTCTATCAGTCGCTCACGCAGATCGGCGGCGTCTGATGACTGAGCATCGGGTGAGACAAGGTCGATGGTATCGGTGAAATTTGCTTCGGCGGCATTAGGTGCGTTGACTGCCACGCATTCCCTGCCCCACGCTGCTGCAATAACATCCAAAGTCTGTCGATAGTCAGTGTTATCGCGGTCGAGTTTGTTGACGACGATCATTCTGGGCAGGCTACGTGAGTCACACTGCTGCCATGCCTGGGCGGCGCCAACCTCCACGCCGGATACGGCAGATATGACAATTACGCCTACATCGGCAACTTGCAGAGCTGAAAGCATGTCGCCCTTGAAGTCTGCGTAGCCGGGGGTGTCCAGAATGTTGATCTTGTGCCCATTCCATGGACAGGGCAAGATGGCGGTCTGAATACTTGCGCCTTTTGATTTTTCCTCTGGCTCGAAATCTGAACTGCTTGTCTGATCATTTACACTGCCAAGACGGTCTACGACGCCGGATTTGAAAAAAGCAGCGTCCGCCAGAGATGTCTTGCCAGCGCCCTGATGAGCCAACAGCGCGATGTTACGAAGCTGACCGGTGGTGAATGTAGCCATTCCAACTAACCTCCGAATTCAGAGTGCAATCACGATTCCCCTGATTATGGGAAATGACGGCAGTGCAGCAGTGGTTTACGAATAAGTTATAAGGACCACATAAGGAATGGTGATATTCGTTACCACTTCATTAAGTAGAGGATGATTTGTATGAACGCGCCAATACGGCTGGCGATAGTTGGCGGCCACCGCGGCGGGAGCTTCAATTCCGCGCTTCAGGCGTTTGGAGATTTGATCTCTCTGACGGCTGTTTGCGACACGGATAAGGGTGTTCGAGAACAGTGGATATCTGAGCGACCCGGGGTGAAAGCGTTCGAGCGTTACGAAGACGTCCTGAGGGATCCAACGGTGGACGCCGTGCTTCTGGCCACGCTTATGATGCTGCACGCTCGACAGGCTATAGACGCGCTGAACGCGGGCAAGCATGTGTTGAGTGAAGTTATTGCCGCAACGTCTATTGAAGATGCCTGAAATCTGGTCGAGGCGGTTGAGACGACCGGCCTCACTTACATGATGGCCGAGAACTACTGCTATCGCCGCGAGACGATGATGATTCTGAACATGGCGGAGCACGGCGTTTTTGGCGAAACAACATTTGCTGAGGGTGCATATATCCACGATTTCCGCCACTTGTTGTTCCACGAGGATGGTTCCCGCACCTGGCGCGGACAGGTCGCCCAGGGCCTACAGATCAGCCGCTCTAACGGCTACCCAACGCATTCACTTGGCCCCGTATCGCAGTGGCTTGGCATCAACATACGTAACGCAATCGGCCAGCCGACACGGCTACCCGGCTGCTCTGCTGGGCGAGGGGCACCCGGAGGCATCGCCTCATGCGTGGGAAGATACGACTGATTCGGCGTCGACGCTTATCGAGACGGCAAAAGGCAAAGTGATCTCATTGCGCAAAGATTCCGCAAGCCCACGCCCGCACAACATGGTGCACTACGGCTTACAAGGCAACGCAGGCGCGTCCATGTCAGCGCGCCACGACGGCGAGGAGCCGCTGGCGTGGATTGAAGGCGTCAGCCCCGGCTCAAACCTGCCCGGCAGCGAGATGCTGCCTGAATGGCAGTCGCTCTGGGAGTTCGCGAACAAGTGGGAGCACCCCCGCTGGAAAGCTCGCGGCCATGAGGCAAGAGCATCCGGTCACGGCGGCGGCGACTTCTTCGTACTGGAAGACTTTGCACGAGCAGTCCTTGGGGAGCAGCCATCGCCTATCGATATCTACGATGCGGTGACGTGGATCTCCATCACGCCACTATCCGCAGAATCCGTGGCGAACAATGGCGCCGCGATAGATGTGCCTGATTTTCGGTCAGGGCGGCCTTAAGCCTGCAGCCCGGCGTCTTCCGGCAGGCCGAGCATGAGGTTCATGTTCTGGATTGCTGCGCCTGATGCGCCTTTGCCGAGGTTGTCGTAGATGGCGATAACCGTGATGTGGCCCAGCTCGTTCGGCAACACCGCGAGGTCGATTCGGTTGGTGTCGTTTGCTCCCCGTGGGTCGAACGCTGGGTGTGAGTAGCCCATGGCTTCATCCACGGTCAGAACGCGCACAAAAGTCTCGTCTTTGTAGCGCTCGCTGAGCAGCTCCCGCATGCCTTCGGCAGTCGCATCCTCTCGGAGGATGGTGTTGTGCAGCGGGATCTCCAGCCGCATGCCTGTGATGAATGGCCCAACTGACGGAATGAACTGCGGCTCATATGCGAAGCCGGAGTACAGCGTCATTTCAGGAACGTGCTTGTGCTTGGTGTGTATGGCGTACGGCGACTCAAACGGCAGTTCGTTAAGCACTGATGACTCATCGCTCCAGTCCGCGATCATCGATTTGCCACCACCCGAGTAGCCAGAAAGCGCATGTACCGTCATTGGTGCATCGGCAGATACGAAGCCTTCCGTCACCAGCGGCCCAATGCCAAGGATCACCCCGGTTGGGTAGCAGCCGGGGTTGGCGACGGTTCGCTCCTCCCGAATGGCTTCCCGCTGTTCCGGAGACAACTCCGGCATACCGTACGTCCAGCCCTCTGCAACCCGGTGGGCAGTACTGGCGTCGATAACCCTTGTGCCGCTGTCTATCGCCCAGTGAGCAGCGTCGTGTGCAGCATCATCGGGAAGACATAGGACCACTAGGTCCGCCTCGTCGTAGAGTGCCTGTCGATCAGACTCATTTCGGCGCTTTTCGGGGTCGATCGCCAGAATCTCGATATCGTCGCGCGGCACCAGCCAGTCTCTGATCCGAAGACCAGTGGTGCCTGAAGAGCCATCTATGAAGACTTTGGGACAATTTAACATTGCGCGCATCCAGTTCTGGGTAAGTTCAAATTGTTTCACGCCTGAGGAGGCGTTGTCACCAGGGGAAAGCCTTGCGGTTTGAGCCAGGCCTTGAGATATAACCGTAAGGTTTAACGGGAGCGTACGGTTAGCGTGAGGATCACCAGTGATCCATCGTCTGCTCGTGTGACGCTTGCGCTGATCTTAACGCCCGGCGCCAATATTCCGTCGATCACTGAGTCAGCAGTGATCAGCAGGCGCCGACCACCTGCGAAGATGGTGTTGTCTTCAATGAACCCAACTACGCCCTGGATTTCTTGGGGGTCAGTTCCTGCGATAGAGATGTCACCACCTTTGTCGTCACCGCTGTCGGTCTGGCTTGGTGGTGCTGTAACTGTGATTCTCAGCGCTTCATATCGACCGTCACCCAGTCCTCTAGCGACCGCGCTCACGAAGGCGCCATCTTCCAGACGGCCCGTTATTTCCGTGGAGGGAGTCAAGATGAGTGTCTCCCCTTCGATCTCCCAGACCTTTCCATTGATCAGCCGGGCGGTGCCGTCTAGCCGGATCTCTGCAAACACCGGTTGGGGTGGCTGATCCGGGGTCGTCTGGCCGTTTGCGACTTGTTGCGCGGCGCGTCCCCCAAGCACCTGCAGGATGATCAGGTCACCATCGATGGTGCCGTCTGGATCGACCCGATAGAGGATCTGCTGGACAAGGTCAGATGTGTTGAACTGCCGTGGCAGTGCCGCATCACCATTTCGCAGCAGCCGCGACGAGCCTACAACCCGAAGCGAAAGTCGCTGGAGACCCTTGGTCACAAACGTAACAATCTCGCCACTCTCATTGAATGAGGCGATTCGGCCGTGGGCGGAGCGAGCACCGGCGGTGACAACAGTCAGGCTGACGATAGTGTCTGACTGTTCAAGATAGACGACGAGACCAACGATGTCGCCAACGTTGACCGACTCAAGCGACTGAATAGACTGGCTATCTTTCACGAGTCTCACGCGGACGTCATCAGCTGGAAGGTTCAGGTTGAGCACGCTGCCGGAGATGGAGTCTACGACCAGCAGCCCACCGTCGGAATCAACACCAACGACCACGCCTCTGGTCCTGACCAGTTTCGCCGTCTGAACCACCAGCAGGCTGGCCACGCTGCGGACCACGCCGTCCACGGAAGCGGATCTAAACTCACCCTGTCGAATTACGTCACCAACAATAATTTCGCCGAAACCGTTGCGCAGGCTTTCGCCCGTTGCAAACTCCGTGCCCGCCAGAATAGACAGCAACACCGTTTCGCCATCCGGCAATTCCACCGTTAGTTTGTGGCTCTCGAAATCAATCCCCCGGACTGTGCCACTAAATTCAACTTCTGGTGATCTGGCTACCAGGTTGATTATGGATCCTGATTCCGTATCAAATCTGGTTGAGTTCAGAACATGATCACCAACCAGCAGGCCACCGAGGCGTGTGCTGATGCCGTCCTTCTGAACCGATGCCTCTTCGGCAACGGTCAAGACCACCAACTGGCCACGCTCTGGAGCGATCACCAGCACGCCGTGTTCCGGATCAACCCGGCGCACGACACCTTTCACGTGCTGCTCCCTGTCGACCCGCGGGAACGCGTCGATTCGAATCGCAGTAAGACCTTCGGCGTCGATATCTATTGCGACACCAAGGCCCGGAACCAGTGCATCAGTAGTGGCTTCGTTCCCGTTCAAAAGTATTCCCGTGTCAGTGGTCGTTTTCAGAACAATCTTCTCGCCGGTTGATTGATCGGTCAGGGTCAATACAGCGGTCACAAATCCCTGATCTGTGATCTCATCAAAGCGTGTAATTACGCCCACGAACTGGGTTCTCTGCGTCTGCTGCAGAGCGTCGATCTCCTCGATTGTGAGAACGGGCTGCTCAATCCTAACTTTGTTGGCCTGAGGAGACGCTGAGTTATCGAGTGGGCTGAACTCAACGAGCACCCTGTCACCGGGGGCTATTGAAGGCTCTTCAATTGGTCCGTAAGCACGGGTATCTGAGTCATTTTCAAGAAAGTAGCTGGTAGATGGAGTCAGGGCAAAAGCGAATTGCTTTCCACTGTCGTCGGTCATAATCAGGCGAGTGGGATCAACGCTAACCACTAACCCGGCTGTGCTGATACCGGGAGCGCTTAGTCCCTCCCGATCAGCTGTGAGCGAATACTTAGCATGGAGACGCAGGAGATTGGAGCGAATTGCTTCGCGTTCTGCGCCCTGAGTGCGTTCAAATGCACGCTGGAGTGATGTGAGATGCCTTCTGACATTCTCCTGCAACAAGCCTCGGAGTTCTTCTACCCGCAAGCTAGCGTCGGTATCCGTTGATCTTTCGGCCTGTACCAGCAGCGATTCAAGACGTGCGATCGAGTTCTCAAGATTCTCTGTTGCGATCGCCGATAAGCCGTCGGTGAGGCTGTTCTTACGGGCGACGATAGTCAGGGCGTCGCCGATTTCCGGTTGGGCAACGTCCGTTGAGAGATCAACAGTCACGGTATTGTCTTCAAGGTCAACCAGAGTGACCTGGGATTCGCCTATCTCAATCACCACACCAACTATGTGCCTGGTCTCTAGGTCACTGCGTGGTCGAATCAGCAGGTTCTGAGAGATCAGATTGCCGGTAGGCCCCTCAGTCGCGGTCGACGCTATTCTGTCGCCTTCCCTGACGCCTGCGAGAGCGATGGTGTTCTGGCCTGAAGTAATCGTGGTTTCACTGTCCACGAAAAGTTCCACTATGCCATCGTCTGTGGCGACTGAAAGGGATGAGGCCCCAACGCCCAGCACCGTGCCGAAGAGAGCGGTCGCATTTGTGGAGTCAACTTCGTCAGCACTGGCCGAGCCGCCAAGGACAACACTAACCAGAACCACCACAGCCATCATGGTGGAAAAAAGACGTTGTGGCGTTACAACACGCGTGTGCCTAGCAAGCATTGGATTCAGCAGGAAGCCGCCGGGTATTACCAGCGAATTCCAGTCCTTGGACCTCCCCTGGAATCTCTCTCGAAATTCCACTGTTAATGATCGGGCTGTTCGGGTTACTGTTGTATTACCCATCATGATCAACCCTCCTCATCCAGAGAGATGACCGTGATCACTCGACTTTCCGTTGCACCGGAAAGGTCTGAGGCCACAATTTCGATCAGGTTTGGCCCGAGTTTCAGGGCCAGGTTTACGCCAAAACTGCCGTCTGGCTCCACGGCAATGAACACGCCGTTTACGCTCATCACGGCGTCGGGGCTAACTCGGCCTGTCAGGAAGAGGCTATCGCCGCGGACAATGTTCTCTTCACTTAGTCCAACCACCTCAAGAAACAGGCCAAACGTAGCCACAGGAACCGTGGTGGCAGTTGGCTCCGAAACCACCGTCTCTTCTGGCGTGATCGTGGGATCCGGCTGATTGGATTCAGGTGTCACTGTCGCTTCTGGAGTTGCCACAATAGCTGTCGCTTCTGGAATAACCGTCGGAGTTGAGGCATTAGGTTCTGCAGTTGGAGATAGGGTCGGTGCGATAGTTGCGACGGGATCAGGCACGGGCGTGTTTGGGATTGGTATCACCGTTGGAGGCACCACAGGAGTAAGAGCTTCAGCCGTTGCAGTCCTGTCCAGCGGGTCACGCGCCACCGTCCCGGAACAGGCGATCAACATGAGACACAGCGCTATGGCGCTGACTCCTGAGATCCTCTTGATGTTGCTCTTATTCACGGGCGACAAGTCGATAGATACCGGCCTGAGTACTTGCCTGACTACTTGGCGATGAAGTTCTAACGCAATCCGGAGCCATAATGTTTCGCGTTGACGCCGTAATTCTTCTCACGGAGCGATTACCGGGAGGTTACCCCTTCACCGCGTCAGAATCACTGCCGGTCGCGGCCGATTCCGCGGCTGGGGACCTTGGGAGTGTTAGCTCAAACGCGGTGTGGTGATCATCGCTGGGCGCAGTGATGCTGGAGACGGTAATGCCACCGCTTGAGCGTCCTGCGAGCGTACTGGCGATATGGAGCCCAAGCCCCGAGCTGGTCCGCTCTTCCTGACTGGCCAACTGTGGAGTCCAGCCTCTTTCAAATACGTGCGGTAGATATGCTTCCGGAATGCCAGGACCGTCATCCCAGACTTTGATTACGAAATCTGACTCCGTTTTGCTGAGCTGGATTTCAATCTTTCCTTCGGCATATCTAACGGCATTGTCGACCAGGTTGGTAACGATGTGGTCAATTGCGCCGCCAGTGGAAAGTTCAACCCCGAAATCCTCCGGATCAGACCACCAGACGATCTCAATTCCCTGCTCGCTCGCCAGCGTGGAGTAACGATCCGCAATGTTTCCAATTATTCTAGCTGGAGCTACTGCGTAGATCTGTGGGGTGGACTCTTTATCTTCCAGTTCCACAAGAACCTGAATATTCGCCATCATGAGCCGGAAGTTGGGTGCTTGCTGTTCTATCTCATCCAGCAGATCAGTCACGTATGAGTCTGCGCCATTCCCCGAGGCGTCGATGCGGGCTCGGAGTTCGCGCTCTTTACCAAGGATTCTGCGAAGCGGGCGACCGAGGTCGTGCCCAAAGGTATCGAAATACTGCTGCGTAAGGTCAGCCCACTGCCTTACGTTGGCTGCCTGTCCGGCACCTTCCACAGGTTTTCGTCCGTTCAGATGCGCCAGGGCGACGAATATCAAGCCGCTAATGGCAACCACGCTTCCAACTGCGACCAGCGGCTCAACAAGCCAGAGTTCTGTGTCCAGCGAATCTCCAAACAGCTGCCCCGCGATAACTACGATCGCTCCAACCGCAACAAGCAACCCGCCGCCATAGAGCAATCCACGACGAACCTGCGCGTTGGATTCCAAGCCTGCAGAATCCGGAGTTCGCGGAACACTCTGCCGTCCGGGGGGCGGGTTGATGGTGGGGGTGGTCATGAGACTGATCAGACCTACCTAGTCGCGTGGCGGCACAAGTGTGTAGCCGCGCCCTCTCACGCTTACGATCAGGTCATCTGGACCCAGGTGTTTACCTGTCGCCTCGCCAAGCACGTCCTTAATTTCGCGAATTCGCACTCGGAGCGATGCTCGTGAGTCGTCTCCCTCAGAGAACCTCTCAAGTTTCCAGTACGGCACAAGCTCTCCCGGACTGCGGTACCAAGAACTTGCAAGCTCAACCAGAATCTCAAATTTCATTCCCTGGATCTGCCTGATTGGCTCCTGGCGTCCGTCTACCACTCCAAACACAATGCGCTTCTGCACATCAACCACATAGTCAGCGCCAATTTTCAAAGTCTCTGGTGCTGCGCCTATGAGTCGCCTGAGCCTAAGGACTACCTCTTCCGGGCTGGCAAATTTATCGATGAAGTCAACCGGCGCGTTGGCGTTCAGACTGGCGGCTACAGCGGTCTCTCGATATGGCCCTGACGCGTACTGACTGAAAACCAGAACCGGGAGGTCTGGAGTTGCTTTTGTCAGCTTGTCGAGGATTGCGAGACCTTTGAACTGATCATCTGGGTGCTCGCCGAATCGCACGTCAAGGATCACTGCATCCGGCTGCTGCACTTCAACGGCATGGAGTGCGTCCAACTCAAAGTCTTCACCGGTTGGATGCGCAATGTCGGGTTCAACAATCGTTGTTTCGTAGCCCGCCAGGCTGAGATGCCTCCGAATCGAGCGCATAAGGTCGGACGAGGCTTCGTCGTCAACAATCAGAACGTTTTGCTTGGAGGGATCAGGCATTGGCTTACAACTTCACCACTGGCGGTCAAAGCACTATCGAACCCTATCGGGTTTCGTCCACGCTCACACAGAATACGACACCCCAGTATGGGCTTCCTACGGGGCGCTACGCAGCGCTCGTAGTCAGCTTATCCGCCAGTGACGAGCCGATATCCGACACCAGGTTCGGTCAGTATATGAGTGGGCCTTGAAGGATCTGATTCCAATTTCCGACGAAGCTGTTTGACGAAGGTCCTGAGGTATTCAGTTTCCTGCCCGTACTCTGGGCCCCACACGGTTTGGAGCAATTGCCGATGCGTTAGCACCTTCTCAACGTTGATCGCGAGAGCCTGCAGCGAGTCATACTCAGTCCGGGTGAGATGAATCTCTTCGCCGCCTTTACGGACAATGTGGGCGGCAAGATCAACTTCAATCTCGCCCACTGAAACCACCGGAGAGTCTACTCGCTCACTCATCGCGAGGCGTTCTACTCTGCGTATCGAAGAACGCACCCGGGCAGTCAGCTCCGTGGGGCTAAACGGCTTGGTTACGTAATCGTCGGCGCCGAGATCAAGCGCCTTGACCTTCTCCCGCTCCTGGTCAGTTGCGGAAAGGATGATGATGGGATCTGTGTACCACTCACGCAGGCGCTCCAGCGCCTCAATACCGCCCATCACTGGCATCGAAAGATCCAGGATGATGAGTTTGGGCTGGTGGAGTGACGCCTGATAGGGCGCCTCTGCGCCGTGCGACGCAAGTAGGACCTCAAAGTTGCTGAGCGCCATGTGCCTTGGCGAGTAATCGCCGAATCTTTGGGTCATCATCAACGATCAGGATGCTTGGTCTACTGGTCATGATTACCTCATGAATTTCATTTTTGATTGACTAAAGTCTCTTTGTATACGGGCAGGGTGAACCAGAATTCTGATCCCTCACCAAGGGTGGAGCTAACTCCAACCTCTCCTCCATGCGCGTTAACAATCGCTTTGCAGATGGCCAGTCCAAGCCCTGCACCACGTCCGGCGCTGGGGCCACCTGTAACTCTAAAAACTTATCAAATACCAGGTCTGATTCTTCAATTGGGATCCCAATGCCAGAGTCGATCACTACTGTGCGAACTTCTTCACCACTTTCACTGAGCCGACTCGTCATCTCAACTTTCCCGGAAGAATACTTCAGTGCGTTAGATAGAAGGTTATTCAGGACTCTTCCCAGCTGTGAAGGATCGGCGAAAAGCGGCGGCAGATCTGCTGGTACATCTGCTTCAACCTCGCGGTCTGTGCCAACTCTGGAGCGTCGGGCCCTGGCGATTGCGTCTTCACTCATATCGATCATATGAGCAATCTCCATGTCCAGAGGATACGCGCCGGCTTCTATGCGAGACATATCTAGCAGGTTGGAGACCAGTTCAATGGTCTGATCAATCTCTTCGTCGATCGCCTCAATATCGCTGTGCAGTTCAGAATCACCATCTAGGGATGGCACCAGTTCAGTGATGAGTCCTTTGATGGTGGCCAGTGGACTGCGCAGGTCGTGGGTGATCATCGAGAGAAAATCTCGTTTGACCTCACCCAGCTCCTTTAGGCGAGTGACATCTTGAAGCACTGCGATGACTGCTCCGCCGCGCGTTCCGCCGCGGGCAAGGGCGCAGCGCTGATTAGCAATGGAATCCGGACGCCATCCGGGCGTTGGCAGACCACTTCAAGTGGCCCTGAAGTCTCTCCAGAGACGCGCGTCTCTGACAGTGGGAGTTCCTCGTACGGGATCTCCAGCCCAGTGGGAGCAAAACACTTAATCGGTGCCTGGGACATCCCAGACTCCAACGGCACGCCCACTATCCGAGATGTTTCCGGGGAGCTGAGCAGTATCGATCCGTCAGCAGAGTCGATGACAAGAATGCCGACCCTCACTTCTGTGATGACCGCCTGAAGCCAGGAGCGGCTATCGTCAGCCATCCGCCTTGCGCTGGCCTCACCTTCATATAGCCGCGCATTCTCCAGGGCGATAGCCGCAAGGCGTGCGACCAATTCAACAGCCGCAGCGTCTTCCTCCGTGAACGTGCCACTTTCCGGCTTGTTGGCAAGATAGAGATTCGCAGCATGTCGGCCGTCATCTTCAACGGCAACACCAAGCACTGCTTTCATTTCAGGATGAGTGGCAGGATATCCGGAAGATTTGGGATGATCAGTGCGATCTCCTACCAGAAGAATATCCCCATCAGGGATCATAAGATCCAGCAATCCCTTGCCAACCGGCGGTTGGCCAATCTTGTCTGCCTCAGCCTGTGACATGCCTGATATGAACATGTGCTCAATTTGGCCAGTTCGTCCAATCAAGGTCAGCGCGGCATAGTCAGCACCCGTGAGTTTGCGAACCAGCGTTGGAACACTGGCAAGAACCTGCGTTCGCTGAGAAGCGTTCGAGGATAACTCTGGCTCTCCGCTTTCCGACGCGTAAAGTCGGAATGGGGCAGAGCGGGCGGCGTCTGTAGAGGTCATTTATTTGCGCGTATGCTTGATAAAAATCGCACCGGTCCGGTAAGTGAATTATTCCACTTACCGGACATTTGTGCTTGAAGGTTAGTCCCATCCGCCAATTGTGGGCGGAATGACAAGGACTGGCGACACTGTGCTACGAATCACGCGATCGGTCACACTGCCAAGGACCCAGCGGGTAAAGCCGGTTCGGCCTCGGGTGGCAAGCACGATTAGAGATCCCGGCACTTCTTTTGCCGCAGACTCAATCTCAGCTACTGCCGATCCAGGTTTTACAAGCGTTTCCACTTTGATGCCTCGCCGCTCTTCTATCTCTTTCATGTTTTCCAGATATGTCTGAGCGTCTTCATCGGCCTCAGTGTAGATGTCAGGAGACGCGTAGTACGGCTCCCCTCCATAGGCCGCCATTCGGGCAGCCACGGCGGTAGCACGCACCAGCAACTTGCGGACGTCCAATGACATCGCTAGCCTTCGGGCAGGTTCCAGTGCAGCCTCTGCCACAGATGACCCATCCAGGCCGACGACTAGCCTGGAAACGGGAGCCTGCTGACCATCAAAATCCGGGGTGATGATCAACATCGGCACAGCGGAGGAGTGAGCGACTTTGTCCGTCACACTGCCCAGCAAGCCCCTGCCGAGTGCTGATCGACCTCGAGTGGCCATTGTGATCAGGTCGTTTCGATTTTTGTGAGCCGCCTCAATGATCGCCTGAGCCGGATCACCAACTACAGCCTCAACGCTAACCTCCTGGCCATCATCACGAATGGATTCCGCGATGGTGTTCAGATATTGAGTCGCGGTCTTGATGCGCACAATCTTAATTTCGTTCGCGGCCATGTCATCCGGGCCGGGGCCAACTATTGACCGTTCTCCGCCCATAAATGGCATGTACGAAGGAAGCTCAATGGTTTCTGGATCAACAACGGCAAGCAGATCTAGCTTCGCTCCAACCCTCTGGGCCATATCCCGCGCGACCGCAAGGATTCCCGCCGCCATATCTGATCCATCCAGCGGAACCAATATTTTTTCAAAAGACACCTTTCGGACACCCTCCGCCTTAGTAATCTGTTCCTGTGCAAACGCTATGCCGCCACCCCGTCTTTGTCGGGCTTCCCGGAATTGGCTTCCGTGAGTTCAGGATTTTCAAATTGCACCACGGGTGGCTGAAGTAGCGCGTATCCGCAATTTAGACATGCAAGTCGGTTCCCACCCCATTCCGAGTTGAATTTCACGGCTCCTGTTATGCATTTGGGGCAGGATTTTAGATACAACACTTGATTGCTCCGGTGTTAACGTGGCGTCATTTCGCAATGGCAGCATCGTCCAAATGGCGTAAATGAAGCATGAGGCGAAAAGCCGCGATATGAGGACTTCGTGAAGATTGCCTGGAAGCGCGCTTCGAACCTGCGTTCTCCCGCCTAGCGTTGAGGAAGTAGAAGAACTGGCGTTGTGCTGGTTCTGAGGAGTCCGTCTGCAACGCTTCCCAACGCCCACCGCGTTAGCCCCGTTGAGCCGTGGCTGGTCATCACAATGAGCGGATCAGGCAGTGTATTGGCCAACTCAACAATCTGATTGCGTGGATGACCGGCTGCAACATTGCAAGCCACCTCCACGCCAGTTGCTGAGAGGGCGGCGGCATGAGCCTGGAGATACTTCTCCGCTTCTACCTCAAGCTCAGCGACCCCGGCCAGCAATCCCGGCTCGAAACCCATTTCGTTGCTATTCGCACTCAACGTCGGATATCTAACGCATCTGATGAGGTGCACCGGGATACCCAGCGATGAAGCAAGCCATCCGCCGTACTCAATAGCCCGCTCAGAGAGATCAGAACCATCCAGCGGAATAATCAGGGACTTAAGTTGTCCAGAATGGGTCGATCTCAACTGCTCGACTCCGGGGCGTGTCACCAGCACCGGGCATTCGCTGATTTGCAAAAGTCGGTCAGTCACACTGCCCAGCAGTCCACGAACCATCCCAGAGCGGCCTCTTGATGCGATCACGACGAGGTCTGCATCGTGTCCATCTGCGATTCGCTCGATCACGGTCGCAGGATCGCCCGCACCAACTACCAACAGAGGAGAGATTCCCGGATATCGCCCGGCAATCTCTTCAAGATATCGAGCGCTGGAGGCCTGAGCCTCGCTAAGCTTCTCGGAAGCAATATCGGCGGGCGTTTGCCATTGATGAGACTGCCCTTCCCTAAGACCGATGCTTGAGGTGACAGGGCGCGCGATAGAAACGAATACGTAGTCCGATGATTGTGGGGCACCCAGACTGAGAGCCAGCGGAATAGCTGACTCCGATAAAACAGAGCCGTCCAACGGCACAAGAATTCGTGAGTTGGTGTTCACGGCAAGCAATGCCGGTTAAATAGCGACTGGCCAGACATGCGGTGACGCCGTACCGTTTTGCCTGACCAGCTGCGTGCGTCTATTGATACATCCGCGGCTGAGATCATCAAGAGACCATGCCGCATTGCGCCGCGAGGATAGCGTGAGGATCGGACCAGCTCAATGCAGTTTGTACTGAACTCACATTTGTTTACCGAGATTTGCCAGCCTCATCCCGGAAAAAACCCACGGTCGATTTCATTCCCTCATCCAGACCAACGTTGACCTCCCAACCCAGTTGCTCTCTCGCCTTCTCCGGGTTGAGTCTGACCTTATGGATGTCGCCTGGTCTTGGCGGTCCGTACTCCGGTCTCACCCTGGTCTCGGTAAGTTCAATCAATCTTGCGGCCAACTCATTCGCATTTGTCCCAATGCCGGATCCCAGGTTGTAAACCGTTGGGCCACCCTTTTCCCCTGCACGGACAAATCCTTCAACGATGTCAGACACATACACGTAGTCACGCTCGTCCTCACCATCGCCGAATATTTTGATCGGCTCATTGGCGATCATAGCTCGGGCAAATATTGCGATAACTCCGGCCTCGCCGTGTGGCTCCTGCCGAGGTCCATAGACATTGCCAAGGCGAACGATTGAGTACTCCAGTCCATATGCCGCCTTGTACATCCCAAGGTAGCCCTCGGCGGCAAGTTTGGAAGCTGCATAAGGCGACTCAGGCCTGCACGGGTCCATCTCAGATACCGGATTCCGCTCTGGTTCGCCATAAATCGCGCCGCCAGTGGACGCAAAGATAAATCGGGGAAACTTTGTCGCTCTCAGGGACTCAAGCACGTTGAGTAGTCCCATGACATTGATGCGCGCGTCGGCCACTGGCTCACGCGTTGAGACTGAAACGCTGATCTGAGCAGCAAGGTGGTACACGATATCGGGAGATATCTCCTCGATTACTTCGACGAGGTTCTCATCGCAGATATCAATATCGTACTGTTTCGCTGCGGCGTTGAGGTTTGCGCGCTTACCAGTTGAGAAGTCATCAATGATGGCAACATCCATGCCATCGCGGATAAGTCTGTCCACAAGATGAGAGCCGATAAACCCCGCTCCGCCGGTCACAAGAGCGATTCCACCCGTCATTTACATCGCCTCCAAATGATTCGTCCCAAGCATGGGTGGGACAAAGGTAAGAGTTCAGTCTAATGTGTCCCAGCGGCGTTGGCATTGCCGTATTAATCGGGAACCTGTAATCTCCCGCGGTCGTCGGCCTGCCTCGGTACATGAAGCGGGCAATCGGATCAAATGAAACGGTTGACTGTGGACTGTAGCAAGCAGACGTGCCTATAATCGACACCATATAGATTGAACATATTTAAACTGGCTCCGGATTCCGGAACATGCCGGGAGGAATTTCGCTCGGATGACATACATCATCACCGGTCCCTGCGTTGACGTTATAGATGGTGCCTGCGTAGATGTCTGCCCTGTTGACTGCATCTACTCAAAAGAGGGCGACAACATGCTGTACATCAGCCCTGATGAGTGCATTGATTGCGCCGCGTGTGAGCCAGTCTGTCCCGTGAATGCGATCTTCCCTGAGGACACGGTTCCTGAGGAACAGCAGGAATACATCCCCCTCAACTACAACTACGATTACGCAACCTCAGAGCCGGGTGTAAACACCAGCAAAGGCGCTGGCTAACTAACTCGCTTCAAAATAAAAGCCCCCGAGTTATCGGGGGCTTTTTTGTACGTATGCAATCTATGGCTAATTGCGGTCATCAGGCTTCAGCCTGTGGCGGCCGTCAGGAGCCCAGTGCCTCAAGCGCATCTTTGATTGGCATTAGTGCGGTGGTAAAAATTGGTATCTCACGCTCCGTGTAGAAACCGGCCTCCACCGTGCGTAGCTCCTGAACCAGATCAAGGAAGTCAGCCAGGACGTCTGTTTCAAACGCCACCAGGAACTCCTGATCGTCTAGCCCAAATGAGTATGCCGTGTTGATCTTGATTGACGGGTACGCGTGTCCAACCTTGAAGTGCTCAACCATCATGGACTGACGATCTTCCTTGGACTTCTGGTACCACTCACGCTTCTTCACCATGGGGTACACAACAAAGTACTTGAGATCCCAGCTGCGTCCGTCTTTGTCCTCAATCTCTGTGTGGCGATGCGACGTTCGGTACGGCGACTGGCGCGTCAACCCTAGATAGGAATATGCCTGATCAAGGTAGTGACCCAGACCACTCGACTCGAGGCGAGTCATCGTGGAGCGGAAGTCGTCTGCGTCTGTGGAGATCTGTCTGATCATCAGATCAGAGTCAGCACGGAACCCAACGGTGCTGTAGCTCCTGATCCAAGACTTATCAGCGATGTCTTCAACAATTGAGGCAAACTCAGCTTTGTGAGCCTGTTTCACCTCGTCGTCAAGCTGGCGCCATGCCCTGTCTAGCTTGAAGAAACTGTACTTAACAAACTCTCGGACCACTTCCGGCTCTTCGGAATGTGCGGTCTGTTCCTCGGTCTGTTTTGACGTCGATGTAGCCATGAGCTCCCGTTACTCCTTGAAATATCCAGGTAAGTATCGCACCTTGCCGGTACATCGCAGCAGAGGTAAATCCACCGCTGACTCGTGTGCTTGCATTCCCTGCACGATGAGTCCCACAATTCTCCTCATCCCAAACGAAGTATTTTCTGGAGGTTCAAATGCCCGGCAGACTCGACGGCAAAGTAGCAATGATCACAGGAGGCGCAAGCGGTATTGGCGAAGGCCAGGCCAGGCTGTTTGCATCTGAAGGCGCGAAAGTAGTCATCGCTGACATGCAGTCGGAAAAGGCGGAAGCCGTCATCGCCGATATCGAAGCGGCAGGTGGTGAAGCAGCATACGTTCCGCTTGATGTTCGAGACGAGTCAGAGTGGCAGTCTGCCGTAGATTTTGCAGAGAAACGTTTTGAGAAACTCGATATCCTCTGCAATGTTGCAGGAACCAACGTGCGCGTCGGATTCGACGAGCTGACCATTGACCAGTATCGGAACATCATCGACGTGAACCTCAATGGCGCGTATATCGGCTGCCGTATCGCCGGCCCAGCACTTGGGCGGGCTGGCGGCGGCGCCATCCTGAACATCGGATCGCTGGCTGCGACCAAACACGGCGGTTCCAGCGGTTACACCGTGAGTAAGACGGCAATTATTGGCCTCACAAAGAACGTAGCGCTGGGCTTCGCCTCCCAGGGAACGCGCTGCAACGCAATCAGCCCCGGCCACGTAGATACACCGTTCCTGCGCGGCGACAATCCGCACTCACGAAACGACTGGTCCACATCGCTAGAGAATCCCGAGAACTACGAACGGCGTCTCGCGGGTACCCCGCTGGGTCGACTTCAGACGCCAGCAGATATCGCGCTGGCAGCTTTGTTCTTGTGCTCAGATGAGGCGGCCATGATCACGGGTTCCGTGCTGAACGTTGATGGTGGAGCGGCGCTGACGTAAGCGGCGCGTGTGCGGCGAGGCCGGGGCAGGTTTCAAACCTGCCCCTATCGTATGACCGGTCAATTGTCGGATGGACGGCGCAATTCCGACCTACCTAATCCGCAGCCTCATTCGTCCATCGCAGTACAGGCTTCCGCGCTGCAATTGCTTCATCGAGGCGTGTGTTCGCCGCGTTGTGCGGTGCCTCATGCAGTAGCTCAGGCGAATCCTGCGCTTCCACCGCAATGGTCTTCATGACGGCAATAAACGCGTCCAATGTCTCTTTGCTCTCCGTCTCCGTTGGCTCAATCATGAGCGCTTCGGGGACGATGAGCGGAAAGTACATAGTGGGCGGGTGGATGCCATAGTCGATGAGCCGCTTTGCCACATCTAAGGCGCTCACGCCGTTGGCCTTCTGGCGGCGGGCGCTCATAACGGTCTCGTGCATGCAGTAGCGGTCGTATGCCACGTCGAAGTCGTCCTTCAGTTGGGACTGAAGGTAGTTGGCGTTGATGATGGCGTTGAGCGAGATGGCCTTGATGCCCTCAAGTCCCATTAGCCGGATATACGTATAGGCGCGGACGGCAATACCAAAGCTTCCCTGGAAGCCGTTGAGCCTACCAACTGTTCTCGCTGGCGACACCAGCGAGAACTTGCCGTTGTGTTCGCCGACCACCGGCGTGGGCAGGTACTTCGCCAAATCTTCGGTGACCAGCACTGGGCCTGAACCCGGACCACCACCACCGTGGGGCGTAGAGAAGGTCTTGTGCAAGTTGGAGTGGGCAATATCAAAACCCAGATCACCCAGCTTTGCGAGCCCGAGCAGTGCATTGAGATTCGCTCCGTCGGCGTAAACGAGGCCACCCACATCGTGGATGATCTTCGTGATCTCCAGAATGTTCGGCTCGAACAGACCAACGGTGTTTGGGATCGTGAGCATGAAGATGGACGTGTGCTCGTCAGCGAGCCGCCGCAGATCTTCCACGGACACGTTGCCGTGCTCATCGGACGGCACAGTAACGACGTCTAGTCCCGTCATCGCAGCGGACGCTGGGTTTGTGCCGTGGGCACTGTCCGGAATGAGGGCAACGTTTCGCTTCTCGTCCTCGCCGCGCTCCTTGTGAAACGCACGAGCGATCAGAAGCCCCGCGAACTCACCCTGTGCGCCGGCAAGTGGTCCAACGCTCACAGCCGGTAGTCCGGTGATCTCGCCAAGCATATCCTGAAGCTCGTGGAGCACCTGTAGAGCGCCCTGCACGGACTCATCGGACTGTAGCGGGTGAATCTCAGAAAAGCCGGGTAGACTCGCCACTTCGTCGTTCAGTTTGGGGTTGTACTTCATGGTGCAACTGCCAAGCGGGTAATACTGAGTATCGACAGAGAAGTTGAGTTGGCTGAGCAGAGAGAAGTAGCGAACTACTTCGCCTTCTGTGATCTCAGGCAGTTGCAGGTCATCCCTCAGAAGTTCTGCATCGGGTAGCGGCGTCAGGGGCACGTCAGCTTCCGGGACGGTAACTGCTCGGCGACCGGCAACGCTTCGATCCATGAGAAGTCGTCTATCCATGCTGGCCATCAGGATGTGCTCCCAATCTCGCCAAGCGCCGCAACAAGCCGATCAATCTCAGCCCGGGAGTTCTGTTCAGTGAGAGCGAAGACAATGCCGTTGGGGGCACGCTCACTCGCGTCTGTTCCGCCGATGATCTTGTGTTCGATCAGCGCGCCCAATGTCGTTTGCACGGACTCACGGCAACTGATCACGAATTCGTTGAAAAATGTGCCCTCAGATGCCAATGAGTAGCCGTCTAGCGCATCGATTTGTGATGCCGCGTAGTGGGCTTTCTGATAGCAGAGTTCCGCTGTCTCCCGAAGGCCCTGCTTGCCAAGCGTTGCGAGATAAGCCGCCACCATAAGCGCAATGAGCTGCGTGCTGGTGCAGATGTTTGATGTGGCACGCTCACGGCGAATGTGCTGCTCTCTGGTCTGGAGTGTGAGCACGTACCCGGTCTCGCCGTTGGTGTCCGTTGTCTTGCCGACGATTCGGCCGGGCAACTGCCGTTTGAGCTCGTCCTTACACGTGAATAGGCCAACGTATGGGCCACCAAAGCCAAGCGGCACGCCAAGAGGCTGCCCCTCTCCGGTTGCGATATCCACATCGCACTCGCCGGGAGACTTGAACATACCAAGCGACATTGGGTTCACGGATGCCACGGCCAGTGCACCGCTGGCATGTGCAGCTGTCGAAATAGCAGCCATGTCTTCGATAACGCCGTTCACGTTAGGCGACTGCACCATCACGCAAGCAGCATCGTCGGGAACGCTGAGATCACTTGCAGAGGCTCTTACGATCTCGATGCCCTGGTAGTGGGAGTACGAGCGCGAAACCTCGATGTTTCGCTCATCCACGGTGTCGAGAGCAATAACTTTGGTGCGCTTGGTGAGGCGGGCCGCCATGAGTGCAGCCTCTGCGAACGCTGTTGGGCCGTCGTACATGCCGGCGTTGGCTACAGGCAACCCCATGAGATGGCTCACCATGGTCTGGAACTCGAACGCAACCTGCAGCGACCCCTGAGCGACCTCTGGCTGGTACGGAGTGTAGGAGGTCATGAACTCGCCGCGGTTTGCCACTTTCCGGGCAACCGCCGGGACGTAGTGACGATAAGCCCCGGAGCCAAGGAAGCAGGCGTAGTCACCGGGAACAAAGTTTGATGCGGCCAAGCCAGCCATCTCCGCGGCCAGCGACATCTCATGCGCTGCTTCCGGGAGGTTGAGCGCTGGATATCGATGTGATTCAGGAACGTCAGTGATTAGTTCTTCGAAATCGGCGACGCCGATAGCGTCCAGCATGGCTCGCTGGTCATCATCGGTGTTGGGAATGAATGTAGAGGGAGAGCCGCCTGACGATTTCGCGGTGGTCAAATGCGCTGCCTCTATGCTTCTTCTGCAGTAAGTTTGTCGTAGTCCGCTGCAGCCATTAGATCATCTAGTTGCGATGCGTCGCTCAGCTCTATTTTGAGCAGCCAGCCATCGCCATACGGGCTCTTGTTTACCGTTTCAGGATCATCAATCGTAGAGTCATTGCGCTCCGTGATCGTCCCGGACACAGGCGAGAAAAGGTCGCTGACGGCTTTGACCGACTCGATCTCTCCAAACTTCCCGAATTGCTCAATTGCGGAGCCAACCTCAGGCAGGTCAACAAAGACAACATCTCCAAGGGACTCCGTCGCGAACTGGGTGATGCCAACGGTTGCAACATTGCCATCCACAAGCGCCCACTCGTGCTCTTTGGAGTACTTCCTGTCGTCTGGCGTCATGCGTTCTCTTTCATCTGCTGTGTGCGTGCTTGTTTGATGCAGGAACGGTCCTGCGAAAACTTACTCAAATATTGCGGCTGGAGTAAAACGGCAGCGGAGTGACTTCCGCTTCGATGAGACGTCCCCTGACATCGATTTCGAAGCGGGTTGAAACCGCAGCGAAACGTCGATCAACGTAGCCCATTCCAATGTTTGCATCCAACGTGGGTGAGTGAGTGCCAGATGTGACGATTCCAACCGCCTCTCCACTCTTGGAGATCGCCTGCCCATGCCGTGGAATCCCACGTCCAATCATCTTGAAGCCCACCATTGTCCGATGCGTTCCCTGCGCCCTCAATCGCGCCAGAGCGTCGTGGGCAACGTAGCCCGGGCTGGTGATGTGTACGAAGCGCTCAAGTCCGGCCTCGTACGGATTGTTGTCGCGTGTTATGTCCGTCCCGTGGAGCATCAATCCTGCTTCAAGCCGTAGGACGTCGCGAGATCCCAGGCCACACGGCTCAACACCGGCGTCCCTGAACGCTGTCCAGACCTTCTGGAGGGCCTCACGGGGCGGCATTACTTCAAATCCGTCTTCACCGGTGTATCCCGTTCGAGCCGCTCGCATGTGAGCGCCTGCAACCGACACTTCGGCAATTCGAAATGGTTTGATGGCGGAGACCGGCGTCTCGGAAACCTTGTCTAAAATCGCAGCTGCTTCTGGGCCCTGGACGGCGATCATCCCAACCTGATCTGTGTAATTGAACATCTGGACGTTACCGTGGGCTTCAAGTCGTGGCTTGATCCAACCGATCACTTCGTCCGCGTTGCCTGCGTTAATAACCAGGAGGCACTCTTCATCTGCGATGCGGTAGACAAGGGCATCATCGATGATCCCGCCATCTTCGTCGCAGATGACGTGGTACTTGGAACGCCCCGTCTTCATGTCGACAATGTTTGCGCTGAGGATTGTGTCCAGGAAAGAAACAGCACCCGGGCCGGAGAATCGGAGACGGGCCATGTGAGAGACATCAAACATGCCCGCCCGGGAGCGAACGGCCTTCACCTCTGAAATGATTCCACCGGGGTAGTTGAGAGGCATCTCCCAACCCGCGAATGGAACCATTTTTGCGCCCAGATTTACGTGGGCGTTGTAGAGAGTTGTTCGTCTTTGCGCGCCGGTGCCAGATCCTGCCAAACGCGTGGCCTTCCAGATGAAAATCAGTGGCGGAAAATCGGTCTATTTCCTGATAGGAATGCTATTCCCGGCCAATCGGGTGGTCAACCGGTCACCTGTGCGCTCATCCGGCACGATATGACCCAAATTATTGTGCCGTCGCGACCAGGAAGCCCAGCTTCAATCGCTCATCACGTAAATTTGGGATCATGGTGTCCGAAATGGTCGAGTTAGATTTCTGGGTTTGAGTGAGATCGCGATTTTGGTCCTGACTCTTACGAACAGACTCGCTAGACTCCTCCAACCAGCCCAGTGCGTTCACTTTCTGGTCGATAAACGGCTCAACAGCAAACGCAGAATCTTCAAGCCGCGACTCCATCTCATTGAGATCTTCCAGGAACGAGGTCTCGCTACTTGTGGCCCACGGGACTGGGAACAACACAGGTTGATTGGGGCCAACCCACCAATCATGAAACAAGAGGCGTCCTCCAGCACGCAGTACTCGACGGCACTCTGAGACCAGATCAGCTTTGGCCTCCACTTGCATGGCACAGTGTTGGATCAGAACCACGTCGAATGACGCATCAGTAAACGGCATCGCTGTGCTTGTACCGAGATGAACACTCACCTGATCTTCCATACCAGTTGCAACATTGAGAGCAACTGCGGCTTCTACGGCTTCAGGCGTGATATCGAGTCCGGTAACTGAAGCTCCGGTCAGGCTCGCTACCCGACGAGATGTGCCGCCAATCCCACAGCCAGCATCAAGAACGCGGTCGTTAGCTTTGATGGAACCTAGTCTGATCAACTCGTCCGTGGACTCTGCACCACCCATGTGCATGAGGTCGATCTTGTTCACCGTTTCTACGGTCAGTGGATCGGTCGGCAGGCCCTGCTCTTGCAGCCTTGCCTTTACCCGTTCCAGCGACGACATCCTGGTACCCCAGTAACTGGCCGTACGTTGTTCCGATGCCGGTCTGGGCGCGTTACTCTCCTGCTTGCTCAACCAGCCAGTCCCTTGACTCAAGCTTCTGCTCGGGCGAGCCATAGGCCATTGTGTAGTGACTGGTGTAGCCATCACCTTCCAGCTTCTGGAACATGGACTTGAAGTCGATATTCCCTTCGCCCGGGATCATATGCACCTCAATCTTGCCGTCATTATCGGCAAGTCGGACGCAGCCGATTCGGTCGATGCCGAACTCTTTCAGGAATCCATCGATTCCATCAGGCACCAGGTTGGCATGGTTCGCTGTGAAGGCCCAGCCGAAAGCGTCTTTCCTGATCACATCGAAGTACCACTTGGCCTCCTCAACCGTGTGAGCAAGGTAGTGAACCTCTGCGTCATCGGGCTCAAAGTTGAGGTTCTCAAGTAGTAGCCGCTGGTCCAGTGCCTCCGCTAAGTATGTCGCCCGCTTCAGGTGATCGATGGACGCCTCACGCCTCGCTTCCAGCTCGGTAGAGAAATGCATCCCAGCGTGAACGGTGATCCACTCCGCTCCGAGCTTCGCCCCTAGCTCGATATTTGCCGCCAAATAGTCATCAACGGCCTTTGACATGTGTGGTGAGAACTCTGCGATGTTTACGGCTGAGAGGGTGTGAATTCCAACGTGAATGTCGTTGTCGGAAAGCAGGTCTTTGACGTTCTCAACCCGGTCATCAGACCAGTTGCCGATACGATTCGGCCCAATGTCGCAATTGATGTCGATGAACTTGATGTCGTTCACGATGGACCATGCGATGGCGCTCTCAAGGTCCTGCGTACCAGCGTCGAAGCCGATTCGCGCCCGTAGCATAGATGATGCGCTGTCCGACTCTGATGACCGCCCCCCGCTAATGGTCATTCTGCAATCAGCCTCGCGTTTCGCAATGTAGTTTCGATTAATTGACGTGTCTCATCATCAGTTGCCCGGCCTGGCCGTCGAGGACCACTCATGGTGTAGCCAAGCAGAGACAATGCCGCTTTCGAGCCAGATATGCCGAATCGGCCTATCTGGCGGTCCAGGATTGATGCGGTGGTCTGCAACCAGCGTGCCGTGCGGTAGTCACCCTGACCACTCGCCGCCATTATGTCCATGCAGAGTTTCGGTGCAATGTTGCCAAGCCACATGCAGGCGCCATTTGCGCCCAGCAAACCGCCGTACGCAAGCAGGCCACCATTGCAGATCCAGAAACGCTTCTCAGCCGGGAAGACGGGGCGTACCCATCCTTCGAACCGGACATCATGGTCGGTGATATACCCAAATACGTTGTCCAGACCGCAAACTTCGCCGATAGTTTCAGGCGGCGCGGCTGGGCCATTATCAAACGTCTGGTGGATCACAATCACCGGTACTGGTGATTGGGCAGCGACTTCGGTGAAGTACTCTCGCACCGCCTCCGGAGACTGCGATCGCGGGATGCGTACCCGAATGATGTCCGCACCTGCCGAGGCATAACGCTCAGCCAGGCGCAGCGTTTCGACCGTGGACGCCACGTCAATACCGGCAATCACGAATCTCTCGCCTGCTCGAGCCTGGTTCACGGTCGTGATGATGGAGACCTTCTCATCCTCGCTGAGCAGCGTCTCTTCGCCATTAGCAGTGGTGAGTACGAAGCCAGACAGGGGCGTGCTGAGCCACTTGCGCACGTTCTGGGCCAGCGCGTCGTGATCAATGTTGTCGCTGTCAGTGAACGGAGTCGGTGTTGGAGCTACAACAATCGGGTCGTTCAGTAGAATTGGCATTGGAGGATCCTTGGATTACTCGACCGGTTCCCCCATTGAATGAGAGGGGGATGAGAGAGACGAGCGGGTCACAGGTTATCGCGTGAGCTTGAATCAGCCGAATACGATCTCGACCAGGCCGTCGAGTGAATCGATTTCAGAGTCAGGAACCGGGTCATCATTCGACCTCTGGGTGCCGGTGCGATTTATCCAGACTGAGTGGATGCCAGCGTTGTTGGCACCCACCACGTCCCACTTGAGTGAGTCGCCAACAAATGCCACTCTCTCCGCCGTGGTATCAAGACTCTTGAGCGCCACATCAAAGATCTCAATTTGAGGTTTCATGTATCCGCAATCCGGCGTAGTGATGCTCTCAAACCAGCGCTGCAGATCAGTCGCATCCAGCTTCGGCTGCTGCTGGCTCAACTCGCCATTTGTGATCATCCCAAGCTTGAAGTGTGGTTTAAGGCGGGAGAGCGTCGCATTCGTTTCGGGGTACAAGACCGGTTCTTCTCGTCTGGCGATCTCATAGGCAAGAAGTGCCACTCCAACAATCCCTGGATCAGGATCACCGGCTTCTTTGAGCGCCTCAGTCCACACGTGGTGGCGGATGTCATCCAGGCTAGTGCTGCCCGATGGATCCGTGGGAACGCCGGTCATCGCACCCCAGTAAGAGTCGGAGTAGGCCAAATACGTTTGCTCAACGCGCGCTGCACTCACGCGGCCTGACGCTCGGGCTATCGCCTCTGAAGTTGCCCGTACGGACGTGCGATAGTTGAAGTCGTCGTCGATCAGCGTCTCGTCCAGATCGAAGAAGATCGCGTCGAACCGTGGCTCCGGCACTAGCTCCAGCCTGCGTACAACCTGGACTGGGTGAGATCGATCACCTCGTGCTTGAGGCCGCTGCTACTTGCGGTGGCTTCACCCTCAGCGGTGACAAGCCATGTGCCGCCGTCTGCGATTGAATTTCCGTCTTTCATGATCACTTCGCCGTCCACCAGCGACATGGTCGCGTTACCACTCAGCGGTTCAACGATAGTGACATCGCCATCAGCACCGGGGGTGAAGTGCCCCTTGTTGAGCAGCCCAATCGTCCGGGACGGCATCCATGAGAGTTTGTGTGCCGCCTCAAGCGGTGACAGCGCACCAAATGACACGAGCGCAAACGTTCGCTCTATGGCGACGTTGCGGGGCATGGAGCCGCCGTCGGTGCTTACTGTGTCGATGTAGAACTCGCCGTTCTCGTCTTTCTCTGTCGTCAGGGTAAATGCGCTGGATGCAGGGTTCACCGGGAAGCTCAGCGCTGCGTTGGTGCTTGCAGCCTCCCAAATTCGGACAGCTTCTTCGCCTGTGACGAGGATCACTCGGCCTTCAGACTCGGCCTGTGCGAATCCGTACCCATCCAACAGCGCCTGCCGCATCCCGGCTTCGGTGAGCGGGTAGCCTCGCAATTGAAGACAGTTGCGGGGCACGTCCGCAACAACGTTTCCTTCTTCGTCGCAGAAGCCGTTGGTGCCGTTGATCTGGGCGAGGTACGCCTCTGTGACAATCTGGCCCTTCATTCCATAGAGAATGTCGAACGCCTCACGTACTTCGTCTTCCGCCTTGTTGATGACGCCCCGGGTGTATGAGTTGACGTGGGCAATGTGGAGTCGGCCATTGCCAAGAATTCCGGGAACTTCTCGTAGACCCTCAATCTGGCTGCCGGAGTCTTTGGACCCGACGTGATAGGCGATCCATGCTGTTCGCGAGTTGGCTACTTCGATGATGTTTCCAGTGGATTCTGGCGTGAACGGGTGGTATCCACCGATCATCTTCAAGCCGATAGCGCCATCGGTCAGCGCCTTGTCGAGCGCCTCTCGCACGACGCTTGGTCGTGGATCGTCTTCTGGGATGGATTCGTGAGGTACCAGCGACAGTACGGTGGCCATATTCATGCCTGCGCCGCGGCGTTTCATGCCGTCAGCAAAGCTGTTTGGCTCGCCGTTGAGGTCAAGCGCTGTTGTTGTGCCCGACTCCGCGAGCATCTTGAATCCGACCGCCCGGTCGAGGCCTCGCTCGGACACTGCCGATACGTGCGTGTGAATATCAATGTGGCCCGGCATGACATAGCGACCGGATGCGTCGTGGACGGATGCACCAGTCGCGTCGAGCCCCTCGCCCACCTGATCGATCTTGCCTGACCGAATCCCAACGTCTGCAATCTGATCGGTCCCGTTGGTGGGGTCGAGCACATGCCCGCCCTGGATCACGACGTCAAAATTTGCCATGGTCAGTCCATCGCCTCCCGGAACAGTCGAATATTGCTCGCCCCAAGCACTTCGTTCACTTCAGCCTCAGACCGGCCACGCTTGAGCAGTAGATCAGTGACAATTGGCATCATGCCGATGTGATCCATACCCACAGGCAGTGATTTCACACCGTCAAAGTCAGTACCAATGCCAACGTGCTCGGCTCCAACCAGCTCCATAGCGTGCTCAAAATGGTCTATCGGCGGGCCTACTTCGCCGCTGGCGATGCCGATTCGCCCCCAGCCGTCGTAGTCCTGGTCGTCCCAGTCCCGCAGGTTGGCGAGATGAGCGTCGGCCGGTTCTCGAGTCACGAACCCGGCGCCAGAATTGATATTGATCACACCGTTCTTTTGCGCCAGTGCGGTGATCATCGCATCAGTCATGTTCCGTCGAGCAGGAGTCAGTGCTCGGCACGAGGAGTGCGAAGCGAAGATCGGGCGGCTTGATGCTTCGAGCACATCGTAGAAGGCCTTGTCTGAGACGTGTGAGATATCCGGAATCATGCCTACTTGATTCATCTCAGCGACGATGTCACGACCGAAGTCGGTCAGACCGCCGTGGGGCTCATCATTGCAGGAGTCAATCCAGCTAGTGGCGTCGCCCCAGCAAAGTGTGGTGGATCTGATCCCCAGTTTGTACAGCTGTCGCAGCACCCCCAGATCGTCGGATAGTGCCCGCCCACCTTCAATGGAGAGCAGCACCGCTACTTTGTCTTCGCGCTTCGCCTGCTCGACATCAGCAGTGGTCAGCGCTATCACCAGGTCGTCCGGATACTTGTCGATCGTACGGAACATGACGTCTATGCCGCGCAGCGTGTACCGGAGAGCCTCGTACTTGTCATCCACCCAGATGGCAAAGAACGCAGCGTCAATCCCGCCTTCCCGAAGGAGTGGAATGTCCACTCGGGCATCCGTCAGACGTTCGTTGAACTCGTGATCGTGCCAGAGCAGGTGCGTGATCGTGTCGATATGCGTATCGATCACGATTGCGGATTCGTGAACCCGCTGCGTCTGCTCAGAAACCGTCCACGGTTCACTCATAATTACCTCTGCCCGGGTGCCAGCGCCTCAATGAGTTCAACTTCGAAGATGATCGTTGCGTCTGATGGGATTCGGCCCGGAATGCCGCCGGCACCGTAGGCGAGGTCGCCCGGGATACTAATGCGGCGCTTTCCGCCAACCGCCATTCCACCAATGCCTTCCTGCATGCCGGTGATCAACCCACCCAACTCGAATGTAGCTGGCACACCTCGGGTGTAGCTACTGTCGAAGATGCAGCCGTTGGTTAGGAATCCGGTGTAGTTGACCAGCACTCCACCCAGTTGATCTGGCTTAACGCCTGTTCCAACCTCGTGATCGAAAGTCATGAGTCCGGTGTCTGAAGTTGCGTACTCAAACGAACCGTCATCACCGAACGCCGGAGCATCTGAGGGGTACTCATCAGTTATGCAGCCGCCGGCAGCTTGAATGTCGTCAGCGGTGCTAGTAGAGGATGTCTCAGCTCCGGCTGGTTCAACGACTTCCAGTAGCTCTACCTCAAATATAATTGTTGAACTAGGTGGGATTCGTCCCGGGATGCCAGCATCCTGATACCCGAGATTTGATGGGATGCTGATGCGACGCTTTCCGCCGACGAGCATTCCTGAGACTCCCTCTTCCATACCGTCAACCAGTTGGTTTAATCCAAATAACGTTGGCTGACCCCGAACTTGGCTGGTGTCAAACACGCAGCCATCAGTCAAGAAGCCTGTGTAGTTGATCGATACCCCACTGCCATCCGCTGGCGCATCGCCAACTCCGACTTCGTGATCGAAGTACCGGAGTCCGCTCGCTGTGGTTATGTAATCGAATGAACTGTCGTTACCGAATTCCACGGCATCAGCCGGATAGTCGTCATTCAGGCAGATCTGCGGTGAAACGGTTGGCGTGAAGACTGGAATATCAACCTGTCCGCCAACCCCTGTACCGCCGCGGCACGCGATAATGATGAGCACAAGAGCCGTTGCGAATAACGGCGTGAGCCTTCGGAATTTCAAGTTCATATCTGCCCTAGAACCGCCTGATGGTGAATGAAAACTGATGTCGAACTATTGTGATGTTTGTTGGACTATTTTCCGCTGTCTAACGCGGCCGCAAATCTGTCCGCACTGTTCGCGAGCCAATCCGACAGATTTGTGTAGAAAAAGCGAACACCCATATCCACGTACTTGCCGGCTGATTCTGCACTGACATTAGTCCCGGCCACTTTTCCAGACGCCACAATTCGTTTGATCGTTTCGTCAATGGCCGCCACAGCTTCCGGATGACCGGAGTTGCCAATGTGGCCCATGGACTGCGAGAAGTCTGACTGCGCAACCAGAAGCACGTCTATCTGGTCCACTTCAAGAATGCTGTCCAACTCCGGCAAAGCATCGTAGTCCTCAATGAGGCATACGATCATCGTCTCATCGTTGGCTCGCTTCAGGTAATCGTCTACGCCGTAGCCCTGCCTGCTCACCCACATGCCACGTCGGCCGATGGGAGCAAACTTGGCGGCCGCGACGACTTCGTCTGCAATGGCACGAGATTTCATGTGCGGCACAACAATCGACTGCGCCCCACGGTCCAGCGTGCGGTAAATGATGTTCTCTTCGTTCCAGCCCACCCGGACGATTGAGGTCTTGCCCCACAGGTCGCAGGCCCGCGTCAGATCGCCAATATCGGCGTAATCAACCGGACCATGCTCACCCTCAAACCAAAACGCATCGACTGGAGACGGCCCCAGCATATCGACGATCTCCGGTGAGTCAGCGCTGCCCAGAGCGATTACCGTCCCGCCAGCTCTGAGCTTCTTCTTCGCGTTGTTTGTTCTGATCTCTGCCATTTGAAGAACCGATAACCCTGCTGCTATTTGTGTCTATATATCTGCTAACTGGAAGATTCTAACCGGGAACCTATTCCCGCGAATACATCAGCCCTTTCATTGGCTCGATGATTTCATAGGCGATTCCGGAGTTATCGGCTGTGGTCTTGCCGCGGTCGGTTGTGAGAATTATGCCACCCGAACCAACCAGGCTGCCTTCGCGAATTACGATCTTTCCGCCCACTATGGTGTCCGTTGCACTGCCAGATTGCGGGTCGATGACGGTGATGTCTGCGTCTGCACCGGCCTCAAGACTGCCTTTGTTTTCGAGGCCGAACATCCGGGCAGGGTTGTAACTGAGCTTTTCAACGGCCTCAAGCGGTTCCAACGCGCCGAATTTGCACATTGCGATGGTCTGCTCGATGTTGACGTTTCGGGGCAAGATCCCGCCGTCAGATGCGACTGCATCAACGATGAAATTGCCGTCAGAGTCCTTTGCCGAGGTCAACGCAAACGCCGTTGACGGAAGGTTCACCGGAAAGCTCATCGGCGTTTTGGACTCGAGCCGGTCGAACTCCGCCAGACCTCTGGTGCCACTCACCAGATCAAGCTGGTCATCGCCCATCATCACCACAGAGCCATATCCATCAAGAATCGCCGCTCGCATACCATCGATATCCGGCTCGTAGTTGCGCAGGCGGAGACAGTTGCGTGGGACGTCGTTCACGAGACTTCCATCGGGCGCACACTCGCCTTTCGTGAAGTTCGGTACGGCCATGTGGACCTCCGAGACGACACGTGTCCCCAGCGACTCGATGATCTGTAGCGCCTCAACCACTTCCTCATGCGCGTCCAGAATGGAGCCGCGACAGTAGGCGTTAACGTGTGCGATGTGGAGTCGACCATTGGCACCAAGCATCTCGGGAACTTCTCGTAATCCATCCAGACGGCTGCCGGTTTCTGTGGTGCCAACGTGAAACGCCACGTGTGCGCCCAGGTTGTTGCAGGTCTCGATTACCCGCGCTGTGCCTTCAGGAGTCAGCGGATCGTACCCACCCCACATCTTGGCGCCTATTGAGCCGGAGGCGAGGCCATCCGTGAGCACCTGTTCCAACTCTGAGCAATCAGGTTCCGTGGAGCTGACCGTCACCCCGGGAGTGATGAGCATGAGCGACGCCATGTTGATCCCGGTTCCGCCGCGCTTCACCGCGTCGTAAAGCGTAGCCATTGAGCCACCGAGGTCGATTGCCGTGGTTACACCAGCTCGTGCGAGTTGCTTCAAGCCAATCACAGAGTCGAATCCGAAATCTGAGGTTCCGGCAAAGTGGGCGTGAGCGTCGATATGACCAGGGATCACCCACTTGCCAGCCGCATCGATCACATCGTCGCCTGAGCTAGCACCGTATCCCTTAACGATGTCCTCAACAATACCGTCTGAAACGACCACGTCTGCCACACCATCGAAGCCCGTCTTCGCATCCAGAATTCGGCCGCCACGAAGAACTATTCGATTGGATCGATTTGCCATTCAATGAGCCTCCAAAGTGGGCTGTTACTCAATACAATGAGAGTGTGAAAACTATATTGGATTTTGGAAAACTTTGGATTGCCGCTGTCGTCATAGCCGTTGCGGCGACGACGCTATCGTACTCCGTCGCCACGGCGCAGGAGACGCTGGAGACCGGCCACCATTTTGGGACGCTACGAGAAGGTCCTTATGACATTTCGCTCTACGGCCTGCCTGACCCTCCCAACATAGCCAAGTTTGCCTTCACCGTGACTGTGTCATCAGCAGGGGAGCAACGCCTCCTGGATGACGTCGCCGTGGAGATCGTTGCCATTGACCCCGACGGAAAGCCCGAGTGGCTTAGCCCAGCGCTTAGCTATCCCCCGGTGCCTTCCAGCTACGTTGGCAACGCTCCAAGACCGCCCAACCGATCTTTCAGCCAGCCCGGAAACTGGCTTCTCGAGATACGCGTCGACGGACCAGAGGGCCAGGAAACGGCCCGATTCAGCCTCGACGTGATCGGATCATCCCGCACTGGCACCACAGCAGCAGGATTGGCTTTCGTCCTCGCATTCGTCGCCGTAGCAATCGGTCTATCGTTTGTGACGTGGCGGATCAGACGGGCGCAGAAGGCACGTGACGAGGCGCGGCGCGCCTGAGTTGCCATTTCTGAGATCCAGTCTCCTCAGTTCATTCTCTAGCTATCGCTTCCCAACAGATCCCGCGCATAGTCGATGAAGAGCGTGCCCATCAGCTTGCCATCCTGATCGGTTACGAGGACGATCATTAGCCCTGAACCGCCGTAGTACTCTACGGCCTCGGCCAAATCGGTATCCGGGCGTATCGTGCTCGGGCCGGGACTCATCGCCATCTCGGCGGTAGTTTCGGGGTCGCCTCGTAGAGCGCGTCCGCGTATGCGACCAAGCACGATCCCATCACTGGTTAGGACGATGCACACATTGGCGCCGGCAGCGACCACTCGTTCTTGCACTACCTTGAGCGTTTCATCCAGCTTGCAGGTCACATCATCACCGCGTAGAGGATCTCCGGCCTTGAGTATCGATGCCGTCTTGCCTTCAAGAGGAAAACCAGCCGCAGCCCAGTCGGTCTTTCCCGCAACATAGTCGTAGACCCGGTTGAATCCAAGAGTTTCAAGCCGCCAAGCGGCTCGTGGGCTCATATCTCAGAGCCCGTCCATTCAGTAGACGACTACGGAGCGTCCTTGTTGAGAGCGCTTGTCGATCCAGCATCCAACTCCTTGAGTGGAATGTTGATTGCCTCCGGCAGGTGAGCCTCTGCGTATTCAGAATCAGGCAGCACTTCTACAACTTGAGCGATGCCAGTTTCGATCAGTGCCTGGATTTCATGTCTATCAATTGGTATCGGCATGCGTAGTGATCCTTTCTGCGAGGCGTAGGTGCGCTTGAGAGCCACCAATATTTCTATTTCTACGGGTGAGACGGGCATTAACCGCTGATTCGTGGTGACCCACCGTCACTGAAACTTCCCCGATCCTCGATGTAACTTCACGCTTAGGTGTTCAACAAAACACCGATTATCGACTGCGTCTGACTCACTGCCCACGGTCTTATCCGTGCGTTCCTCCCTGTTGTCCCACCATAAAAGGCCTACGGCCCCTCCTGCAAAGGGAACACAGCATGCGGCCACTAGATGCAACGTCTCAATCTAGCTCCTCAATTCCCACGCGGCCCAACATTCTTCCTGGCTAGAACGACATTTTCCTCGAGAGATTTCTGTCCCCAATCGAGCTTGGCGGGAATATACTGCTTGCACCGATAATCACATCCGAACATCCGAATATGTAGAGGCAAGCATAGTGGCAGCAGAGACTTTTGTGCAACAGCGAACGGCGCTCGCGGATTCAGCGGACATTGCGGCCGCGTTTTTCACCGGTCTCTCCGACGCAAGTCGGCTGCAGATCGTTTCAATCTTGCTAACTGAGGGTGAGAAGAGCGTCAGCGAACTTGTGGAGCGCCTCGACGTAACTCAACCGCGCGTATCGGCTCACTTGGCCTGCCTTCGGACTTGCGGATTCGTCTCATCGCGCCGGGATGGCAAGTATGTGTTTTATGACGTGACGGACCAACGTATTCGCGATCTGCTACGAACGGCGCAGACCATCGTGCAAGAAAACGCCGGCCGAATAATGTCTTGCGAGCTTGTCAATTAAGGTTGGCATCTAGTTTGGAAGAGGAATACCTATGAATATTGAGCTGTTGTGGTTCGAGGGCTGCCCAAACCACCACGCGGCGCGAGCACTTGTTGAAGAAATACTGGCGGAGCAGGATATTGAAGCCACTATCGAGACCATTGAGGTTCCCGACCTGGAGACAGGTGAACGGGTCCGATTTCCTGGATCTCCGACGATCCGGATCAACGGCACAGATGTGGAGCCAGGTTACGAAGACACAGGCGACGTTACCCCCCGATGCAGGGTCTATCTCACTCCCAACGGCTACACGGGTGTGCCAGAACGGGAGTGGGTTGACGATGCAATCAGGGCGGTTGCCCAATCCGGTCAGCCAAACGGCTAGGTAATCAGCTTGCGGCGTAGCAGCAGGAATGCCGCCGGGTAGAAGACGCTGGCCAGGGCGATCATATACAGCAGTCCATATAGGTGGCTCATAGCGAGCTCGCCTGTCGACAGTCCTCGCGCCACATGTACGGCACCGGTCAGCGGCATCGCCCAAGCGATGGGCTGAACTCCGCTGTGGAGCGAGTCGATTGGAAAGAACGCGCCGCTGAAGAAGAATATTGGCGTGCCAATTAGTGTGAATATGAGCATCATTGAATGCTGCGTTGGCGCGATTGAGGCGTAGACGAGGCCCATTCCACCAAATACCAGCCCGACAAGGAAGCCCAGCGGCAATATCAAAAGAGCCAGCGGTGAGCTGATCAGGCCGAGTAGCGTGGCAATAAGTAGCACCGCGGCGGTTGTCATTCCCGCCCTTGTGGCGCCCCACACGATCTCTCCTGCGGCCAATTCGCTCAGATTGACCGGTGCGGAGATCATCGTCTCGTAAATCTTTTGATTTTCCATACGCTGGTATGCGCCCCAGGAGCAGTTGAAGAGCGCGGGCCACATTGCATTGGCAGCGATGATTCCGGGCGCGACGAACTCCTGATAACTCAGGTCGCCTTCGATCCCTTCCACGAACTTCCCGATGCCGAACCCAACTGCCAACAGCACAAAAAGTGGCTCAGCGACGATTGATGTAGAGTCGACCAGCCAGCCGCCTTTGAAGGCCAGCCAGTGTCGAAGCCACACGCCGTAAACGTTGGAGGGTCGGAAATCCAATCCTGCTCTAGTTAGAAGCGTGGTCATCTACTCTTCCCTCAATTCGCGGCCGGTCAGATTCAGGAACACGTCTTCCAGGGTGGAAACTCGGAACCTCACCGTGGCATCCGGTATTTGAGCCAGCTCACTACGTAGCTCCTCAGGACCATGGACCACCATTGAGGTGCCTCTGTCTCGCACCACTTTGCCTGATTCCTCAAGCGCAGTGCGCACGGCGGGACCACTACCGTTGTTGGGGCGAATTACAGCTGTGAGAGAGCCTGCGTGCTCCAGAACCAGATCATCTGGCGTGCCTCTTGAGAGGATATTACCGTTGTCCATGATGACAAGTCGGTCGCAGAGCTGTGCCGCTTCTTCCATGTAGTGCGTAGACATCAAGATCGTTGCGCCGGCGTCTCGGATCCGGAAGAGTTGTTCCCAGACGCGATTGCGGCTCTGTGGGTCGAGGCCCGTCGATGGCTCATCTAAGATCACTACTTTGGGGCGCGTCATGAAGGCTCGTGCCAGTGTGAGCCTTCGCTTCATGCCTCCGGAGAGCGTGTGAATGCTGGATCCAGAACGATGATCCAGGCCAAAGAACTCCAGCATTTCGCGAGCTCTCTCCTGCGCAGCTTTCCCCGTGATGGAGAAGTATCGGGCGTACGTAACCAGGTTCTGATGAACGTTCAGATCCTGGTCAAGTCCGTCATGCTGCGCCACAACACCAATGCGATCACGCACTTTGCGTGGCTCATCCTCAACGTTCAGGCCGTCTATGAATATCTGGCCGGCGGTGATTGGCGAGACGCTGGAGAGCATTCGCATGGTGGTTGTCTTGCCCGCGCCATTTGGGCCCAGCATGCCGAAGATCTCACCGGGCATGACCTCGAAGTCGATGCCTTTGACCGCGTGGAACACACCGTAGTCTTTCCGCAGACCTACGGCTTGAATAATGGGTTTAGCCTGAATATCTGACATGAGGAATTCGCAGGTGCTCCACGCGCAAATAGCCTGAGAAAAAAGTGGGGATGAAGAGCGGTCCCAGGTCATTTAGAGGCGCCATCTCGCCAGCCTGAACCGTGTAACGGATCAAAAATCCGTGAACCTCATTATCTATCTTTCTTGACCCCTTGAATAGCGGCGTGCTAGTTTGCGACTAATCCAATTAAGGGATTCATGAACCACAAAGTTCAGAAAGAGGGGGTTCGCTATGGCAGAAGCTGGCGGACAAGTTGTTGAATTTAGCGAGGCATCGCCTCAGTCCAGTGGACGATCACCGGCCGCGGCAGCGGCACCGTTCATCGCTCAGGTAGAGCAGTTGATCACTCGCGTGAACAACGCGAAGTTGAAAGACGACGAGCAGGTTCTTGCTAACTTGCAGGCCTGGATCGATCGAGCATCAAATGGCAACATCGATGTTGATCGAGACGGCCAGCGAATCATCGAGACGCTCGAGAACAACGCTGACGAGATGATCCGCTCACGCACACTGGTGCGAAGAGTGCTCGCCCCGTTGAGTGGTATGGCTCTCCTGTACGGAATCATCGCAGCTATCACGGTCACCGCTGTAGCAGCAGACACGCTGTTCCTCGGCACCGCGATTGCGATCCCGGCAGCTGCCATCATCTTTGGCATTGCAGGAAGCTCATTCCGAGTTCTTCTCCGAGTGGTCACCTTCCAGTACCACCAGACCGATCCAGGCGCCTTGTTCCTTCTGGGACTTGCGCGACCGGTTATCGGTGGAATTGTGGGATTGGCAGCATTCTCGATCTTCGGTTCGGGAATGGCGTCACTACCGTTGGTGTCCGACCAGGAAACCACAACTAACGTTGCGTTCCTGGCATTCCCTGGCTCAGGCCCTGGTGTGCTAGCAGGTCAGCTTGCAGTGTTCGCAGTCGCGTTCATCGCCGGTCTGATGGAAGGGATCTTCATCCCCGCAGCCGGACGTGGAGTCTCTCGAGTAGCTGACAGAGTTGGCCGAGCAGCCGCTTAGTAGTTAGTTCAGAATCGAAATGAAAAGGCCGGAGCATTGCTCCGGCCTTTTTTTGTGTCTTGTGATCTCGAAGATGCTACGGGCGGACTCGCGTATACGCCACGTAGCCACCAATCAGGACTCCAAAAATTCCTATTGCGACACCAGGGAACAAGAGGGCCATCATTACGAATCCGCCTAAAACTGATCCTGCTGCAACCCACGCGAGGTTTTTATTCCTTGTATATCCCGACGAGCGGTAAACAGCCTCGCCCACAAAATACCCAATTGCCATTGGGGCAAATATCGCGAGTATCGTACCCAGCGCTCCAAGGGTGAGATACATCACGGCGTAGAGAAGATGGAGGCCCAGTGAAGTTCCAACACCCACCATGATGGCGCGTGTCATCTCAGAGTTGGAGGTCTGCGTCATTGGATTGCGCAGCGACTCACCGTGTTTGGGGCAACGCGCTCCTACGGGCGTCTGCACCAAGCACTGGGAGCAGATCAGGTCGCCACACCTCGAACAACCGAGATACGACTCAGTCTGAGGATGCCTCTTACAATATGTGGGGTCGCGCAGGTCGACCAAGCTATGTGCCTTTCATCAGAGTCAAATGGTTATTGGGCAACTATTTGGGAATACGATCAATCCATTCCTGACGATTGCTGATATCCCTATCGTAGAGAAGTCTATTCCGAACCAGCGACTTGAACGGGATATCCGGCAAATCAGCTTCACCACCCATTTTGCGGTTGGAAAGAAGCCGCTTCACTATCACTGCGATCACAAACGCAATCGTGAACCAGGTGATCTCTATCTCCAGCCCCAGAACCAGCGTCCAGATGGGTAGGATCAATGCGGCGAGCATCCACCAGATGGCACTATCGCCCTTTCGCAGGAGTCCGATTAGTGCCGGTAGCGCATACAGAAATGGCAGAGGCCAGCTGAGCGTAATCATTGCGCCCATCACCGCGGCCATACCCCGGCCACCGCGGAACTTCACGAATACGGACCAGTGGTGGCCCATGAGCGCGGCAAAGGCTGCCGTCACTTCAATGTCTAGTCCGAGGTCCAGAATCTTGTCCGACGCGATGATGATTGGAACCGCGCCTTTGATGATCACGTCGTAGAGCACTACGGGTGCGGCTAACCAGAACCCGCCCTGATGATAGATGTTGGAGACGCCAAGGTTGCCGCTGCCGTGTGCCCGAATGTCGATGCCGTTGCTGAAGCGGGCGGCTATGTACGCCGATGGCACGGCTCCTATGAAGTAGGCGCCGATTATCACTGCTGCTGATGTCGTATCCCACATCATGAATTGTTACCGACTGACAGTTTCGTTGTGGACCCCGAGTGGATCAGGAATGGCCAGGGCTGCGACGCTGGAGTTCCGCGATGACGCTTGATGCGGGACCGGGGCGGTCAGGCCCTCCCGGTAGGATCTCATCAGGTGTGCCTTTCGCGTGGTAGTCGCTGCCCCCTACTGGAACAAGGTTGTACTTACGGGCCACGTCCAGATACTTCTGGCGATCTGAGGCATCATACTTCTCGGCAAACACCTCAAGGGCATCGAGGCCTTCCTCCGACAGCTGCTCTGCTATGTCGAAAAACTCGGGCACAGTTTGCGGATGGGCTACCACTGCTACGCCGCCGCATGAGTGAATTAGCTCTATGCCCTCTTTGGTTGAGGTTGGCGAACGCTTGGCCCGGGCAAGGCCGTCATCTCCAAGATACTTATCGAACGCTTCATCACGCGTTTTGATGTACCCGGCTTCCATCATTGCATCTGCGATGTGCGGTCGACCAATCGCCCCACCCGCGATCTCACGAACCCGTTCAAACTTGATCATTATGCCAAGTTCGTTCAGCTTGGCGACCGACCGGCGTATTGCGGTCTCACGCCGGCCTCGAAACTCTCTGAGGGTCTCTAGCAGGTGCGGATCTTTGTGGTCGATGAACAGACCCACCATGTGGACTTCAGATTCACCGGCCGAGGTGCTCAGTTCAACTCCAGCAATCAGATCAAGCTCCGGGTACCTGGCTACCGCTTCATACGCCTCTTCAAGGCCGTCGATAGTGTCGTGGTCGCAGATTGCGATAGTTCGCAAACCGGTGGCCCCAATCTGATCGACAAGCGCTGTTGGAGAAAGCTTGCCGTCTGAAGCGGTTGTGTGCAGATGGAGGTCAACCTTGGGCGGCAGGGCTCCATCGCCCCACTCATCATTCCATCCAGCGTCAGTAACAGGGCTCAAATCACATCATCCAGTCGGGTAGGTCTGTTGGTTGTTAGTCAGTACGACGCCGACAATGCGGCATCAGTTGAACAGGCGCGCGACCGGACTCATCGCAAGAATCATCCGGTCTCCGCCTCGTCTACTTCGCGATTTCGATTGATCGCGACTCACGAATCACGACAACTTTGATCTGGCCGGGGTAGCTAAGCGTCTCTTCAATACGCTTCACAACGTCCCGTGCCAGTATCGCCGCTTTCGCGTCGTCGACCACGTCAGGGCTAACCATTACGCGAATTTCACGACCGGCCTTGATAGCGAAACATCGCTCCACACCTTCGAACCCACGTGCGGTATCCTCCAGCGCTTCCAAACGTTGGATGTAGTGCTCAGCCGTATCTCGTCGGGCGCCCGGACGTGCTGCGCTCAGCGCGTCTGCGGCGGCCACGATGAACGACTCCAGCGTGGTCATCTGACGGTCGTGATGTTCACGAATCGCCTTCTGAATGCGCTCGGACACTCCATATCGGCCCACTGTATCGGCACCGATCTCTGCGTGAGGTCCTTCAACCTCATGCGAGAGCGCTTTGCCGATGTCGTGGAGGAATCCGGCTGTGCGACAGACATTGACGCGTGCGCCCAACTCAGCGCCCATGAGGGCGGCAAGGAGCGACACTTCGATGCTGTGCTGAAGCACGTTCTCACCGTAGGAGAACCTGAACTTCAGGCGTCCCACCAGCTTTGTTAGTTCAGGGTGTAGGCCACGTATGTTGGCCTCAAGCAGAGCGTCTTCACCAGCCCGGCGCGCGATGTCATTCACCTCGCTTCGGGTGCGTCCAACAATCTCCTCAATACGAGCCGGGTGTATCCGCCCATCCTGAATCATGCGCTCAAGAGAGCGGCGTGCCACTTCCTTGCGAATGGGATCAAAACAAGAGATCGTCACCGCTTCCGGTGTGTCATCAATGATGAGATCAGCACCAGTTGCAGCTTCAATAGCGCGAATGTTTCGGCCTTCACGACCGATCAATCTGCCCTTCATATCGTCGCTGGGCAGGGGTACAGACGAAACCGACTGCTCTGAAATCACATCAGACGCGAGTCGTTGAATTGCCCCACCAATGATTTCTCGAGCCGTCTCATCTGCACGTTCGTGAGCATCCTGTTCAGCGTCCCGCAGCATTCGGGCCGTATCGAACTGGATGTCTTCTTCTACACGCTTCAAAAGTTGGTCACGGGCTTCTGGAACAGCGAGACCGGAGATCTGCTCAAGGCGCTCAATCTCCTTCTCCTTCACCAGTGATAGGTCAGCCTGTTGTCGGCCTAGTTCGGTTTCCTTGTTTTGCAGTTTGGAAGTCTGGCTATCCAGACTTGAACTACGCTTATCGAGGTTCTCTTCCCTTTTATCAATTCTCCGCTGGTGTTTTTCTATGTCTTGCCGTCGAGACCTTAACTCCGCTTCCGCGGCAGTCTTCGTTTTGAGCGACTCTTCTTTTGCCTCTAGGAAGATCTCCTTGGAACGCTCTTCGGCGCGTCGTATCTGCTGTTGCGCCGTTTCAAAGGTTGCTCTCGTCTTCTGGCGTGCCAGTGCATTTCGCAGGTAAAAGCCACCTGCCCCAGCCAGAATCGAGACAACCAAGGCCACGATGACGGCAACCGGGATCGCTTCCATAATGGAATCCTTTGGCCGTCGACTGATTGTCGATGTTTTTTGTCCCCGCGAATTGCGGAGACGGGTATTTCTTTCTGCGCCAAGGTTACGTACTTGGCGAAATAGGTGTCAAGAAGCCAGCGACTTACGTCGGGTATACCAGAAACATTTACGAAGCAGGCGCTTATTCACGCTATTTCTATGACTAACGGTACGATAATCGTTCGAAGCTGGCTGGCTACTTGCTCAGCATCCCCATCAAACCGCGCTTGGAGCCGCCCCTGGCGAATTTCTTCATCATCTTCTGCACCTGAGTGAACTGGTTCATGAGCTGATTCACTTCAGTTGCGCTGGTTCCGCTGCCATCAGCGATGCGCTTGCGACGAGAGCCGTTGATCAGTTTGGGATTGCGGCGCTCCTCGGCGGTCATGGAAAGAATGATGGCCTCGATACGGGCGACTTTTGATTCGTCCATGTCCGCCGGGTTGAGCTTGTTCTTCATACGACCAAGGCCCGGAACCATGCCCATGATGTCCGTAATGGAGCCCATCTTCTTGATGGCCTTGAATTGATCCAGCAGATCGTTCATATCGAACTCAGATTTGCGGAGCTTTCTCTCAAGCTCTTTGGCGGCATCGAGGTCGAGTTCACCCTCAGCCTTTTCGATGAGTGACGCCACGTCACCCATACCAAGGATTCGGCCTGCCAATCGGTCGGGATGGTACGTCTCAAATGCGTCCACCTTTTCACCCGTGCCGATGTACTTGATGGGAACGCCAGTCGCCGAACGCATGGACAGTGCTGCACCACCACGGGAATCGCCATCCATCTTAGTGAGGATCATTCCGGATACGCCAATGCGTGAGTGGAACTCCCCACCTGATTGCACAGCATCCTGTCCGGTGAGCGCATCAAGAACAAGCAGCGTCTCTGCGGGATTGATCTTGTCCCGAAGTTCTTCCAGCTCCCCCATCAGCTCATCATCGATTGCTACACGACCGGCGGTGTCAATGATGAGCCAGTAGGAGTTTGCTGCCTGCGCCACCTTGATGGCGTTTTGAGCGACTTTCAACGGACTGTTCCCGGCGGGGTCTTCGCTGTGAACCGGAATATTGATCTGCTTGCCCAGTTGATTGAGCTGCTCGATCGCCGCAGGTCGCTGAAGGTCACATGCCGCTAGCATGACATCTTGCTTGGTTTCTTTGCGAATCTGGAGCGCCAGCTTCGCCGCAGAGGTCGTCTTACCGGCTCCGTTGAGTCCAACCATCATGATGATAGTTGGAGGCCTCTCCGAACGAGCCAACTCCTCGGTCTGGCCACCGAGAATGGATGTAAGTTCCGACTGCACGATCCTGACGACCGATTGCCCTGGCGTTAGCGAGCCGAATATGTCGTCTCCGATCGCTCTCTCTTTTACATTCTTTACGAACTGCCGAACAACTTTGAAATCGACGTCTGCCTCAAGCAGGGCGAGTCGTACTGCGCGCAGCGCCTCATCGATGTCCTTCTCCATCAGCCGCCCCTTCTTGGAGAGACCATTCAAGACGCCGCCGAGTTTGTCGCTTAGAGATTCGAACATGGGTTGCTGCTTGCCCTGGTGAAAATGAGATTGCCGATGAATCGAGGTGTGTTTGAAAAAAAGGTTTCCCGAGGCCCTCGAAGGGTACCTTTTTCTCCAAATACACCGTCAGTTCAGTGGTGTGACTGTCAATGAATGATATCAATAGTAGTTTTGCCGACAGCGTATCCGCACGTAAACTAGATTGATGCAACTGAAAGATGTAGATACTGGCGCCCTGGTGCGAATGGCGCCAATGGCGGACATTTCGAACCTGCCGTTTCGACTAATTGTGCGCCGATGCGGTAGCGGAATGACGACCAGCGAGGAGATAGACGCAACGTCGCTCGTCTATTCCAGTCGTCGCGCTATAGACACGGCGAAATTCCTGGAAGAAGAGCACCCCATCGCCATGCAACTGCTTGGCAATGAACCGGAATCGATGGCTGAGGCCGCCAGGATGCTGCAAGACATGGGTACCGATGTTGTCGACATCAACATGGGCTGCCCCGCCCGAAAGATTGTGGCCAAGGGCAAAGGCGCGGCGCTGATGCAGGACCTGGATAAATCCCGGGCAATCCTTGAGGCCGTGCGTGAGGCGATATCCATTCCGCTAACGATCAAGATTCGCGGCGGCTGGGACTATGAGCACCTGAATGCAGTAGAAGTTGCGGAACTGGCTGAATCCATTGGTATTGACGGCATCACAGTGCATCCCAGGACTCGATCCCAGAAATTCAGCGGCAAGGCACCATGGGAGATCATTCGAGGCGTTGTAGAGGCCGTCGATATCCCTGTGACAGGCAACGGCGACGTAACGAACCGGGCTGAAGCGCGCTTGATGGTCGAGCAGACGGGCTGCAATTCAGTGATGGTGGGGCGGGGTGCGATGGGCAACCCGTGGATATTCTCTGAAGAGTATGAACACATGGATCGGGATGCTCAGGACGAATTCAGGCGAAGTGTGATTGAAGATCACGTGCGCCTGATGGAAGAACACCTCTGGGAACGCCGTGCACTCATCCAGATCAAGAAGAACCTGGCCTGGTACATCACAACCGGCTGGCGAGCGCGCATCCGAAGGCGTGAGATTTTCGAATGCACGTCAGTCCCGCAGGTTTGGGACGTGTTCCTGGCCTTCTGGGAGATGCGACGCCACGATGAGGAGGTCATTGCACGGGCGCTGGCGGCTAAACGGCCGGTATCGCCTGTCGCTCCGTCTCCACTTCTTCAAACCACGATCCCAGCTGGCTCAGCATCTTCGTAGTTCGTTGAGGCTGATCTGACGCCAGATTGTTCGTCTCGTTGGGATCCGTGCTGAGGTCGTAGAGCTCTACTGGTCGTGGCTCTGGGATCACTCGCTCAGGCTCCGGCCAGCGGAACATCTCCGGGATGTTTTCTGCTTGGTACTTGTACTCGATGTCTTTCGCGACGTACCTATCGGCCAGTTCTTCGTCTTCTAGTGTCGCAAAGTGGATCCCGGAGTTCACGGGGCGCACAAGCTTCCAGTCGCCACTCCGCATTGCGGCGTTTGACGTTCCAATGGGAGCGTAGTTGTTCCACTGCCAGAACCTGTCCGGGTAGCTGGACTGGGCGTCACCCCGCAGGATCTGCGTCACATCGACACCATCGAGAGGCTTGCCTCCATCAACCGGAACATCGCTGAGCGACGTTAGCGTGGGCAGCCAGTCGCTGAAATGCATCGTATCGGCGAGTTCGCGACCACCACCTGGCATGCCGGCTGGCCAGTGCATGACCATGGGCACGCGTATGCCGCCCTCGTACACACTCCCCTTTGCACCATTGAAATCGCAGTTCCATCGTGTGGTATCGATAGACACGCCTTCTGGCACTTGATCGTCACGCAGCATGAACGCGGGGCCGTTATCGCAGGTGAACATGAGTATCGTGTCGTCTGCCAGTCCGCGGGCAGCTAGTTCCTGCCTGATTGCTGCTACGCCCTGGTCCATCACCTCAATCATGGCATACGTGAGTGCTACGCCACGTGAGAGGCCTTTGGACACATACTTCTCAGTTATGTCTTCAGGAGCCTGCAGAGGCGAGTGCGGAGCGTTGTACGGCACCATGAGGAAGAACGGCTCAGACTGGTGACGCTGGATGAAGCCAATCGCCTCCTGCGTGAGCACGTCAGTTAGATAGCGGCCGTCCGACATCTCGAACTGGCCGTTTCGGTCGAGCCGCCACTTGTAGTAGTCGGCCCAGCCGCCTCGAAAGCCAGCGAATTCATCGAATCCGCGTGCGTTGGGGTGAAATCGTGGATCAAGGGCGCCGTTGTGCCATTTACCCACCATTCCGGTGGAGTATCCGGCGCTCTTGAAGTGATCAGCGATGGTCATTTCACCAAGTGCAATGCGGTCCATGCCGAGCACTTCCTGAGGCGTGATGGCTCCCGTGCGAATGGGATATCTGCCCGTTAGAAGCGCTGCTCGAGAGGGCGAACAGACCGCCGATCCCGCGTAGTGTTGGCTGAGGCAGGTGCCATCGTCAATGAGCTGGTCCAGCGCTGGTGTCTCAACATAGCCGTTGTTGAACCGGCCAAAGTCACCGTATCCCATATCGTCGGCAACTATCAGCACCACGTTTGGACGGCTCATGCGGCGTTCTCCATTTATTCACGGTTCCATATCTCGTTGCGGAGGTTAGCAGTCTGGATCAACAGATTGTCTGAAGATTTTCACAAGGAGTTCTCAACATTGCGGGCGAATCATGGTGCCAGCGAAACAAAAGCAGCCCGCCCACCGGGACCACCCAGATAGCCGAGTACGGCACGGAGAACAACAAGTGATCAAGCGAAAACATCTAATAAGCACAGCAATCGGAGTTGTTGCCCTGGCAGCACTCTCAGGCGGCGTACTCTCCGCAACCAACGACCATCGTGGCGGCGGCGGCGGTTCGGACCTACGTGAGCGAGCTTCCGAAATCCTGGGTATCGACGCTGAGGACCTGGCAGACGCCTTCAGGCAGGCCCGAACGGAACTCTCCGATGAAGCGATGGCAGAACAGCTGGCTGCGCTGGTGGCCGACGGAACCATTACACAGGAGCAGGCTGATGAAGTGATCGCCTGGCAGGACGCCAAGCCTGCTGTACTCGATGAGATTGGCCCTGCAGATGGCGGACACCGTGGCGGCCCCATGGGTGAAGAGTCCAGACTTACAGCCCTTGTCGCTGATGGGACCATCACGCAGGAGCAGGCCGACGAGATCGCCGCGTGGCGCTACGCCAGGCCGGATGTTGTCGACGAGCTCAAGCCAGAGCGGGAGAACGGTCGCCGCGGACGACACGGCAGAGGTCACGGTCGAGGTGGTCACGGCAATGGTGGAGATGGACGATTCGGCGGCGAATTTGGCGGGCGATTCAGCCCTGGTGAGGGCGGCAGATTCCAGCTAGAGATTCCCGCGTAGATGGATCGCTCCAATTTGAAATCCCGGAAGCTCCGGAGCCCGACGCATAGACAGGTTTCCTCCAACCCGTCCCGTGGCCGGTCGGTCTCCCCGGGCCGACCGGCCACACGCCTTAATTCTCTACATGGGGCCGTAATTGGCTCTACCCAAAAGATGGGCACCTCAATTGAGGTGCCCGTCGCGCGTCTGCTGCATCAGGACTGCGACTTGTGCCAATCTTGATCAAGTTGTATCGTGCCGCGTCATTAGATCAAGGCTATTTCTAGAGATGGAGAACTCATTGGCATCACAAAATGGGGACCTGGGCAAGTGGAAGGGCATCTTCCCTGCAGTTCCAACACCATTCCACGATGATGGAACGGTAAACGAGGAAGCCTATCGGGCAATTCTGGAAGACAACATTGCACACGGCGTAAACGGTTTCTGGAACGCTGGAGGTACTGGCGAGGGTGCGATCATGAATGATCAGCAACGCACCACCGTTGCCAGAATCACCGGAGAAGTGTGTCAGGGACGTGCCCTATCGATCATGCACGTTGGCTCGCCAACGACCGCCAGTTCGGTAAAGGCGGCCAAAGCCGCTCGAGACTCTGGTTGCGACGCCATTTGCTGCGTACCGCCAATCACATACATGCCAACGGACCGGTCCCTCATCGAGCACTATCAGCGGGTTGCAGATGCGGCGGACCTTCCGTTCTTCTCATACAACCTCCCTCAGATGACGCAGATTGAGATCGTGCCGCCCCTGATGGAGAAGATTCAGGCCGGCGTGCCTCAATTGACTGGCCTCAAGCACTCAGCTGCCAACTTCTCAGACTTGCGAGATTACGTCCGAATGGGACTGAGAGCGTTTGTAGGCAACGGAAACCTTCTGCTACCTGCGCTGACCTATGGTGGCGCTGGTGTGGTTGATGCTCCTCCGGGCATTGCGCCCTGGGTCTACGTTGACTTGTTCAAGGCATGGGAAGAGGGCGACATGGAAACCGCAATCGCCCGGCAGGAAGAGACGTTCGAGATCGTGAAGTTCTGCAGGCTCTTCTCCTCAGCAGCCCACAACGTGAAGACGGTCTTCAGTGAACGACTGGGCATCGACTGCGGCAAGCCGCTCCCACCGCTCAACACCCTGAACGACGATGAGCTCACGCAAGTACGTCAGGCTGCCAGAGATCTGGGACTCACGAAGTCCAGGGTTGCTGCATAGCAATTCAGTGATTGACTGATCCCGGTCACCACACGCAATTAACAAAATAGCCCGGCCATTGCGGCCGGGCTATTTTTATCTATTTTTATCTAGCGGAATCTATCAATCCAACTGGCTATGCCCGCGGACGTCGTCTCCAGATGAAGAGTGCGAACGGTAGGGCCAGCAGGCCGAGGTGACCCGCAGACGTTGTTCCGCTTGGACCACTACAGCTACCGCCTGATACTGGTTCAGGCGTCGCAGTCGGAGCCACCGTAGGCAGCGGGGTCGGCGTTACTGGAATTGGCGTTGGCGTCGGAGTCGGCGACGGAGTGGCAGTTGGCGTTGGAGTTGGCGTAGGCGTACGCGTTGGTGCCGGGGTCGGCGTTGGCAGCGGTGTCGCAGTAGGCACCGGTGTCGCAGTAGGCAGCGGTGTCGCAGTAGGCACCGGTGTCGCAGTAGGCAGCGGTGTCGCAGTAGGCACCGGTGTCGCAGTAGGCAACGGCGTCTCGGTTGGCGTTGGAACCGGCACTGCTGTGGGTGTAGGAGCAAGTGCAACGGTCAGGTTAAAACCTGCACGCGTCTCGCCGGGGACAAAAGGAATAAGCTGGCTCGCCTTCTGCGTCCCAACAAAGAACTCTACGGGCTGTCCCTCAAACGACTCGAAGCCCGGATTTGCGACCAGTGTGTACTGACCGTTTATGACGATCCCAAGTGGTGAAGTGTAGTTTCCGATCTTCAAATAAACGGGCACACCGTCTGGTGCCACTCCAGCGCCAGCCAGAACGACGCCCTGATAGAACGCGGCCGCAGCCGACCTGGGTGTTGGGGTAGGGGTAGGTACGGGCAGTGAAGGGAAGTTCAGGTCAAGCACAAGAGACTTCGGGTAGCTTCGGTCCACAACGAATATAGGTTTCTGGTCTGCGACTATCTGACCTTCCAGAATGAACTCAATCTCGAGGCCAACCGCTTCCGTTGATGGACCAACGGTCAAACCGGCGTAGCGCCCGTTGCTGAGGTCCTCACCGATCGTAACAATTTCTGACTCAAACACGTCCGACACTCGGGCTTGAATGGTCAGGCCATCTGGGGCCCGTTCTCCTGCGATGGTTACATCGCCCTGATAAATAACAAGACTCATAGACGGTGGAGCCTGGGCGGTTGTCTCACTCTGATCAAACGAGAACAGCGCGATGACCACGATTGCGGCCGTCACAGCTATTAGACGTACAAGTTTCATCAGAAAGAAATCCCCTTACAAGAGAACACCCCCTCCCCGCGTTTGGGGAGGGGGTGTCCGTTATTGCCTTTTGGCAGGAACAATCAAACCGTGTTACGGAGTGATTGTTCCAGCTTTGGTGGCGAAGACCCAGAGGCCATCACCAACAAATACCGAATCCGTTGCGATCACCGAAGTAAAGGCACCGGTCAGAGCGTCGTAGCCGTAGATCTTCGAGACCTCTACGCCGTTCAAGTAAACCTCAGCTGATGCAACTGCGGCACCATCTACGATGGCTCCACTGACATCAATTACACCAATCAGGTTCCAACCTACAGCGACCGAAATCGTTGGAGGCAGAGTGGCTGCAGGAATTGAAGGGATTGCAACCTTGATCGGGTCGAACGAGCTTGTGTTTACCCAGATTCCCTGAGTCCCATCGAGTGTCTTCAGGCTACCAGTCAACTGACCGCTAACAGCATCACGGACCGAAGTCTGGAAGCTGCCAGAAGCTGCATCGTAGGTAATAACTGTCGTTACGTCGCTGTCAGTAATAACAGCATTGATGGAACCGTCAGCAGGTACACCTGGCAGGGACACGAGGTTCCAGCCAGCGATCAGAGCAAGACTGAAGTCATCGCGCTCGTCAATCGTGAACTTCGCCGAGTCATCATCACTGTCATTATCCGCAGCATCTGTTGCGGAAACTGTGATGGTGTGAGCGGCAAGGGTAAGTGCAGCTGCGCCACCCGGGAAACTCCCCGGTGAGAGGACGAACAACTTGTTATCCGCCGTGCTTGCGTTCAATGCGGCCAAAATGTCTACCGCAGTTCCGCTGCCAGTTGCAAACGTTGCGGCTGTAAGGGTTACTGCCTCAGCGTACTGAACCTGAACAAACGGACTTGAATTCGTAATCGTTGCTCCGCCTGCAGGCGTGAACGTTGGCGACGCCAGAGCGGTGTCGACTTCGAATGTCACTGCAGCGGTAGCAGAAGCATCACTGCCACCGAGTGAGCCGGCGTTGCCAGCTGCGTCGGAACCGGTGATTTCAATTGCCTGGTCACCATCAGCGAGGAGGTCATCGGTCTCATCAACTTCGACTTCCCACGTATTGGTGCCAGTCACCTTGATGCCCGTAATTGAACGAGCAACCGTTGAAGTGCCAACGCCTGTTGGCGTGTGGATCTGGATCACAGGCACGTTGCCCTGAATAGGCTCGTCAGACGTGATCGTTAAGTCAACGGTATTTTTCGTCAGAGACACGCTCAGCGTCGCCGTGAAGGTCGGCGCAAGACTGTCTACTGCTGTAGCAGCGTCCACTGAGGACGTGTTCCCAGCTGAGTCACCCAGAGCAGAAACTACCGTAACGGATGGAGTTGCATCTGGATCAAGAGCACCGGCTAATGTGAGTTGCACCGTGTTCTTGGCGTCGCTGAATACCTGCGCTGATACCGGCGTAATACCGGCCACGAGGAAGTCAGATTCCGAAACCGTCGATGCATCAAGGTCCTCGTCAAAGACGACAACCACTGATGTTGGGTCGTCGGCGGTGTCATCAAAAGTCTTTGTAACAGCGTCCCAGACCGTACCTACTGTTGCAGACACGATATTCGGCGCAACACGGTCAAGATTCAGCGTGTTGTCCTGATCGCCTATTGTGTCGGCGTCAGAGTCTGTTTGACCTGCGTTGCCCGCAATGTCAGAAACCGTCACATTCCAGCTAACTATTGTTTGCTGAGGTGAGTCAGTCGAATCTAGCAGGTTCGCTGCTGGTGTGAATTCCGCGGTGATAATCCCACCTGAAGCGGTGATGTCATCTGCGGCAAAGTTACCAACGCCGCTACCAGTCGCCCCGCCAACGTTAGACACAATATTGAAGGAGATCGTGTCCTGGTCAACACCAGATTCGTTGTCCGTAATTTGTACGGTGAATGTAGGCTTCCGCTTCTGCGTCTTCAACGTGTCGGCGGGACCAGTTACGTCAACCGTCGGCCCGGTTGTCTCAACCGTCGCCGAATCGGTCACGGTGACCGAAGTACCTGACACGGGACTATCGTCTTTAAATGACGCCGTGATCGTGTCCTGGTCAAGGTTAGCAAGCTTGAGCGTTGACGTACTTGTAGTTGCGGCGAGAGTCACTGTTACAGCGAACTCACCACCACTACCAGCGCTCGTCTCCGTCAGGGTCAAGATGATTCCAGTGGAATCCTGAGTGCTACTAATTGTCACGCCGGTGGTGATCTGCTGTATCGTGTCGATATCGTACGCGATTGTCAGGAGATCGTCGGTACCACCTGTGAGGGTGCCGATCAACGCAATAAACACACCGCCAGTTGGCGAGTTGTTCTGCACCACCGCAAAATCAATATCTCGGGTGGATGTCGAAACCCCAACATCGTAAATGGCAAAGTCTGACGAGTCGATTACACCATCGCCATTCGAATCGGCAAGATTGTCATCCAAATCGAAGAATTGCGTCACACCGCCCGCGGCGGTGAACGTAAAGTTTGTGGTTGCAGCCGTTGACGTATCGCGGTCAGCATCCTGAACCGTGACCTTTACCGCGCCAGTCGCGGTGTACCACGATTTATCAAGGCTGATCGTGGCGTTAACATCGGCTCGAACATCATTGCCCGTACCGATCAAACCGGCCACTGCCACTACTACCAGCGCTAAGGCTGCTAGAGCGGTTACCAATTTCGCTGATAGTTTCACAGCGTCAGTCCCCCTATTACTGGGCTCCTGTATTCGGTCCCACTGGCGCCGGGAACGCCCCTTTGCCTATAGCAGTGGTCCGACCAGAGTCTCTATATATGTGTACCGGAGTTAGGAAACTACCGATACAAATTTACCTTGGTTAGAACCAAACCAAAGAAACGACACAAAGTGCATCACGCTTCCGTTTGGATTCGCAAACGTGAGAATTTTTGCATTCCACCCGACTGCTGTCAAGCGAACTTTTACCCACGTTTGCACTCCTTTTCAGAATGCGACCAAACCGGTTTTACCCGGCTCCGTGATCTGTATCGTTCCCCGGATGCCCGGTTCACGCCTTCAGTTGCAACAATCGTAGTTGTCACCGCGAAACAGTGTCAATGGATTTTATTACCCATGTATTACCACTTCGCGCCTACAAAATTTGGTTTTACGATTGCTACGCTGTGGTAGCAGCCGCTTCTGGCTTCATTAATGAGGCCAAGAACTCTTCATTGGTCTGGGTCTTAGACAATCTCTCAATCACCCGCTCCGTGCCTTCTTCAGGCTTTCCAGAGTCGTTAGAGATGATCGATACCATTCGTCGAAGCAACCAGACTTGTCGCAGCTCTATCTCACTTAGAAGAAGTTCTTCACGTCGAGTACCACTGCGCTGAATATCGATTGCAGGGTAGATCCTGCGTTCAGCCAGCGCCCTATTAAGGTGGAGCTCCATGTTTCCGGTGCCCTTGAACTCCTCGTAAATGAGATCATCCAGTCGGCTACCGGTGTCGATCAGGCAGGTTGCGATGATCGTGAGACTGCCATCCGTTTCAACATTCCGGGCAGCGCCAAAGAATCTCTTAGGCGGATACAACGCGTTGGGGTCCATACCACCAGAAAGCGTCTTTCCTGAGCTTGGGACTGCAATGTTGTAGGCCCTGGCAAGCCGGGTCAAACTATCCACAAGGATGACCACGTCCAAACCAGACTCCACAAGCCTCTTGGCTCTGTCCAGTGCAACTTCGGCGGCTCGGCAGTGATCCTCTACTGGTTCGTCAAATGTAGAGCTGAACACTTCGCCATCAATGGAGCGCCGCATGTCCGTGACTTCTTCAGGCCGCTCACCAATGAGTGCAACAAGTAGATGTACGTGAGGCTGGTTGGCTGCGATGCCGTCGGCTATCTGCTGCAACAGAATTGTCTTCCCGGCTTTGGGTGGGGAAACAATCAGTGCTCGCTGGCCTTTGCCAACTGGAGCGACCATATCGATGAGCCTGGTCGAGTACAACTTAGGCGTTGTGGTGAGTTTGTACCGCTCTTCAGGAAAAAGCGGAGTCATGTCTTCAAATCGCGGCCGCTGGCGCGCTTCTTCCGGACTCTGGCCGTTTACTACTTCGATTCGAAGGAGGCCGTAGTAGCGCTCATTTTCCTTTGGAGCCTGGACCTGACCAGCTACCAGGTCACCTGTTCGAAGATTGAATCTCCGGACCTGTGACTGCGCAACGTAGATCTCCTGCGCTCCGGCCCCTCGCGTGCCACTTGGCTGGCGCAGGAATCCGTATCCATCATTCATAACGTCAAGGATGCCGGCACCAAGAAGAAGTTCATTCTCCTCAGCGGCAAGGGTAAGTAACTCTAGTATCAACTCAGTACGACGCGCTGGAATCCCGTTCTTGAGATTCTTCTTCAGTGCCATCTTCCTGAGTTCATCAGTTGTCTTGGCTCCAAGATCACCAAGTTGAGACTTCATCTCCTCTTCGGTGAGCTCCGGCAAGATTGGTGCGCCGTTTGCGACATCGCCGCCTTGGCTTCCGCCGCTTCCGCCTCTGCGATTGTTTGAACTACGTCGCCTACGATTTCCGCTTGAGCGGCTTCTGTTTCGAGGCTGTTGTGTGGTTGCCAGCTGGGAATCCTCCAGATGCTGTATCTGCGCGCACATCCCTTTCCCTGCCTGGTCATCAGGCAAAACAGGACTGGAGTGGCTACTTTTATATTGAAGTCGAGTTTGGGGTTTTTAGGGAATGGCTGTGGGTCTCTACTTTGACCAAGACATTGTTTGCGACCGATTTGGTGCAGCGAGTGTCTGCTGCACCGGTGCGGTAATTGAAGCCGCTTATGTGCTCCGGGCTGTTGCCAGCCTCCCTGGGATTTCGCGCTGTTCTGCCAAAGATAGCCTGAGGGCCAAAAGAGAACCAACTGCGGAAGTGAAGAAGGGGGTAGAAGCTCCGACGTGGAATCTTCTGATTGACCGGAGCAACCATGATGGTTGTTTCCTGATCAGACCCGTATGAATTATACCACACGATGCTGGCCGATCTAACCTCGCCCATTCTCTGATGCGAGGTTAACCACTTCTGGCACCACTTCTGTTAATGGCCCTTGCACCTCTTCTGGATGTGCCAAAGTCTCATCTCCAAGTTGCAACGGGGGCTGTCCACCCTCTCGTATTGTCTCTCTGGCAACATTAATGAACTCCCGGAATAACGGGTGAGGCCGATCTGGTCGAGAAAGGAACTCTGGGTGGAATTGAGAGCCAACCATAAAAGGGTGATCCAGAACTTCTGAGATCTCAACCAGTGAGCCATCAGGGGCGGCGCCACTGGCAATCAGCCCGGCCTCCTCTAAACGAGGACGGTAGTCGTTGTTGAACTCATACCTGTGACGGTGTCGCTCATCCACCACTTCCGCCCCGTAGGCTCGGGCCGCCACCGTCTCTTGCCGAAGTTGGCATGGGTAGACGCCCAATCGCATCGTGCCACCAGTGTCCACCAGATCCTCTTGACCCGGCAGATAGGCGATCACCGGGTCGGTCGAATCTGGATCAAACTCTGACGAGTGCGCTCCGGAGAGACCCATCACAGAGCGAGCGTACTCAATAACCATCACTTGCATGCCCAGACACAAACCAAGATACGGCACCTGACGAGTTCGAGCGTAATTGGCGGCGAGAATCATGCCTTCAACGCCCCGCGGGCCAAATCCTCCCGGCACAACGATGCCAGAAACGTCTGCAAGGAGTTCCTCAGGGCCTTCCGTTTCGATTTGCTCTGACGCCACCCATTTGATCTCGATGTCTCGATCATGAAATATCCCGGCGTGCCGTAGCGCTTCGAGTACTGAGATATATGAGTCTGGAAGATCCACGTACTTGCCGACGAGCGCGATCTTGACTGAAGGTTTTGGTGATCGAATCACGTCTGTCATCTCGGACCAGGCGGTCAGATTCGCGGGCTTACATTCGATGCCCAGGAATTCGACTATGTAGTCGCCAAGTTTCTGTTCTTCAAGGACCAGCGGCACGGCGTATACGGTGTCCAGCGTCTCCAGTCCCACTACTGCTTCAGATGGTACGTCACAGTAAAGCGAGATTTTCTCGCGCACTTCTGTAGTCACTTCATAGTCGCTCCGACACACGATTGCATCAGGCTGGATACCCATTGCCCGTAGTGCGTGAACGCTGTGCTGGGTAGGTTTTGTCTTCAGCTCCTTGGTGGCCCCTATATAAGGAAGCAGCGTCAGATGGACGTAGAAAGCATTTCCACGTCCCACGTCATTCCGCATCTGTCGGATGGCTTCCAGAAACGGCTGGCCTTCAATATCCCCAACCGTGCCGCCCACTTCAGCGACGATGACGTCTGCCTGAGACGTCTCCGCCAAGTCCATGAGGTGCGCTTTGATCAGATTGGTAACGTGGGGAACAGTTTGAATAGTTCCGCCAAGGAAGTGCCCCGCCCGCTCTTTATCGATTACCTCTGTATAAACCTGACCGGCGGTGACGTTTGAGTACTTTGAGGTTTCAATATCGATAAACCGCTCATAGTGCCCTAGATCCAGATCTGTCTCCGCACCATCAGCGGTCACGAATACTTCACCATGCTGATAGGGCGACATCGTTCCCGGGTCCACGTTCAAATATGGGTCCAACTTTGTGACCCCAATAGTCAGGCCACGGTTTTTAAGCATCCGCCCGAGTGATGCAACAACAATCCCCTTGCCCAGGGAACTCACAACGCCACCGGTGACAAATATAAATTTGGTCAAGAATTGCCTCCCGGCTGGTCGCCATCGCCCATCAATGGGCGCGCACAATTAGTCAGGGGAAAATATGGGTCAGTGGTTGGAGCGGGAGTTACGCCGCTTATCGACCGTGGTCGGTCGGATATAAGGTGAGGCTTTAGACTTGCCAAACGCCTTTTCTGTGACCGTCCATCTTTGAAACCCGCTACATGTTTGATTAAACACGCACGCTGCAATGAAATGTAACAAGAGCGTTCGGGACGTGGAAGATGGAGACTTTGAGGTACAACCAACTCTGTGATTCTATGAACGACCATACTGCGTGTCAATTGAGGAGCGGCGGATAAGCTTGGTCCAGCCTCTTGTTCTGGCTCTGGATTCGACCAGGAAGCTCCATCTTGTTGAGTATTGACTCAATCGCCCCTTGTGTTCACCCTGATCCGACCCACCAAACCAGACTGCAAAGCTAGACTGTTCTTTTTCTTGATCTGGCGCGACCAACCACCTCAGAGAGGCCCCCTGTTGAGATATCTCGTTCCAATCCTTCTACTGCTCTCACTAGCAATTGCCTGTGGTGGCAGCGACTCTCGCCCCGTCGTTTCCATTGGAGAAATTGGCGATTCCGGAGAGTTCGAACTTACCACAGTAGCATTCGCCCCGGGCGGAAGGATTCCAGCTCGATACACCTCTGGGGCGTATGCGGCCGTGCTGGACGATCCTGACGCGCCGGGAGGCACGTTCAAGCACGGGATTATTTTTGATATCGATCCTTCAGAAACCGGCCTGATCGAAGGAATTGAGAAGACGGAAGTGATAGTTGGAGGCGCGGTGCAACCAAACAATGACTTTAGTCGCACCGGCTACGGAGGGCCGTGTCCGCCAGAGGGCACTCAGCATCGCTACCAACTATTTGTCTACGCCTTGAGTGAAAGGCTGAACCTTCGCTCCACCGATTCTCAAACTACGGATTGTTGCCGTGCGCTCAGTCTGCTTTGACTTGGTGGCCTTGCCAGTGCCCGTCGCTTTAAGGGACTCTGGATCCGCAACCGCGCTCTCAGATTCCTCTGGCACTTCGAATGCTTCAACACTGCACGTATTCACGTCCTCAATCGCCGTTACAAGCGACTGAATAGTGTCGTCATCTGAGCCAGTCCCAAAGATTGCTTCCAACTGGTGGCCAGCGGTGCCCTCTTCGATTGCATTGGCTGAAGGCGCAGTGGAAAATACTTGCCCCACGGTCTCAATAGATGAGATCGCCTGGAACCAACGTACTGATGCCCACGGACATGTTTCATCCAGCGTGACGCTAATCTTTACGGAGCGTCGCTCGCTGTTCTCAACAAGGTAGTCGCGCAGTTCATTCGCCTTTGAGTCATCCAGATCCACCGTCTCTATCTCAGCATTATCTTCCTCAACCCCGGATTCATCTCCGGCCAGATTGAGGAGTTCTACAACTTCTGAAACGTCGATAGGCTCATCTGGCTCATCTATCAGGGCGTCTTTCAACTCCCTCAATAGATCAAGGCCTTGCCAGAAGCGCATCCACAACGGTTGTGGTTGGCGCCAGGCTGCCTTTCCGCACTTTGTCCAGAAGGGTCTCCATAGCATGACCAAGATCGGTCATCTCCTGGTACCCCAGCATGGCTGAGGAACCCTTCAGAGTATGTGCAGCCCGAAAGATCTCCTGAATCTCTTCGGATGAGTTCTCCTGTCCCTCTATTGCAACGATATTCTCGTCCAACAGTTGGAGTTGCTCATCCGCTTCCTCCAGAAAGACCTGTAGGTCTTCTCTTGTGATATCAGGATCCAGATTCATCCTGGTTGCCCCTCAAGGCGTGCGCCGGATTGTGGTTAGAAAATGTCAGCATTTGAATGGAGTTAGCGGGCACGGTGGCCCGCTAACTCCATTCAAATGAAACTCTGCAATTCGCCAGATGGCTAGGCAGTTGGCTAGGCGGCCATCGCTGCTTCGCCAATTTCAGACTGCTCGCTTGTGCTCAGAACCTGGTCAAGGTCGAGAAGGATGATCAAGCTTCGCGATCCCACGCAGGTAGCCTGAGTCAGCAGTCGTAATGACGTTTGAAGGTGGCTCTACCAGGTTGCTGGAAATCCGGAGGACTTCCGTGACTGCGTCAACAACCATCCCAATTTCGTGACCACCAATGTCTACGTTGACAATTCGGTTATCCTGATCACGATCTTTCTCCTCAAGGCCAAATCGGCTGCGGAGATCCACAACCGGTATCACCTTGCCGCGGAGGTTGATCACACCTTCAACAAATGCAGGGGTTCTTGGAACCTCTGTGATTTCCTGAAGTCGAATGATCTCTCGTACGGATTCAATGGAGATGCCGTAGGCCTCTCCGCTTAGGTCGAACACGACCAACTGCTGCTCGGCTGAGCTACTCTCGGTAGTCATGGCTAATGCCCCCGTTCTGCAATAATTCCCTTCGGTCAATCAACATCTGTGACTGATCTCCACGCAGATTGGGGTGACCCCGCTACGCAGATTCACGCTCGAATTCAGGGGGAGGCAACGTTTGCCTGTGGCCTTCCTCGAATGGAACGTAATCCAAACTTACCCAACCTGCGTGCCGGGGTTGATGAGGAGACGCCGAAGGGTCGTGCGGGTTTGTTCCAGAGGGATATGAGCGCCAATGCGCATACCCAACAGGGGGTTTTCAGGCAGATCGAATTTTTGCATCCAGATTTGAGATCAAAGACCGGGTCTGTGGAGATGGTTCAATCTCACCAAGACTGTCCGTCAGCTCAGTAACGGTAAGCATGTGATCGCGCAAAAGTGTCAGGTCTGATTCAGATGACATGTTGTCAGCATCAAGCACCAGCGCGGTGCGGTTGTTCCAAAAAAACGTGCGGTTAGTCCTACCGTCACGCACAATCTTGTCCACCATCCGTGGCGGGGCCAGAACGGCGCTCTTCGCGCCAGCGAATCCAACAGATTCAGATGAGTGATCGTGCAGGTCACAAGCAGCCGGGTCAAGCACCGGAAAATTGACGTTCAGCAGAGATATGACCTGTGAATCAACTACTTCCTGCACTATCTGGGCCGTGCGTTCTTGAATCGCCGGATCGCCGCCTTCATCAACGTTATGAATGGATAATGCGATAGACGGAACACCGTTCCTGAAGCCGTGAAGTGCCGCGCCAATCGTCCCGGAGAGTATTACGTCGCGGGCAACATTGTTTCCGGCGTTGTGTCCGCTCAAGACGATATCTGGTCGTTGGTCCATCACTTCGTGGATTCCCAGGATGGCCGTATCACCCGGCGTCCCGTTGACCGCGTATGCCGCGACGCCAGCGATGGGTGACGCATGCTCATCGATCCGCATTGGTGCGTGCATAGTCAAGGACGGGCCTACGCCTGAGCAGTCTCGATCTGGCGCAACGACTGTGACCTCGCCAAGGTGTTTCACTGCGTCTACAAGATGCCACAAACCGGGTGCTGCGATGCCGTCATCGTTAGTAATAAGAATTTTCATCCCGGGAGTCTACTTCAGCCGGGAACCTACTTCAGGACAATGTTGTCTATGAGTCTGGCACTGCTCAGATTTGCAGCAAGCGAGACGACCGCGCCAGATCGCGCAATTTCAAGCTCCTCGAACGATTGCGGATCAGCCACGCTTACGTAATCAAGGCTAATCAACTCTTCCAGAGCTATTTCAGCCTCAACAGCGGCCTTGAGCGCTTCAGGATTGCGTTCACCGGCATCCCAGAGCCTTTGCGCCTCTCGAAGTCCTCGGAAAAGAGCGGGAGTTGCAGCTCGTTCGGCAGCAGTCAGGTACCGGTTACGACTACTCAGCGCCAGACCATCGTCGTCGCGCACTGTGGAGATGATGCGATGGTCAACTTGCAGCCCGATCACCTGTGTCACATTGCGAATGACCACGTTCTGCTGCGCGTCCTTGGCTCCCCACACAGCGATATCTGGCCGGATGGAGCTACATATCTTGGCGACGACGGTCGCCACACCCCGGAAGTGCCCTGGGCGATGTGCGCCCTCAAGGACGTCTCCAACAGGGCCCGGATCCATCTCAGTGTCATCACCGGGTGGATACATCTCTGCGACTGATGGCATGAAGAGGACGTCCACGCCTTTTTCGCGGAATATGGCCAGGTCGCGTTCTGTGTCGACCGGATACCGATCCAGATCCTCATCCGCGGCAAACTGAGTTGGATTCAGGAATAGCGATGCGACCAGCGCTCGGCCAGCAGCACGCGCCTCATCAAGCAGCGCTTCGTGCCCACGGTGCATTCCGCCCAGAGTAGCCATTAGGGCGACCGGCGAATCTAAGCCCTTCCGGGCCTCAACCATCTCCCGAACTGTCTCAACAATTTCCAACAGCGCTAGTTGCCGCTGGCGACGTCAAGTTCGGTCACGTTGCTTTTTGTTTGAGGGCGGGCAGATTGCACGGACTCATCGTCAGTTGGGAACTCCCGCTTCTCGACTTCGTCCACGTACCGTCCTAGCGCGTCGATTATGACATCGCCAACCTGCGCGTACTTCTTGGCATGACGAGGGGTGAAATCTAGCGATAGTCCCATGATGTCGTGGAAAACCTGCACCTGGCCATCGCACTCAACACCAGCGCCAATACCAATCGTGGGAATCTCCAGCATTTCGGTGATCTCAGCCGCAAGCTCGGTAGGCACCAACTCAAGAACTATTGAGAATGCACCAGCCTCCTGAAGGGCGAGCGCGTCCTGAATGATCTGCTGTGCCCCATCCGCATCCCGACCCTGAACCCGGTATCCACCGAGCTGATTTACTGATTGCGGAGTGAGGCCAAGATGGCCCATGCCCGCGATACCTGCAGATGTAATTGCGCGAACGGATTCTGCCACGGCGACTCCGCCCTCAAGCTTCACTGCCTGAGCGCCGCCCTCTTTAATAAGGCGGCCTGCGGTTCGCAGTGCGTCTTCAGTGCTGGCCTGGTAGCTCATGAATGGCATATCGGCCACCACAAATGAGTTGCGATTCCCTCGCATCACAGCGGCAGTGGCACTCACGATGTCATCAACTGTGACGGGGATGGTGTTCTCATAGCCAAGCGTTGTCTGGCCTATTGAGTCACCCACCAGGATCATCGGCACGCCAACTTCATCAATCAGCCGGGCCGCGGTGTAGTCGTAAGCCGTGATCATCGTGATCGGCGTTCCCGACTTCTTCATCCGCTGAATATCGCGAACGGTATTTCTAGACATGGTTCTATCCTTCCGGTCGCCGCCACTCAGGGTCGACGCCAATTGAACCTCTGCTTCTCCTACGACCGCATTGCAACCCGAAGAAGCGCCTCTATTGTCGCGTAATCCTCAGAAGATATGTTGCCCTGTTCGTGAGCGATGGGCAGATGAGCCAGTGCGAGCGCCGCATACGCCGCGCCAATATCGCTCCCTGCAGCAGCGGTTGCGGCAAGGTGGGCACGAACGGTATCGACATCCCCTCGAACATACGGTCCCGTGATGGCACCCGGCACGCCGAGTCGCTCAATCTGCCCACCGGTCTGTGTGACCAGCGGTGCAAGGGCGTTGAGGCCATCTTCCCGCGTCATTCCAAACGTGGTCCACATGTCTGCTGCCAATCCCGTAAGCCCAGCCACAAGACCGCATGCCATCACCGCCGAAGCGTGATATGCCGCACGATCTGACGCTTTCAGTTGGAACGAACGAGCGCCCAGATCTTCGGCCAACGTCTGGAGCCAGGTAAAAAGTGGCGATGAATCCGACTCAATTGCAATTGTGACGCCACCAAAGTGATCCGTCATATGATGCGATGGTAAGGTCTGCATTGGATGCCAGCCACCAATCGCAGCACCCGCTTCAGATGCAGGATTGAGCACGCTCACTGCGGTTGCTCCGGAACAGTGAATGACCGCATCTAAGCCGGTCCAATCGATGCTGCTCCCAATATCAGAAATCGCCGCATCACCCGTGGTGACAAATACGATGGCGCACTCATTCGCAACTTGTTGAGCATCCGTGGTTGCTTCGGCACCCGTAATGCCAGCGGCCGCCTCACTTGCGGCATCCGGACCGCGGCGTGAGACAAGACCCACAGCGTAGCCATGTTCCGCCATCGTCTTAGCCAGGCTGGAACCCAACTTACCCGCGCCGATAAATCCGACAGACGTGGTGCGATCAAACGTAGGACTACTCACCGCCAAGATACTCACTTGCTGAAGGGATGCCGCCGAGGCCTGTCGCGTGTTCAACGGCTGAAAGAATGGCCTGCGTGACGGCGAGCGTAGCCGCGGCTCTGAGCCGGTCTGGATGGACCGGCCCGTGATCGCCCGTCGCCAGAGTAAAAATCGTATCGCCATCTGACTCGGTATGCGACGGTCGCACCGCCAGAGCAATCCCATCCTGCCCCGCACCCGCAAGTCGGCTGGCTGCTTTCTTGTCCATGGCGGCGTTGGTTGCGACTACCCCAATCACGGTATGCGGATTGCGGTCGAACCCGGATTGACGGTTCTCTGGTGGGTCGTTGATCAGAAGATCGTTCGAATCGACGAATCCTCCGCCAACACGTTTGTCTCGAGGCCCGGCGATGATCTCGCCGGTATCGGGATCAACAATTCCGCCGACGGCGTTCACCACGATCAGCGCACCAACAACAACATCGTCATCCAGCCGCACAGATGCCGTACCAATGCCGCCTTTGATACGGCGACGAGGGCCTTTCAGCGTGCCAAGCGCAGCGCCAGTTCCGGCTCCCACTGAGCCCTGTCCGAACTCGATACCCGCCGCTTCACAAGCTTTGTACCCAGCGTCTGCATCAGGAGTCACATCGCTTTTAAGCATTAGATCGAAGATAACGGTTGCTGGAATCAGAGGCACGGTCTTCCCGGCAAATTGGACGCCGATATCGTGCTCAGTCATGAATCGTGTTGCACCATCTGCCGTCGCCAATCCCCAGACGCTGCCGCCTGTCAGCATGTAGCCGTTCACCTGCTCTGCGCTGGCCAGAGGCTGCAGAAGCTCTGTCTCACGCGAACCTGGCGATGCTCCGCGCACATCGATTCCGCCAGTCGCCGCATGCTCACTCAGTACAACGGTGCAGCCAGTAGCGTGCTCAATATCCGTGTAGTGCCCCACTGTGACGCCCGGAACATCTGTGATCTTCCCGCTGATAGGTCCGCAACTCCTGTGTTTTGATTGGCCACTTGCCACTGTTGAAACTGTAGCACTCGCGCCGGATGCCTCGACGCTGACTCTCGGACCTGCAGATGAAACGCCCGCGCACGCACGCGAGGCCGAAGTGACAGAGGTGTTGGAGTTTGAAGGCTAAGTAGCGCGGCCGCTCGTCGTTTATCGCGTTTGTGATTATTGACACAATCTAAGCCGTAGCGCGAGAATTCCTTCTTGTGCGCATCCCGTGTACCTGATTGGAAGGTGGTTAATAGTGCATTACAACGCATCCGGCCTCCTGAAAGATCAAGTCGGGTCCAGTCGTGAGTTCACAGTCGAAGACCAAACCATTTCGACTGCGGAGGATCACTTCACCGACGTTTCGGGATACGTGGATCTATTAAAAACGGGCCGGGGCATACTGGTCCAGGCGGAGGTCACAGCCTCAACAATTGAAGAGTGCAGTCGCTGTCTGAAAGAAGCTGAATTTGAACTCGAAGTAGAGTTCGAAGAGGAGTTTCGACCGGTCAACAGGTTTTCCGGGATGATTGAGGCAGATGATGAATCGCCACCAGATTTCGACTATAGTGTCAACGAAGACAATACGATTGACTTCAGGGAATCTTTCCGACAGGCATTTGTAAGCGCTATCCCAATGGCACCCCTCTGCAAGCCTGAATGCAAAGGTCTCTGCTCCGAATGCTCTATTGACTTGAACCTTGAAGATTGCGATTGTAATGAGATAGATGGGTTGCCTGAATGGGCAGCAAGTCTCAAATCGCTAGAGATAAACTGACTAACCATGGCACCACTTCCAAAGAAAAAACACTCCAGAGCTCGCAAGGGCGGACGCGCTGCACATCACTTCATTTCTGCACCGGGAACCTCTATTTGTTCTACGTGCAGTTCTGTTAAGCTTCCGCATCGTGCCTGTCATGTATGTGGCACTTACAAAGGCCGTGAGGTCATTGAGTCAGACGCTGGCTCACAGGACATCACAGCACCAGTTGAGACCGACTCTTAGGTCAATACGGGAGAGCAATTCCAGCGATGGCAATTGACATAAGTACAACAATCAATTCTCAGGCTTTTATTTTTCCGGGTCAGGCCGCACAGGCCGTCGGAATGGGAAAAGATCTCTACGATAATTCCCCAGCCGCCCGAGAAGTTTTTAACGAAGTAGACGACGCCCTTGGTCGGAGCCTCACGACCCTCATGTTTGAGGGACCAATTGAGGATCTGACCGAGACCAGCAACGCACAGCCTGCGGTATCTGCCGTATCTCTGGCGTCTCACGCAGCAATATCAGAGGCTCTTGGCTCCGCACCAATGCCGTCAATGACAGCCGGTCATAGCCTTGGTGAGTACTCAGCTCTCGCGGTCTCAGGCGTACTTTCCGTAACCGACACCATCAAGCTGGTGGTCCAGCGTGGCCAGCTCATGCAGGAAGCCTGCGATGAGAAGCCCGGCGGCATGGTTGCCCTCATCGGCATCGACGAATTCGCAGTAGAAGATGTCTGTAGAGAGACTGGCGCAGAGCTCTCCAACATCAACACTGCACAGCAGATCATCATTAGCGGCGACCACCGCTCCCTTGCCCAGGCTATTGACCTTGCAGCAGCCCGTGGCGCCAAGAAGTGCATCCCACTCCAGGTTGGCGGGGCCTTCCACTCCGGACTCATGGAACCCGCACAGTCCGGCCTCAACGAAGTAATTGAGGCAGTCACTTTCAACGATCCAATCATTCCTATCGTGGGTAACTGCGGCGCAACCGCCCTTACCACTGGCGCAGAAGTGAAGGCGGAGTTGATGACTCAACTCACCTCCTGCGTACGATGGCAGCGCTCAATTGAATTCATGATTGAAAACGGCGTTGAGACATTCGTGGAAGTAGGACCGGGCAAGGTCCTCGCCGGGATGATCAAACGCATTGATAAGTCCCGAGAAATTATCTCAGTGGGCGACATGGAATCCGTGCGTTCATACGCAGCCTAGCTCCAGTTCTCGAATTCCAACTATTACTGAATTGACAAGGTTCCTCTGTGTGGCGTGATGACTATGGTGATGTCTCTGGCGAGATACCGCCAGATGAGATTGGCTGTCGGCGTCTAGCCCGGGCGGTAGCCGTGCAGGCTCTCTACGAGGCTGACCTCACCGGTCACGCCGGCTACCCCATCGCCAAAAGGCTTGCCGATGAAGCTGGAATTGGCGATGCCCCCGGGGAATTTGCCGTCTGGCTGGCTGAGACCGTAGAGACCAACCGAATCACGCTGGATGAGCGGCTCAAAGAGCTTGCCCCTATGTGGCCTATTGATCAGCTATCACCAATAGACCGAAATGTATTGCGTCTTGCTCTGGCAGAACTGGAGCATGGGAACAATGAGACGCCGCAGAAAGTGATAGTTAGCGAGGCAATTGAACTCGCCACGCTATTTGGCTCAGAAGGTTCCAAAACATTCGTGAACGGCGTTCTGGGCGCAGTGCTAGCATAGGTTCTGGCTTTCAGCCAACCTAGTGAAATAAACAGAAAACTTAAATCATCCCCAATACGGATTAAGACTTCGGAGGTTTTGAATGGCGAGTGTGTTTGAGCGGGTCCGAGATATCGCCGCAGACAAACTCAGCATAGAGGCAGATGACATCAAGGCGGAATCATCATTTACGAACGACCTGAATGCCGACTCACTTGATGTTGTTGAGTTGATCATGGCTCTTGAAGAAGAGTTCAGTGAAGGCGACACAACCGTCGAGATTTCCGACGAAGAAGCCGAAGCTTTGAACACGGTAAATGACGTCCTCGCATTCCTGGGAACCAAGGGAATATCCGACTAGGATTTGATGAGATGCTATCCGGTACGGGCGGCATCAATTCTTTCACTCTTGTGACAAACGGAATTGGGCGCTTGAGGCTGGCGTCGTTATGCAGTCAGATGAGCCCGGAACTGACCCACAATGGTCATCCATTTCGTCCCTTACACAGGACGTTCTCACTTGCACGCGTTGTGCCCTATCGGAAACGCGTACTAATGCGGTCCCCGGGGCTGGCTCTGAGTTCCCCGGAATACTGTTCATTGGTGAGGGCCCCGGCGCCAACGAAGATCAGCAAGGCAAGCCGTTCGTTGGGCGTTCTGGAGCGTTGCTAGATGAGCTATTGGCGCTGGCACCGCTCAGGCGTGAGGACGTGTACATCACAAACGTAGTGAAGTGCCGACCGCCTGAAAACCGTGATCCCTCACCTGATGAGGTTCGTGCCTGCTGGCCGTATCTTGAGGCGCAAATCCAGCTTCTGAAGCCAAGGGTGATCGCCACACTTGGCCGTCACTCACTAATGAGGTTCTTCCCGGACGCCCGCATATCAAGTTCGCACGGCCAAATATTGAGTTGGAGGGATGGCATCGTAATATTCCCTCTCTACCACCCCGCCGCCGGATTGCGTTCGACCAAGCTCAAGGATGCGTTGAAGAAAGATATCTTGAAGCTGCCGCAGGCGATGATCGCAGCGCTCGAGTCCGAGCGGAAATCAGAAAACTAACCCGCCTCCACGCGAGGCGAAAACTAAATCCCGGCGAAAGACCACAGAGACTTTTCGCCAATACAAATATTTCTTGTTACACCACAACTCCTGAAGATAGGCTCTAGAAAAATACATGGCGAATAGTTCAAATAAAACCAAATCTCCCCTACGCATAATCCCACTGGGTGGCCTGGGCGAGATTGGTAAAAACATGATGGTCCTGGAAACGTCTGAGGACATCATAATCATCGATTCCGGCGTGCTCTTCCCGGCCGTTGAGATGATGGGCGTAGACGTAGTAATCCCCAACATCAGCTACCTGGTTGCAAACGCTTCACGCGTTCGAGCGCTACTGATAACCCACGGTCATGAAGACCACATTGGTGCAATTCCTTATGTGCTCAAGGCACTAAAGATTCCGATCTATGCCCCACGCATGGCGGCAGCTCTAATCCGAGAGCGCCTGAAAGAGCACAAGCTTGGCTACAAGCCAGATATCAATGAGATCACACCTCACAAACCAGTAAACATCGGTAAGCTCACCGCTACCTGGTTCGACGTTTGCCACAGCATTCCAGACGCCACAGGAATCGCGATAGATACACCATTTGGAAAAGTGATCCACACCGGCGACTTCAAGATCGACACCGATCCGGTAGTTGGCGAGCCATTTGACTACGCCGGCCTCTCAAAGATCGTTGGCGATGGCGTCTTCCTGCTGATGTCTGACTCAACCTACGCAGAAGACGAGGGCCACTCCGACTCAGATCGCGTAATCATTGATCCAATCAACCAGATGATAAGTGGCGCAACAGGACGGGTATTCCTCTCCTGTTTCGCATCGCAGGTTGCCCGTATTCAGATCGCTGTTGACGCCGCAGTGCAAAATGATCGCAAGATCGCCGTTCTGGGACGGAGCATGCAGAACTACATCCGCATCAGCAGAGAACTCGGCCATCTTGATATGCCAGACAATTTGCTCATCTCACCATCAACGGCGAATTCAATCCCCGATAGCCAAGTCCTCTTCCTCACGACAGGAAGCCAGGGTGAATCAAGAGCCGCACTGGCCCGTATCGCTCGAGTAGATCACAGAGAGGTTCGTCTCAAGCCCACCGATACGGTGATCATCTCCGCTACGCCAATCCCGGGCAATGAGACCGCTGTCTCCGCCACTCAGGATGATCTTGCAAAACTGGGCGCCCGTCTGTTCAACCACAAGAACCAGAAAGTTCACGTGCACGGCCATGCCCAGCGCGAGGAGCTTCGCACCATGATCAACATCACCAAACCACGCTACTTCGTTCCGATTCACGGTGAATACAGAATGCTCACGTCGCACGTCGACCTTGCAATTGCGCAGGGAGTGGACGAGGACGATGCGTTTGTCCTGACCGACGGCGATGTTCTTGAACTGGATAATGAGTCAGGGTGGGTCTCAGAGAAGATCGACGCCGGACACGTGTTCGTTGATGGCCTTGGCCTCTGGGATGAGCGCGTCGGCGTGATCGATGAGCGTCGGTTGCTATCACGAGACGGCATTGTCAACGTCATCATTCCGCGCAACGCCTCCACCGGTCGAATTATGGGTGCTCCACGAATAACTTCAGTTGGCTTCGTAGCAGAAGAAGATGCCACCGGCCTGTTCGAAGACACTCTAGATGAGATTCAAAATTACCTTGACCGTTCTCGCACAGGAAAAATAGAGTGGAATGAAATTGAGGCCACAATCAAGGGCACAGTCGAGAAGTTTCTGCACCGCAGAACTCGTCGACGCCCGCTCGTGGTCCCAATTGCTATAGACGTGTAAGAAAGACAGGTGACACTGTGGTGACAATACCTCTGAGACTCTTGAAGGTTCTCGCTAGACTCGTCACTCCTGTGCTCGCCAGTCCTGAAGGCAGATTTGGCGTCATTGCCATCGCCACCGGGATTCTCGTCGCCCTCTTTGCCCGCGATCTGGCCATTGAGACTTTTGGCTGGGGGCTTGTTCCCGCCTCGCTCTGGCTGGGCGGAGTTCTCGCAATTGGTCTCTCCCGACCAACTTTGATCCAGAAGTTCTGGCAGCCGACAGTGGCCACCGGGCTTATAGCCGTAGCCGCCATCGGCGTGCTGGGGATTCTGGACGGTGCCGACGACACTCTTCTTGAAGACAGCACCTACGCTGGGCTGGCCGGTGAAGCGATTGTTCGATTGCCCGCAGAGTGGAAAGTTGGCGAGGCTACTTTCGCTCAGACCGCAGGCGCTGTCGCCAGAATTGCTGTGCTTGTTGTCATTAGCCTGAACGTCCTGTGGCCGGGCAGATCTCGAATCATTTACATCCTCCTGGGTCGCATGATGCTGCTGGTAAGCAAGCTCACCGGCAAGCGGATCAGACAGGGAGAGTTGAGCCTAATAGCACTGATCAAGCGGCGATATGAGGCACGCAAAGTGGCACAAGCCGCAGCAGCTGAAGCAAAGGCACAGGCGATCGCGTCAGGTGCCGTTGATACCGAATCATCGCTGCAAAAAAACCCGTCCTACGTGGTGAGTCACTCCGAACCTGAAGTCACCGGTATGGTTGCCCCGGAAGGTGCAACTGCGGAAGACGGAATCCCGGCCGAACCAACGCCCTCATCCATAGTTCCAGACTCACTGCCACAGACAACCCGAGACGAACTGTGGACTGGCGCCGAGGCGTCTGCTGTGTCCGCGCTGGTTGATGCAGCGCGACGGGCTTCCGGGACATTGGAAGAAGGAGACGGAACTCCTGCGGCCGCCGACTCAGAATCTGAAGTCGAAGAAGAAGCCATCACTACCATGCCGCGCTTTGAATGGAAGCTACCGGACATCAAGATTCTAGGCGTTGGCAAATCTGGCGGTATAACAAAATCTGAAATCCAGGAAACCAGCGACCTCATCGTTGAAACGCTCACCGATCACGGTGTGGACGTCAGCGTTGACCAGGTTCGTACTGGCCCCACAGTCACGATGTACGGCATTGCGCCCGGCTACAACGCGGGTAAGGCCACGGGATCAGAGCAGGCCCGCGCCACCAAGCGTGTACGGGTCGACACTATTCTCAATCGAGAAAAAGACCTTGCACTAGCCCTGGCATCTCCCAGTCTGCGGTTCGAAGCTCCAATACCGGGCGCGTCCCTGGTCGGCATAGAAGTGCCAAACGCTAATCCCACGATGGTTGCGCTCCGTTCTGTGATGGAGACCGAGGCATTCGTGGAGTTTGAAGCCAGTGCCGCACTTCCCGTGGCTCTGGGCATCGGCAGCGGTGGAGATGCCGTGTTCGCCGATCTCACAAAGATGCCACATACGCTGGTCGCTGGAGCAACCGGCTCCGGTAAAAGCGTTTGCATGAACAGCATCATCACAGGACTCCTGCTCTATAGAACTCCGGCAGAAGTCCGACTGGTTCTAATTGACCCGAAGCGGGTTGAACTAACACCGTACGCTGGCGTACCCCATTTGATGATCCCGCCAGTTGTCGAAGCAGACGTCGCGGTCAACGCGCTCAAAGGCCTCGTAACAGAGATGATGGAGCGCTTCCAACTGCTTGAAAAGGCGGGTGCTAAGAACATTGCTACTTACAACGAAAAATCTGAGACCAACCTCCCGTACATCGTTGTAGCCGTAGATGAGTTGGCAGACCTGATGCTCACATCTGCCAACGAAGTCGAGCGTCTTCTGGTTCGTCTAGCGCAACTGGGCCGAGCAACTGGCATCCACCTCGTGGTTGCAACACAACGCCCATCTGTGGATGTCGTCACGGGCCTGATCAAAGCCAACTTCCCAAGTCGTATTAGCTTCAGCCTCACGTCCCAGATCGACTCACGAACGATCATCGACTCGCCGGGTGCCGAGAAACTGCTTGGCAAGGGAGACATGCTCTTCCTCCCGATTGACCGCGCCAAGCCGTTGCGGGTGCAGGGAGCGTTCCTCGCTGACAATGAAGTTGAGGAAGTGGTCAGTCACTGGCAGAAATCTGGCGGACCGCCGCTACCGCCGCTTGCTATTCCAGAAGAGGTCACCAGCAGCTTCGACGATGATAGTCGGTCGTCTGGCGGCGGTAATGATGAGCTCTTCGACCGTGCACTGGAACTCGCCCACACGCAGACGAAGCTTTCAACATCGCTCCTGCAGCGCAGGCTGAGAATTGGTTATCCACGAGCGGCAAGGTTGATGGACGAACTGGAAGATGCTGGCGTTGTCGGCCCCGGTGAACCGGGTAAGCCCCGGGTTGTTATCGGCTAAGAAATCGCCAGCGGGATTCCCGTCGTAATCCCAACGTAACAGCACGTCCGGTAACATCCTCAGTATCGGTCGTCGCAATTCTTCAGCATGGACGATAGCAAGCGAGCCCGTGGCAGATATCACACCGCTCTTTCCGGACGAAGTCCCAGAAGGCGGAAATACCACTCACACACATCAGGACCGCGAGTTGGTCCTGGATGATGCTCGCGCCTCATGTTTGATGTGCGGCGGGAAGCTCCGCGACAATGAGATATATCAGCGATATCTGGTTTGCCCCCACTGTAATTTCCACTACAACCTCTCTGCGCGTCAGCGGGTTGAATCACTTGCTGATGCTGGCAGTTTTCAAGAGACTAACCGCTGGATCCAATCCATTGATCCGTTGTCGTTCTCCCCTCGCGTCTCCTACCGAGTTCGGCTTCTGGCTGACCAGCAACGAACGGGACTGGCGGAGGCTGCCGTAACTGGAACTTGCACTATTGGTGGCACGGAGGCGGTGCTGATTGTGCTGGACTTTGGCTTCCTTGGCGGCAGCATGGGCCTGGTGGTTGGAGAAAAGGTTGCCCTGGCGCTTGAGTTGGCTGCTCGAAAAAAGATCCCTGCCGTTGCAATGATCACGTCAGGTGGTGCGCGCATTCAAGAAGGCGTGCTCTCCTTGATGCAGATGGCAAAAACGACGATTGCGGTCAATACGCTGCACGATAAAGGCATGCCGCTGATCGCGATTCTTGGAAATCCTGCTACCGGGCAGGTTTACGCAAGCTTTGGATCGCTGGCGGATGTCATATTTGCTGAGCCGGGAGCCCACATTGGGTTTGCTCCCTTCCGGGCGTTGCAGGATTCCGAAGAACGCAGGATAGCCGCAGAACATTACACGGCCGAGAACTTCCAGAAGTTCGGGCTGGTTGATGTCGTGGTTGATCGGCGTGAGGCGAAAGACAGCCTCTCCATGATCCTTGACCTTATGAATCCCGATTTCCATCTCAGTGGCTCAAAAAATGCCCGGCACGCTCCCGTTCGATTGCCGCGGCTGGAGCCGTGGGAGATGGTTCAACTCTCTCGGCGACCGGACCGGCCAAGAGCCGTCGACTATATCGAGCGCATGTTCGTGCAGTTCGTGGAACTACACGGCGACCGCCTGACCGGTGATGACGAAAACATCATCATTGGGATGGGTCGTCTGGCGGGTACTTCTTGCATAGTAATCGCCCAACAGAACAACCGCGATGGCGAACCCGGTAGACCGACTGGCGTAGGGCCTGAGGGATTCCGGAAAGCGAGACGGGCAGTCAAGCTTGCCGGTCGGTTCAAATTACCGATCATCTCCCTGATCGATACTCCCGGTGCTCAACAAGATCTCAGTGCGGAGCAACGCGGCCTTGGTGGTGCAATAGCTCTGATGATCGCTGAGATGGCCAAAGTACCGACTGGGTCAATCTCAGTCCTAATTGGTGAAGGCGGTAGCGAAGCGGCCCTAGCATTCAGCGTATCTGACCGCGTTCTCATGATGCAGAACGCCATCTACTCCCCAATTCCGCCCGAAGAGGGCGCAGCGAGCGAATTCCGTGACTCCCAGCGTGCCGATGAGATGGCAAGAGCGCTGCGTCTGACTTCGATTGACTGCCATGAGATGGGAATTATCGACGCCATCGTTCCAGAGCCAGAGGGCGGCGCCCACACCTCTCCGGATGAGGCGGCACGGCTTCTCAGACGCGCTCTGATGCAAGAGTTGCTGAACGTGCAGGGAGTCTATTCACGCACTCTGGTGCGCCGCCGTCAGCGGAAGTACCGCAGAGTTGGCGAGTATGGCAGCCGTTTCCGCAACACAGTACGCCGCGAACTCAAATCAGTTGGCGCAGGTATCACCGCCACCTTCCGCGCTATCGGTCGAAGCTCTGATCCGCCCGATAGCGATAGCGAAATCGACGATTCTCCTCGTAAGGCTGACTAGCCCCGGCTACTAAACCAGCGGATCAACCTGCTGCGTAGGCGTGTCACCACGCCCCACTCGGCGAGCGTTATCGTACGATGATAGAAGTGCTCGTTCAACCCGCTCCTCGGTGCTTCCAGCCATATGCGGCGTCACTACGCAATTGTCCATATTGAGCAGCGGATTGTTCACGCTAGTTGGCTCCACCTCGACCACATCGACGCCTGCCGCGGCAATTTCGCCGGACTCAAGCGCTGCGATCAGGTCAACCTCGTCGTGGACCGGCCCTCGGCACGTGTTGATGAAGATGGCCGTGTCCTTCATCGCTTTGAACGCAGCAGCATTGAACATGCCTTGTGTGCCGGAATAAAGCGGCACATGAGCCGTTACGACATCCGAGATCTCCAACAACTCTTCAAACGGCACCTTGCGAATATTCAGTTCTCGTTCAACCACCTCAGGAATCTTGCGGGGGTCTGAATAGATGAGCTCACAGTCAAAGCCGATCAAGCGTCGAGCAACGAGGCTTCCAATGTTCCCGAGGCCAACGATGCCTACCGTTCGGCCCATAAGCTCAAAAAGAGGCTTCGAGCGAGCGGTATCTGCCCACGAGCCGTCGCGTGCGCCGTCCACACCCGGGACGATGCGATTGAGGACCATGAGCATCAGCGCTATGGCGTGCTGCGATACAGCAGGAGCGACCTGCGGCGAGGAGTTAGAGACGAATACCCCCAACTCTTTTACAGCTGGGACGTCCACCTGGTCGTAACCAGCGCTCATCAACTGAAGCAGCTTCAGGTTGGGCAGCGCTGCAATCTCCTCGGTACTGAGCGACAGTCCACCCAGGATCAGGGTTTGAGTCTCTGCAAGCAATGCCTTGCGCTCTTCCCACGGAAGATCTGGATCCACAATGCCAAAATCAATGTCGTGGGGCGCCAGATCGGCTGCCATGATGGTTCGAGGATTATCTGGCGGTCCGTAGTAGACGACTCGGTTTGTCATTGTGCGTTGGGCTCCGGTGTTTGTTCGCTGATCGCTCGGCGGCAGAATATACCATCCAAAAATCCAAGGAGCGATTCAACTGATGTCTACGATTGACTGCGTGTCTGCTGGAGGATACGCTTCGGTTGTGATGAAATGCCGTCTAAGGCAAACTGCCGGGGAGCCTCACTGAAGGCTGAGAGGGCGAAAGCGCCGACCCGTAAACCTGATCTGGGTAATGCCAGCGGAGGGATGCGTCCTCCCGCTCACAGCCAACCCGGAACAGTCTTGTCTTTGGCTGAAAAATGATTGTTGAAGATTTAAGAGCGAGTAATTCATGAGCGATATGCTGACAATTGGTGGCAAGAACTTCACGTCCCGTCTTATGACTGGGACGGGAAAACACCGGAACACGGAAGATTTGCTTGCCGCGCTGGAGGGATCTCAATGCGAGATCATCACCGTGGCAATTGGCCGGCTGAATCTTGAAGATCCCAACGAAAAGACCCTCCTGGATGACATCGACTGGGACAAATACACCATCTTGCCGAACACAGCGGGCAGCGCCACTGCTGAGCAAGCGGTGATGGTCGCACGGCTCGCAAGACAGGTCACAGGCTCAAATTGGGTGAAGGTTGAGGTCATTCCGGACGCCAAGTACTTGCTGCCCGACCCGATCGGAACGCTGGAAGCGAGCAAGATACTGGTCGATGACGGCTTCACCGTGCTTCCCTACATCACTGCAGATGTCATTCTGGCGGAGAGACTGCAAGAAGCCGGATGCGCAACGGTCATGCCGTTGGGGTCACCTATCGGTTCCGGGCAGGGCGTGAAAACCCGCGAAGAGATCGAGATAATCATTGAACGTGCCGAGGTGCCCGTTGTGGTGGATGCGGGCCTTGGCGTCCCATCTGACGCATCTATGGTGATGGAACTGGGTGCAGACGCAGTGCTGGTGAACACCGCAATCGCTCAAGCACAAGATGCCGGACTCATGGGAGAGGCGTTCAGGCTGGGCGTGGATGGTGGACGCAAAGCCTTTCTGGCAGGACGGATTCCCGAGAAAAACTATGCCACCACTTCAAGCCCCGGTGCTGGCATAGCCCCGGCATCCGCGGGTTAAGCAGGAATCCCTGTGGGTAGTCCCCTTCCGGAGAAGCTTCTCTGCCTGGTTACAGACCGCTCGATATTCGAAGCAGGACGCCATCCTCCAGAGGCGCGCGTCGTCGATGCGGCCAGCAAGGCGGTGTCCGGTGGCGTGAACATGTTGCAGCTCAGGGAGAAGGGTCTTCCGAGCCGTGATCTCCTCGCTCTGGCTCGAGAGGTACGCAAAGTAACTCGAAACGGCGCTGTGTTCATCGTCAACGATCGCGTCGACGTTGCGATCGCCTCTGGCGCCGATGGCGTGCAACTGGGTGAGCAGTCAATACCAATCTCTGCTGCTCGCAAGGTTGCAGGCGATGATTTTCTGATCGGGCGATCAGTCCACGATCTGTTTGGGGCAGAGGAAGCTGAGCACGATGGCGCTGATTTCCTTGTTGTAGGAACAATATTTCAATCACGATCACACCCAGGACTTTCTGCGGCCGGAACTCAGTTGATCGCAGAGATACGCGAGCACGTTGCGATACCGGTCATTGGCATAGGCGGTATAACTGCGGCCAATGCGATGCAAGTCCTTGATGCGGGAGCGGATGGCGTTGCGGTAATAGGCGCCATACTGGATGCGGTGGATCACCGGGCAGCAGCGGAAAAGCTGTCAGATGCCATCGGGTTGACTGAGTTGGCGCCAGGCACAACAAGCAATGGAACAAATTAGTGATATCTATCGTTGTTAATGGCAAGCCTGTTGAGCTAGATCAGCCAATGTCAGTGACCGACTACTTAACCCATATTGGGTTTGAGGGACGCCGAGTTGCTGTAGCGGTGAACTCCGAAGTCCTGCAGATCGAAGAGTACGAAGCCACGGTCATTGGCGACGGTGACACGGTTGAAGTGGTGCGGGCTGTAGGCGGCGGATAGAGCCCCATGGCTTTCGGTGGTCGACCTCTCAGAAACGGATGTCCCTTCGGAGCCTGAATCCCATGTTAGAATCCGCTACCAGATTCAAATAAATACCCATCTATGGGCTGTTCCTGTCACCGCGAAAGAGGAGTGTGGGATGCGTCTAAGGCTAGCTGCACCGACCATACTGGTCAGTACTTTGGTTATTTCGATCGTTGCTGTTGGGTGTTTGCAAACGGTAGAGTCGGTCGTCCAAACAACTACCGCCGAGCAAAAAGATGCTAACCGTATGCAAACTCGGGAGGCTCTCATCGCTGCTGGACGAGACCCTGACACGGAGGGACTTGTGGTCGTGGGCGAAGGTAGCCTGGCACAGAAGGTCCAGCAGACCTCGGCTGCGATAAGGGAAGCTACACAAGAGGCCGGCGGTGGCCAGGGTGGCGAGCAGGTAACACTGCGAAATGGTCAACTGGTATCAGCGGCAGTAGCCACTGAGATTGCCGCATTCGGCACGCAAGAGCAACCACTAGTTGCTCCAGAAGAGGGAGCGGTTGAGAGCGGAGTAATCTTGGTAAACATCGAAAGTGGGGGATCCATGAATCCCCCAATCGTGAAAATTACACCCGGGTCAACAGTCCGATGGGAGTGGACTGACAGGTCCATGCACTCAACAAAGTCTGATACAGACCTGGCAGAAAGCTGGGACTCAAAAGCCATAACCAGAGGTATGTTCGATAAAGAAAACCCTTCTTATGAACACACTTTTACTACCCCGGGACGCTACCCCTACGGGTCCAGAGTGTCTGGCGATACCAGTGATGGAACGATATTCGTGATTGAGGAGTAACCCTCCCCAAGGTATTCCAATGACGGGCGACTCAACTGAGTCGCCCGTTTTGATTTTAGGGACG
>Ga0114999_10000281_pt1 | contig 76253 bp, 72 predicted proteins | sample ArcticOcean_MG_C_3_FD_89820 | JGI IMG/M metagenome (GOLD analysis project Ga0114999, IMG submission 89820) | Marine microbial communities from western Arctic Ocean - ArcticOcean_MG_CB8_126 | ecosystem: Environmental > Aquatic > Marine > Oceanic | place: Arctic Ocean: Canada Basin | collected...
CTTGTTTGGCGCTACACCGACTCACAGAAGCCGGGTACCCGGATGGTAAAGGTTTTCCGTTCGTTGAGATGTGGCTGCGGGGCGGGGAATCAAACCCAACCAAAGATGCGATGGAAGGGATTCAGGCGATGCTCAAGCAGAATCTGAACATCGATATCGCCGTCCGTAATGTCGAGCGCAAAATCTTTATGGACGCGCTGAATGGCCACACCCTTGAACTCGGTCTCGTGCCCTACGGCTATGACTATGTAGATGCCAGCAACCTCCTCTCCCTCTGGATGTCGAACGGCCGGCATGGTTGGCGCAGCGACCGATTCGACCAACTGGTTGTTCAGGGCGGTACGATTGTTGGCGATCCGGTCCGCCGCCGAGGTGTCTATCAAGAAGCCGAACGCCTTCTTGTTGAAGACGTCGGCGCGGTATTTCTGTGGCACAGCAAGAACAATCAGATCTGGAAATCCAACATCAGGGGCGATGCCATAGAACCAAATATCCACGGTTACCGCGCCTGGCGCTGGGATCAGGTACAAAACCTTTCCACGACAATCTATTTTACCAATGAGGCGCGCAAGGGGCGAAGAGCAAATTTTTGGGAACGGTTGTTTGGGGGGTAAGCGTTGGGATGGGAGGAAAGATAATGTACCCGGTCGAATTCAACAATAGGATTTCGACCGGGTATTTTTTATGCCTTATTTACAGCATCATATAAGAAGAACGCACGCAGCCGTTCGACGGCAAGAACCTCTTCCCCGTCACGCATACATCGAGTGACGACTTTATTGCCGTCGTTAAGACCCGATATAGCCAGGCGGGGTTTGCCCTCTTTCAGTCTCGTCCGCATTTCTCCCCGACTCACAGGAATGATCTGTTCATCCCATTCAAGGGCAACATGGGGTATACCACGGGCACTGGCGCCAACCGTAGCCTGAAGTCCCGGAATATCTTGTAGCTGATTGTTGATGTACTGTGCTTTGGCCAGCCACCGCTGTTGTATGACCTCATGGTTAAGGTTCTCATATCTATTAAGCGCAGTGATGAGACCGATGATCTCTTCCTTACCAACTTTCATACCGCGGCCGAGATGCCCACTTGGGGCCGCCTGCATCCGTGCCGCCTCGACCAGATCAGCGCGACCAGCCAGGATACCCGATGATTGTGGCCCTCGGATGCCCTTGCCGCCACTGATAATCACCAGGTCCCCGCCCATCTCGGTATACCGGGTCAGATTTACTGCCGGCGGTAGTTCGGAGGCGGCATCAATCATGACAGGCACCCCGGTTTTCTTACCGAGTTCGACAAACTCCGCCGGCATCATGACGGTCGGATCATCGGCCTGTTCATGTTCTACCATAGCCACACAGGCGATCATAGCCGTGTTTTCATTGATGGCATTGATAAATTGTTCTCTCTTTTCCACCTCAACGATGGTCATACCGGCGGCCCGGTACGCCCGGTCATAAAAAAAACGATGGGGCGTCTGAATCAGGCATTCCTTTTTGGCCCAAGTCGGATGAGGCAGTGCTTTCATCTTTTCCGTATCCGTGCCTGTCAGACAGGCTGCTGAGCCCAGGACCAAACCCCCGAATGCGCCGGAGGTAACCAGAGCCGCTTCCGCATGGACTACTTCCGCAACCCGTTTGCCGGCTGCGATTGTCAGCTCGTCCATATCCACAAAATAATCGTTGGCCTCTTTCATGGCTTCAAGGACCTCTTCAGGCATACGCGATCCGCCGTATCGGGTAATATGGTCGTGGGTAGGCACATGGGGTTCTACGCCAAGCAACCGGGTGTAAATATTATCTCCAGCCAAATTTTTGGCGATGTCTTCCGATGTAGCTGTGGTCACGGAGTCGGGGTTATTTACGCCGCAGGCGCTGGCCAGCCCCGCGAGGAGAGAAGCACCTATGAACTCTCGTCTGCTCCACCCCGTACTTTGAGCGTAATCGGAAAACAGTTTCTTGAACCATTTCATGAAATCCTCCTTATCCCCCGTATTGGGTGGCCTGACCGGCGACAATAATCCAGGTAATTAACAGCGCATTGATGAAAGCACCGACATAAAGACGGCCGGTGATTTGAAAGAAAAAGGTGGAGACGATAGCGACGATGGTCAGCAGAGGAATGACCTGAAAGGCGACGATAGAGAGCAAGGCCTCACCAAACGGCATAACGCCGCCGCTCAACAGAGGGATATACTGAACCAGTAGAAGGACGACAAAGCCACCCGCGAGAAGAAGTATATTAGGGAATGTACCACTTTTTAACTGCCCGTGAAGGGCCAGGCCCAATATCAAAAAGAAAAATATAAATGGCGGAAGATAGGCCAGGAAGGCCAGAAAATGGTGGGGCATCATGGGTTTGATCGCCACCACCCAGAATCGAAAGTCAATAGTAAATGCCCAACTGGATAGGGCAAGAAGAAGGTAGATGAGAGACACGACCATCGTGGCCATCAGAAAAGAACGGCCAATAACTGGTCCGAGTGGTTTTTGTTGCCAGGTTAAACCGTAGTGGTCTGACGTGCCGCCCTTTTTACGATTTGACAATTGATGCCACAACATAAACAGGATCAGCGTAATCAGGCCATTACCCACAGCCCAGAACATGATCCCCGTCGTAATCCCCTGCGGCCAGAATGCATTGACCGGAATGAGCCGATTGCCAAGATGATTAAACCAGAAATAAGTCAAAACCGGAATGGTGAAGGTCAATAGATAAGTAATCCATCGTCCGATTCCGGTGATGGGCATGCCTTCCGGGACAGGTTCCATCAAAGAGGCAAACCACCGGGTGTGCAATAGGAGTACCCCAATGGGAAAAATAAACAGAACGGCGCCGATGAGCGCAAGGAGGGTTCCGATTTCCTTCCAGTACCATATCTGGTTTGATGGGGGTAAAGCATTCCCCCCGTTCAGAGTAGTCTGCATCCACTCGACCGCATTACCTATAGCCTCAGTGGATAAATGGTCCCCGGGATGTGTCACCCGAGGCATATAGAGTTTTCGGGCGGTTCCTTCGTCTACAGAGCCGTATAAACGCCCCATTTCAACCGGGTCGGTCGTGCCGAATACTGTTTTTAGTTTAAGCGAGTCTCGAATATTTTTAGGGATTTCAGCACCCCACATAAACCGGGAAAACTCATCCCACTCACTGAAAATAACCCCTAAATTACGAGGCGTAACCGCATCACCCGCCGGTGCGCCTGCGGTGCCCGTTGAGGACCCGACCAATGCGATGGAACGATATCCATCCGGATAGGTCTTCGCCGCAATCGCAACAGCCCATCCACCCATGGAATGGCCTTCGAGGCCAATATTATCCTTATCAACGAAATCGAGCGTACGTAGATATCGTAACCCGTCCGGGCCACCGTATCCATTGGCAAATGCTGGCGGATCTGAGAATCCGTGACCAGTCTGGTCGAGCGCGAGTACGACGTAACCGCGGCGGGCGAATTCGATGGCAAAACCATCTTGTGTTTCGCGGGAATTGATGTATCCGTGGATAGCGAGAATACCCGGCGCCGGATGCTCATGCGTCGCACCAGAAGGAATATAAAGCAAGCCACTCATAATCACACCATCTGTACCTGCAAATCGGATATCACGAACAGATATCGTCCCTCCATCGGTCTGTGTACGATGAGCAAGCAGGCCGCCAAACAAAATCAACAGCAGGGACAATATTAAATAGGGGTACGGTCTTACGGTCAGCATAGCCTATCTACCTGTATGATGCATTGCATTAACACAATTGCCAAATTATCAGCCTATGGAGGAAAATAGCTTGTTTCCCATGATCAAAAGGGTTGATCTCGAACTATAAAATGGCATTTATAATAGATAGTATGATGATAAACTACAGGATGGGAAACCTTCTTTTCATTACAACCACGATTATCTGTTCTTCAAAAGGTAATAATAATATAAGCTCATAGTACACGACTAAAAAATAATCTGTCATCTCGACCGAACGCAGTGAGTGGAGAGACCTAGCCCGAGACGACTCGTGACTAGATCCCTCGGCGTAGTTTATCCTGAGCGTAGCCGAAGAGCTCGGGAACCAATTTCGTCCGGTGGACGGAAATAGAGGCTTCAATGAAGGGGCTTTTCAATTTTTGTCGTGTACTTATGATATAAGATACTATTACTATATTGATTCAATATTTACTACCGTCCACTTTTGATAATTGGTCCATTCAGATCATAGATTTGCCATCCCCTGAGAGAGGCTCGCTAATGGTCTGAGGACCGCCTGTTGATTTTATGAATGGAGAGAATAATGAAAGAGTGGTCAAGCCGCTGGCTGGTTGGTGCCAATGGAATTTATCATGGTGATATTGACACCGATTGGGATCAGGTGGGTGGATATTGCTACAGAGTGACGAGTATACTTCGGGAACGGGATCGCCTGGTGGCTGGTGTCGGCAGTGGCGTCTGGGAGGTACCGCGTGATGGCAGTTTATGGCGACAGCTGCATGATGAGACGGTCACAGAAGTGCTGGATGTAGCGGCGATGGCAGGAGATCCTGGCGTTGTGTCAGCCTCTGCTTATGGTGTGGCCACGGGACAACGAGATGCGTTAGGCGTGGTCCGTTGGCGTAGCTGTTCGGATAAACTACGGGTTAATGAACGCTTCAGCAACGCGTTGCTCGTTGATCCGACAGATGAGACCCGTTGGCTGGTGGGCACCGAGGCGGGGGTCCTGGTGGCAGAATCTCATGGGGATATCTGGCATCGGACCAGTTTGTCGGATACCCCCGTACGGGCCCTTTGTTATGCGATGGATGCTTTCTGGGCGGGCACGGATGATGCCGGGGTCTGGCGAAGCAGCGACGGACTAAGATGGGATCGTGCCGGGCAGGGCCTGGAACAAGACTGTGCGTTTGCGATCGCAGAAAGTAAGGGACGTCTTCTGGTAGGTACCCAGGCTGGTGTGGCTTATGGAGATGGCCGGGGGCCCTGGCGTATGACCGGACCACGGGTCCGGATGACGGCACTTGCTGCCCATCCGCAACAGCAGGAAATCTGGATGGCCGGGGGAAATCCCGGGGGACTATGGTACACAGCGGATGACGGGGGTACCTGGCAGCAGATCAGTACCTTACGCATTATTGAAACAATCCTGGCTCCGGAGGTAACGGAATGATTGATACAGCAACCTACGACGACGACGTGACTAAACGAGCCCATGAGCTGATGACGGCAATGTTAGCGCGTGGCCAGGGAAAATCACTGTGGGATGGTCATATCCGCATGGCTTTGGAGCAGCCAACACCTGAACAGATCTATGACACCGTGCTAAATAGTTTGAATGTCGTTGCTGATGGCGGCTCTCCGACAACACCCATATTCGGCGGCGTCAAGAGTGACCAGGCAGAAGATCCATCTGTACGACTCTATGGCGGACCTTTCCATATCATCCCGGCGATGTTGTATCTGTGTCGTTGGGAGGACCGGATGCCCGATAATGCCGTGGCACACATCAAACGATTTATGACCGAAGGTATCCACGAGCGGGGGAATACAGAGAATCACTGGCTCATGTACTATGCCGGGAATTTTCTGGCTGCTGAACGGTGGCCCGACCTGGACTGTTCCTGGAATGGCCTGCCAGCCCAGGCCATCCACGCAGAAGCCAAACGGTGGATTTTAGGTATGATTGAACGAACGGCATCACAAGGCCATCATGAATATGATTCTACGGGATATCATATTGAACATATCGTACCCTATGTGGGACTGGCCGATCATGCCCGTGATCCAGATGTTCGTCATCAGGCCCGTCAGATGGCCGACCTGCTGATTGCCGATATGGCCATGGAATACTTTAAAGGGGCCTGGGCAGGTGGCCATTGTCGAGAGGGTTATCGCGTAAACACCTGGACGCGAACGGGCCCGGTGTTAGGGTTGGCCTACATCTACTTTGGTGATATGGTCTTAAACCCGGAAGAACACTGCCAGGGCTATGTGTCCCCCGTCTTACCTGCGACCTACCGACCACCGGCGATACTGGCCGAGATAGCCCTGGATCGTACAAAAGCCCATGTGGTTAAAAAAACACGGGGCCCACGAACCATCTACCGCCATGTAAATCGAGAATCTGAACCTGTACGAAAATATACCTATATGAGCCAGAATTTTGCCCTCGGGTCTTCCCAACTAGGCTTGCCCGGCGCACCGGCTGGTCCCATTGACTTAGTCGCCTGGGATTTGACCTGGGACGGCCCGAACCACGATGCTAAGATTGTATGTAATCATCCATTCAGGCACCCAGGCCGTTTCAGCGCCTTTCTGAGTAATCTGCCTCAAAGTATCGGCCGAGGCGTTGGTACAGATAAGCCGTATCTTCAATATCCAGACCGACTTTTTGGTGCTTCGCCCTATGAACAGATGATGCAGCATGATGGAACGATCATCATGCTCTACCAGATTCCAGTAGGGGATGATTCCCCGTACGTCAATCTCTACCTACCCTGCTCTATTGACTGGAAGGAACGCGAAGGCTGGCTGTTGGGTCATGTAGGCGACTTTTACGTGGCTATCTATCCCTTATCAACCTATAGTTGGGAGATTATCCGGGAATCTGATGCCTCCACCCTCGTCGTTTCACGCAATAGCCTGATAGATGGATGGTTACTGCGGCTCGATAGCAATCGGACCGGTCTGATTCTTGAAGCCGTAGAAGCTACAGATGTAGATTCCTTCGAAGCCTATTGTGATAGCCGGGTTAATGCCGCCCCGGATCTCAATCATTGGCCTGACGGGGGCAGTGTCGGGGTAACGAGCATGGCAGGCAAGCACCTTGAAATGGTCTATGATGGACCCCATCGTGTAGATGCGGAAGTGGTAGATTACGAAAAATATCCACTATATGAAACCCCATGCGTTAATGCCCAGTTAAATACGGGTAAGATCACATTTCATCGTGGGGATAAGCATCATAAACTCGATTTTAACATTGAACCGGATAAGCCATTGATTCCTATGCGTGTAATCGGGTAGGACAAATGGCCCATCGAACTGATCAACCGATGCTATGCAAAGACCTTATCCTGAGATTTTATGCCTAACAGCACCCTCTGATCTAAACCAAGTGTGGCAGGAACATTAGGGGCGCTGGGGATTGCGGTTAAAGAACAGTAAGGGGAACCCGATGCGGGGCGTCTTCATAGATGCCTTTTCAGTATGAATGGAACTTATCTCGTTATGTCCACAAACCGGGCGGAGATGGACATATTCTATACCCGGATGGCAGGATACCATCCGGGTATAGAATTATAGGCGGCGATCAGGGAAAATCAACGAACGCCACATATGAGCCGAAGAACTGTTGTCGAAGCCCAGGCCCTCTTTGGGTTGCTTGAAATGCCGGCCGATGATGTCGATGAACGGGTCCAGTGATACGGACACATCCGGATTAAAGGCATACATATCGTTCATTGTAATCAGCCTGGATTCCATATACCACTTGTGATCCCGGGCATACTCATAGGCTTCTTTCACATACTGATCCGGCACGTAGTCTTTACCGAAGATTTTATTGTATGATTCAGGATATTCATAGCCGACTTCGTCATCCGGGTAAAATCGTAATGCCTGGTGGTATTTAATCGCCCAGGTGATCCGCTCTTCCACATAGGGCGCGAGGAGCTGCGCCCCCCACCATCCATGGTCCGGCCTGGCGAGATTGAGGACTATATCGTGCAACAGACAAGCCATAACCGTACGTTCGGGCTGGCCTGTTTTGAGGGCGTGAGTGGCACTTTGCAGTACATGACGGGCCGGAGCAAACCGGTGTGTGAAGAAATCAACCAGCGTCGGTTTATCCGGCATCGGCGGTAATGGGCGTCGTTTGTCGAACACCTGTCCCATCCCGCCCCGGACCTCTTCAATGGGTGGAAACCGACCAAAGACATCCGCCGTTGGCTTCTGTGCCGCCTGATCCAATTCATCCATCATCTCATGTTCTATTGCTTCTGCAAGTACTTCCGGTGCCATTGTCGCCACAGCAGCAGCGCCACCCAACTTGGCGATAAAGGCCCGGCGATCTATAAATTGATCTGCATTATGCATAAGAGAGTCCCTCCTTCATTTATTATACGCTGGTTGAGTCCCTTGCTATCAGGGAACCTACGTATCCGGATACACTTTTGTATCGGCGCGGTATGATGTATTTACACATGCCGGTCATCCTATAAGAAAGTGGAACCATAGAGGCATCAAGTCAAGGAATTAATGTCTTTATCAGGCTAGCAGGCTCTACCGTTTGAACGCAATACCGACACTGATAAAATTACCCACAGGGGTATTCTGACCGGAAATAGTCCTGGTATAATCGAGGTTCAGATCGATCTGTGGTGCGACTTTGAAGATCACGCCAATACCGACATTTAGAACGTCCTGATCCCTGTATTCGGATTATTATCCACGGTAGGTTTAATCGTGTTTGATAACACGATCAGATCATTGACCTGGCTATTTATACCGTTGATAGCGCCTCGGAATAATACATAAGGCCCGATGCCAACGCCTGCCTCGAAATTATAGATCACCTGATTGGCAAATTGACCTGCCCGCAGTCGATAGCCTACATCGCCGGTTATATAGACAGGAAAAGGATATAGACTCCGGCCGACCAGCAAGCCCAGGTCACCATCCACCTGGGCTGCGCCCAGTGACGGATTCTCATTGTTGCTGGCACGATACGCCGGTAATTTTACACCGGACAGGACGGACACCACCCAAGGCTGTGCAAGCAGGCCGTATTTAAAGCCAATATTTATATCTCCTATACCTGAGGAAGCATTGGCGGGCAAGCCCGCGTTGCTATCGTTGCTATTGCTGACGTGCTTAAATGGCACCGAACCGAACAACGTTAAACGATCCAGGACCCCGTATTCAAGATACGTAAACAGACTGAAATCGTTGAAATACCCAGCCACCGTGCCATTGGAACCGATTTCAATTCAACGGCTATTCTTATCCAATGAAGAAAGCGCGAGGTAGTTATTCAACGAGAACTTAAAATAATATCCTTTCTTACTCTGCGTCCATGCACCGCCAAATGCCGATTGGGTACCTGTCAGCATACCGAGTAGAATTAGACAGAGGATGCTTATATATTTACCCATCATTTACCTTTTCCGGCCTGTAAGTTCGATCTGCTTTCCAAATTCCCGCGAAGGTGAGCGGCTGCGCCCTTCGGGCCCAGTTTATCCTGAGCGAAGTCGAAGGGCTCGGGATGACATGGAGGTTGGGGCTGCCATTTTATTTCTACGCTTGATTCGCATAAAGTACAAAGCCCAAAATACAACGTCCCCTGGTGTTCGCTCTTTTTGCGTAACATCAGTTAAGTTATTCGAAGCCAGACAGGTTCCCTGCTTAATCCATAATCCATATCCGCTCTCCGATGGGCCAGATTTCAATTGACATAAAATGTAATACAATTATATAATTTAACAGCGTTTTCTGCATACATCCCCTTACAGAGTCGCACACGATCCATATTATTAACTGATGTTACGCAGCGCCCGTTTTACGGGCGATAAGTAAGGTAAAATTCACCAACTGCGTAACATCCGTTATTTTATATATTTCAAGCTTTCTATTGGTGTTCAGAAGTCCAATTAGGACAGCTTGAATTTTGACTATTGGACGGAGGAATAAAATGATAGTCGATTGCCATGCACATGTCAGTGCGCCACCCCAACTATGGGCTTACAAAGCCTCGTTATTGTCTCATCGCGGGGCCCATGGACGAGGCCAGGTCAAAATATCCGATGATGATATACGCAAAGCCTTGACTACACCGGAAATCTCGCACGTGGGCCATCTACCGTTGTTGGAGGAATTAGGCACCTCACGTCAGTTGCTTTCCCCACGCCCGTTCCAGATGATGCACAGTGAGCGGCCAACAAAGTTGGTACACTGGTTCATCGCAGAATGTAATAACCTGATTCACCGTCAATGTGAAATGTATCCCGATCTGTTCACAGGAGTCGCAGGCCTGCCTCAGAATGCAGGAGAGCCGATTGATGTGGTCCTCCCGGAACTGGAACGGTGCGTCAAAGAGTTGGGGTTTGTCGGTTGTCTACTGAACCCTGATCCATTTGAGAACAATGGCCAGGAAGCACCAGCACTGGGTGATAAATACTGGTATCCCTTGTATGAGAAACTATGCGAACTCGACGTACCTGCCTCTATTCATTCTACGAGTTCCCGGTCGGAACGGGTCGCCTATTCCCTGCACTTTATCAATGAAGAAAGCATTGCGGTTATCGGTCTGCTTAATTCGAATGTGTTTAATGATTTTCCTGACCTCAAGATCATCGTCCCACATGGTGGTGGCGCGATTCCTTATCAGATCGGACGATTTCAGGCGGCCTCACTTCGTAGGGGGGGGCCTCCTTTACGGAAACCATACGAAAATTATACTTCGATACCGTCCTGTATTCCGAAGGCGCGCTCCGTTTGCTGATTGAAACAATAGGGGCAGATCGTTGCCTGTTCGGGGCAGAAGCGCCGGGCGTGGGATCGCCAATTGATCCGGAGACCGGTCGTTGTATGGATGACATCGCACCGATTATCCAGGGGTTCGATTGGTTGAGCGATGGGGAAAAAAAGATGATTTTAGCCGACAACGCCATTCGATTATTCAATCTGAAAACTCAATAAGGAGTTTAATATTGGAAAATGTCCCATTAGCTGGTAAAAAAACGCAGATTCCGGCCAGTAAAGGGCAGGGGGCCATGGATGGGACCAGATATCTGGAAAGCCTCCGGGATGGCCGTGAAATATGGGTCAATGGGGAGAAAATACAGGATGTCACCACCCATCCGTATTTCGCCACCGTTGCCAAAGAGATCGCCCGACTCTACGACCTGCAATATGATCCCGCAACGCAGGACGACATGACGTATGTAAATGAAAGTGGCCTGCGCGTTTCCTATTCCTATCTTCTCCCCCAAAGTCCGGAAGATCTCCTGGCCAGGAGACGGAATACGGAGGTCTGGGCACGAGAGAGTTTTGGCATGATGGGACGGTTTCCCGACTTCTGTGCGGCGATGATCGTTGGGATGTACGATGTACGCGCGGAATTGGCCAAAATTAATCCTGCTTTCGCCACGAATATAGAAAACTATCTCCACTATGCCCGATCGCATGATCTCTCTATTTCGCATGGCCTGCACGACCCGGCAAGGGATAAATCCAAACGACCAGAGGAGGACCCCGACCGGTGCCTGCGCATCGTAGAAGAGCGCGATGATGGCCTGGTGGTGCGTGGCGCGCGATTTGTCACCCTCGGGCCCTTAACCAACGAACTCATCATTGCACCGACGCAGATCCTGAATGAACGCGAAGGGGAGTTTGCGCTCTGGTTTGCACTCCCCGTCGCGACCCCCGGCGTCAAACTGATCTGTCGCGAACCACTGTCCAGGCGTCAAAATCCAGATGATCATCTGATTTCCATGCGGTTTGATGAGCAGGATGTCATCGTGATTTTCGATGACGTCTTTGTTCCCAGGGAACGGGTTTTTCTTGCCAGAGATCCTGAAGCGGCCAACACCTTATTTCGACGTCGGGTCATGCCCTGGGCCGGTTATGTCAGTGGTCTGCAATTGCTAGCCCGCATGGAACTGCTTATTGGCGTCGGTCATCTGATCGCCGAAACGGGTGGTATGTCTGATCGGCCTAATATCATGCTTGAATTAGGGGAGTTGGTTACGTATAAACAGGTGTTTGCCTCCATCCTTCGGGCGGCGGAGATAGATGGGACTACCACCTCAGGCGGGCATTACGCCCCGGCGAGAACCCTTCATTTACGGTCCATGATCGCCCAGGTATCTGAACGGATTGTACAGATATTAGAGCATATCGGAAGCAGTTCACTTATATTTACCGCGTCGGCCAATGATTTGAATACACCGGAACTGCAACCGTTCCTGGAAAAATATTACTCTGGAAAAGATACAGATGCGATGACCCGTCAGAAGCTGTGTAAGCTGGGATGGGAGCTAACCGGAGATTCTTTCGGTGGGCGTCAACAATTGTATGAACGATTGCATTCCGGAAGTCCGGATATGATTACCAGTAATGTATACCGTTTATATGACAAGACGAATGCCGTAGCAATGGTGGAGCGATTGCTGGACCTGTAAAATGTCCGATAGGAGGTAATATTATGATAAATAAAAATCTAATTCTAAATATATTTCTCTTTGTAGTGGTTATGATATCGGTCCCTTCATGTGGTGAACCTGAGCCACCGATGCCTGAAAAACATATCGTAACCACTCAGACACTCAGTGGGGCCTCTTGGCCACTTTTCATTGGGGTAGAGGGTGGTTATTTCGACAAGTACGGCCTGGATATTGAATTGAAATTTGGACGCCATCCAGCGGGTATCGCTGGCGTAAGCAGTGGCGATGTTCTTGCGATTAATATGGGACTTGATACCGCCCTGGCTGCTGCGTCGAAGGGCGATAAACTGGTCATGGTGGGCAGTCCACTCAATATTGGCTCTTTTGTTATCATGGGTTCAAAAGACATTAAGGATGTGAAAGAATTAGTGAATAAGCGAATAGCCATCGGTCGTGTCGGCGATCCGCCCTATCATTACATACTGGCCTTGTTTAAAGCGATCGGTCTGCCAACTGATAATATAGAATGGATACCGTCAGGTGGGGCGGCCACACGGATGGTGGCGATGACAATGGGCAGCGCTGATGCCGCCTTGCTGACCGCGCCCACCTATTATAAATTGATTGACGAAGGATATCCTGTCCTGGTTAATATGGCGGATCACCCTGAAGTCGTGGTTGCACAGGCCTATATTTTTCACCGGGATGTGCTGGAAAACAGATCAGAACTGGCGGAAAATTTTATGAAGGCTGTTATCGAAGCCACGCATCGGTTCTATACGGACAAAACATTTGCCATGGAGGCGATGAGACGCCATACCAGCGTTAAGGATGATCCCACGCTGGGCCTGGTGTATGATGATTATTATACTGGCGAAAAACTCGAAAGAATTCCCTTTGTTCGTCAAGCGGCTATTGAGGCGGTGGTTGAACGCAATAGCGATCGACTTCCCGGGTTGAAGGATGTAGATTTTTCGAATATTCTTTTCGAGAATATTCTGGAGAAGCTGGCAGATGACGGGTTTTTTGAACAAATCTATGGCCCCGACATCAATCCAGAACTTGAAAAGATTCGGGCTGCTGCTGCGCGGTAAACGGTTTACCTGTAAAGTTGGAAAAGGAACGAGGATGTCGCATTCAGAATCTGCCCCCCCGTCTAAAGTAAAGCTGATGTCAGACGGGGTTACAAAACAATATTGGATGGATAGGGAGCAACGGGATTTTCTCGCACTGGATCGGGTTAGCCTGGCGATCCATGAGCGTGAATTCGTCTGTATTGTTGGGCCGAGTGGGTGTGGTAAGACGACCTTCTTGAATCTGGTTGCGGGGTTGTTACCTTATGAAGAAGGTATACTGGCCATTGATGGAAAAAAGGTGGAAGGGCCAGGGACGGATCGTGCGCTGGTCTTTCAGAGTGCCAGTTTATTGCCCTGGCGTACAGTATTTGACAATGTCCTATTCGGCATGCAGTTACATAAGAAATTCTCTAATAAAACCATGCAGTCCCGAGCGCAGGATTTTATCAAAATGGTTGGATTAGAGGGCACTGGAAATCAGTATCCATCCGAATTGTCCGGCGGCATGCAGCAACGGGTTAACCTCGCCAGAGCCCTGGCAACAGATGCGGACATGCTCCTCATGGATGAGCCTTTTGCCTCTCTCGATGCCCAGACCAGGGAGTTTATGCAGGATGAGTTGCTGAAGATATGGCGACAATCCGAGAAAACCGTTCTGTTTATTACCCATCAGATCGACGAAGCTATATTTCTTGCAGATCGCGTTTTTGTATTTGGCACCAAACCGGGAAGGCTTAAAGCCGAAGTACCAGTTCCATTTGAACGCCCACGGTCATTACGGTTGAAAAGGGCACCTGAATTTATCCAACTAACCGATATGATCTGGGAACTGATCGAGGAAGAAGCGCGACGAACCGGCATGATTCTGGCGGAGTAATCTGTACCTATGACATCTATAAAACAGGAAACAGAGCCGGCTATGGATAGCACTACAGATCGGCCCCTCTCTAAGGCAACAGCCAGACCGGTAAAAACATTCTTCCAACGTCATGACGCTCTGATATTGGGTGGCAGTGGAGTCTTCGTTGTATTGGTCATCTGGCAAATATGCTGGAACGCAGGTTTTATCGATCCGCTATTTTTCAGCGGTCCATCTGAGATAGCAGCCCGTTTTATAAAAGAATTGTTTGAGGGTAAATTACCCCATCATCTAAGTTTCAGTGCGCGAAATTTTATGACCGGTTTCACTTTGGCGACGCTCTGTGCCATTCCCTTAGGCATCCTCTTAGGATGGTATCGAACGCCACGGCTTATTCTCGACCCTTTTATTAATGGATTTTATGCTACCCCGCGTATCGCGTTCATTCCGCTGATCATTATGTGGTTCGGCATTGGGTTGGGGGCCAAAGCGGTGATTGTGTTTCTAAGCGTATTCTTTCCTGTGCTGATCAATACGATTCATGGGGTCAAAACGACCGACCCGCAACTATTACGTGCCGCCCGATCATTTTGTGCATCTGAATGGGAGATATTTCGAAGCGTTGTACTACCGTGTACCGTGCCTTTCGTTGTGACCGGTATACGACAAGGAGTAGCCCATGGACTGATCGGTGTTGTGGTTGGCGAATTTTTTGTGGGAAGCGATGGGATAGGCTATCTCATCGGAGAAGGTGGGACCATGTTCGAGACAGACCTGCTGTTTGTCGGGGTTGTAATCATTTCTTTAGCGGGTATTATTATGGCCCAACTACTTAACAGAGTCACACGCTATTTCGACCGTTGGCGTTCTTCATCTTAGCGTCTTTGAGACAAGCATAAAATCCCGGCACCCTCAGTACTTTCTCTGTGGTCCCGGTGGTTTCGTTAGCTTTCTCTGATTGATTAATGTAGGAAAACCTGAAACCACAATCCGGAGATAAATTATGGCAAAGATTGTATTCGGCATGGGCACATCCCACGGACCGATGTTATCCACGCCCCCTGAATTATGGGGAAAACGTGTGGCCGCAGATAAAAAAAATCCAGCCCTCATGTTCCGGGGAAAAAAATATGTTTTCGACGAACTGGTGGCCATACGAAAAGATGAGAATCTGGGGGCGCAAAGCGGTCTGGAAGAATGGACGGCCCGCAATGAGCGTTGCCAGCATGCGATCGCCCGTCTGTCAAACAAATTAAAAGAGGTGAATCCAGATGTGGTGGTCATTGTAGGTAATGATCAACGGGAAATATACGCAGAGGATAATATGCCTTCCCTCTGTGTTTTCTGGGGAGACACCATATTTGACATGCCATCTACTGAAGAGCAGAAGGCGAAAATGCCACCAGGGATTGCTGTGGCCTCCGCAGGTCACAAACCTAATGAATATACCGAGTATCCATGCCATCCTGAATTAGGTCTGCATATCATTAAAACGCTGATCCAGAATGAATTTGATGTGGCCCAATCACAGACCTTACCACAGGAGGGGGCCGAGTGGGCTTCGGGCGCGCCTCATTCTCTGGGATTTATCTATCACCAGATTATGAAAGAAGAAGTCATTCCCCATGTGCCGATCATTACCAATACCTTTTTTCCACCTAATCAGCCCTCCGCAGCTCGCTGCTACAAGCTGGGCAAGACGATCAAAAAGGCGGTAGAGTCCTGGGATAGTGACGCCCGTGTGGCCATTATCGGGTCGGGAGGCATGTCTCATTTCGTGATTGATGAAGTATTGGACGGCCAGCTCCTGGATGCCATGCAATCGCAGGATGAAGCCGCGCTGGCCGGTATTCCCGAATCCTTCCTGCAATCCGGATCTTCTGAAACCAAGAACTGGATCGCGATGAGTGGAGCCATGGACGGCACCGGGTTAAACATGGAACTTGTAGATTATGTGCCCTGCTACCGGTCAGAAGCTGGTACGGGCACCGCCCAGGGATTCGCATACTGGGAATGAGAACTGATTATGCATACGCCGTCTGACGAGTTAATTAAAACAAAATGGCTACCCGCCCGGGCCGAGTCTGCTTCCAGTCGCATTGTGAAGCAGGTAAGAGAGGCCCTGTTCGATGGTTCATTGCAACCGGGGGCTTTTCTCGGTTCCGAAAAAGATCTATGTGCTCAGTTTCAGATCAGTCGCCTCCCTGTTCGCGAAGCCCTTGGTCGGCTCGAGGCGATGGGCATTGTCGAGATCAGAGCGGGGCTTTATGGCGGGGCTCGGATTGCGCAGGGCAATCTCGATAAATATGCTGAAGCGTTAGCTATTCAACTAAAACTGGTCGGTGTGACCGAAGAAGAAATGTTCGATGCCCAGCTGGCTGTGGAATCTCAGGCCGTTGAACTGGCGACTCAAAAGGCACAACCGGAAGATATCGAACGGCTTACTCAGATTCTGGATGCAGCAGAATTACTGCTGGATGATCAGGCTGCCTTCACAAAAAAAGCGCTCGCCTTTCATCTCGCCCTGGTTGCATCCTCGCGTAACCGAGTATTGATCGCACAAATGCAAGCTTTTCTGGATGTGCTGTATGTATCTTACCTTCCCTGGACCACACCAGAGACAGCCACACAAGTCCTCAAGCGCCATCGGGCCCTTGTTGTTAAAATCCAACAAGGTGATGCACAGGGGGCGCGGGAGGCGATCGTATATCACCTGACGCGTGTACGTCAGCGGGTATTAGCCCAATTTAAGGAAGGAACTACGTCTGAAACTGAACAGGAATAATCCATAAGGAGATCATTATGGCCAAGTTTATCGTTGCGCCGCATATGCGGCTTCAGGAATGGGTCGCTGAAGAAAAAGGCTATTTTAAGGATGAGGGCCTCGATTACGAATTTCGGACGGTGGATCGGACGGTGGCCAGCATCAAAACGGCTGACGAAGTACCGCCTGAGAAAAGAAGCGGGGCCTATCAGACCTTCGAAAAAGGACGTCCCTGTGATATCAGCTCCGCCTGCCACTGGACAGTCAATATGGCGGCGACGGCTGGCAATGGTTATCTGTGGGGCGAGGCTTATTCCGTCACGCCATCGGGCATCTACGTCCCCGCAGGTTCTGACATTCAAACCCCTGAAGACCTGGCCAACGTGCCCATCACGGTCGGTTATCAATCGGGGAGCCACTACTCTACGATTCAGGCGCTCGAGCCGTTCCTCAAACCCGAAGAGATCAATCTTCATTTCGGGGGCATGCTTTTTCAACGGCTCGAACTGCTGGTCGATGGAGAGATCCCAGCCGCCAATGCCTTTGGAGGGACGATGTATCTGGTCGAGCAACTCGGCTTCCGAAAAATCCTGGACTCAAGCTTTATGGTTGCGGCCATGATCTCTGAGGATACCGACCCCGAAGATGTTCGTAAATGTTACCGGGCGTTAAAACGTGCTCAAACAGATATCGACCTTCGACCTGAGTTGTATACCCACTACTATCGCAAACAATTTCCAGCGCGCTTCCATGATATTATGGATACACGCCGATTTGGCCCAGGTGAACGGATTGTATTCGAACCCTACACCAAAGAAATATATGATAAGACGCAGGATTGGATCCGTCTATGGAACATTTTCCCTGAAGACCATGCCACCGATGCGGGGTATACAGAAGCTGTAACCCAGGCGGCAAGCAGTTAGCGGAAGTCATTGGAACATCCCATTTAAAACGACAGACCGGAAAGGTAAAATATGTCTATTGATAAATCGGCCTTACCCGATTGGGTATTTAATCTGAATAATGAAAACCAGGGCATTTTCCGTAACCTGGCAGAGGGCCTGAATACCCGCATCTTCTGTGGCGATAATGTCATGCTTTCCTTCGTACGCATTGAACCTCATTCGGTGGGTGTGATCCATAGCCACCCGGAAGAACAGTGGGGGATTCTACTTGAAGGCGCATGTATTCGTATTCAGGGTGATGAAGAAGTACCGGTCACGACAGGTGACTTCTGGCAAACACCCAGTGATGTGACTCATGGCATTCGTACGGCGTCTGTCGGCGCATTGGTCGTAGATATTTTTAGCCCACCGCGGCCCGAATATAAAAAATCAGGAGCTGGATTTGGACAGTCAGATGCCGGTTAATCCCATTCTTTAAAACATGGAAAACAAAATCAACCCCATAAAGATCGTTGTGATCAGTGCGTGCCTGCTTATTATGCTGTCTATCGGATTACGGGCAGGATTCGGACTATTTTTACAGCCTATCTCTGAGGCCCGGGGTTGGGGACGTGATGTGTTGTCCATGGGCCTAGCCATTCAAAACCTGGCCTGGGGTGTGATTGCCGTATTTGCAGGCGGACTGGCCGATCGGTATGGCAATCTGAAGATTCTGCTCTCCGGCGTGGTTTGTTATGCGGTGGGTATGTGGGGCATGGCGTATGCGACCACGGAGTTGGAAATTATTGCGACCACAGGGATTCTCGTCGGGGCTGGGATAGCAGGGACTTCGTTTGGTATTGTGTTGCCGGCCATGGTCCGGGCGGTGCCGGAAAGTCGCCGGGGTCAAATTCTGGGCATTGGCACAGCCGCAGGAAGTTTCGGACAATTCCTGATTGTGCCGATCATGCAAGGGCTCATCGACCTGACGGGTTGGTTTAATGCCCTTCATTATTTAGGCCTGTCCGCTTTCCTGATGGTCCTGTTTGCGTTGCCGCTGGCCCCTTACAGTGGCGCGAATGACCGCACGGGACCTGCACTCCAAGCTTCCTTGCGTGAGATCCTTTTCCGAGCCCTCCGGGTCCGTTCATATGTCCTGCTGGTCCTCGGATTTTTTGTCTGTGGTTTCCACGTCGCGTTTATCACCGTGCACATGCCCGGCTATCTTGGTGACCTGGGCTTTACGCCACAGGTTGCGGCTTGGAGTATCGGGTTAATAGGCCTGTGTAATATTTTCGGGGCTTACTTCTCCGGTGTACAGAGCGGGAAACGTCCAAAGCAGAAGATATTGACGTTCATTTATTGGGGACGTTTTGTGGTGATTGGTTTATTTTTATTAATACCCATATCATTAGGTAGCGTGCTCGCGTTCAGCGCCCTTATGGGTTTCCTCTGGCTCGCCACGGTCCCACCAACCTCAGGTCTGGTGGCGGTATTTTTCGGCACAAGATATATGACGTTTCTTTACGGTATCGTTTTTCTTTCTCACCAGCTTGGTAGTTTCAGTGGCGTCTGGCTCGGTGGATGGCTTTATAAAACATTTGGCAGCTATAACGGCGTTTGGATCGCGGGTATGATTCTGGCCCTGGCCGCCGTCTGGCTGCATCGGCCTATTCGCGAACAGGACCAAACTGATCAGTTACAGGAAGCCGCGGGATGAACATCCTCGCCATCGATTCCTCTTCCCGAAATGACTGCAAAAAGGATGGCCCATTTCATATTGCTTTTCATCAATATATAGACATCAGACGCTGACAATCCCTATCGAGGACGAGCGGGAGATGCGGAGATGGAATTTTTAATCAGGATGTCCCCTCGCCCTGTCGAAAGTCGAATCCGTGTTCGACCTACGCCCAAATACAGACGGGCATGAGATTGTGCTTCGTTCATATAATAAAGCGGGTAATCGGATATGATATAACCGGTGGTGGTCGTTACTTCAACAAAGGCATGGGCACTATCTGGCAAGGCAACCGTGATCGTGCTGTCGGTGGTGGCAAGTTCGATGCGACGGCGAACCGGGAAATGGGTTAGGCCGGTTACCTTAATCGAGCTATTTACGGCATCCACAAGAATATGCCCTGAAACACGGTTAATATTCACCGGTTGAAAAGAGGCCGTCATTCGAACGGCTCCAATCACATCGGTCGGCTCTAACGGTGCACCCGCAGACTCTATTTCGATCCCGCCTTCAAATCCCTCTATCAACAGAGGCGCCCCGGATTGTTGAATGACCAGGGGCCCGGCCCCCATGAATTTCTATCGGTCCTGCACGTTGCGCAATATGGAGGGTCCCCTGAACCTGTTCGATCCGAATACGTTTCTCGGTATTGCCTATAAATAATGTTTTGTATTCCGGCACCAGGAGGCGAACGGCTTTTTGAATCGCCATCGTTTGGTTGGTATCTATGGGCACATCCAAATCAAATCGAACATAGTCTTGATAGCTACGGACCAATAGATCGGACCGGGAAAGCCAGGCATCCACCGTATCTTCAATGCCCGCGGAAGCAGATAAGGTCGCTTCAATAAGGGTGTGGTCCAAGCTATGGCTGCTCAAATAAACTTCTGTCTGGTTAAAATTCATGTACAGGGTCTGATGGGGTTCAGCCGTGATGGTTCGGATGATGGTTCGCGTCTTTGAAATACCATGGGGGATTGATGGATAGAGATCCATTTTCCAGAGGGCAAAGGCCCCCACACTGATAAAACAGACAAGAATAACCACCCACGTAACCCGTGTGAAAAAGCCGACCGGCTGGACTTTCGGTGTTCCTGTCGCAAAGCTTCTTCGATCCGAGGCCATAACACAGGTGATGGTATCGGTTGTCTTTTCAGGATCTCTACCTGGGCCATAAGCATTTTATCCTTCTGGATAAAATGCTTACAAACTGTACATTGTTGGACATGATCAGTGAATGCTTGCTGGTCGAACGCACCGACTTCATAATCACGATACATGGGACAAGTCATGGATTCACCTCGGCATGTGAATCCGACAACAAGTTTTGCAGTCGGGCTTTCGCCTGAAAGATATGTGCTTTTACCGCCCCCAGACTCAACTCCATTATCTCTGCAATAGCGAAAAGAATGAAGGAGGTACGCATCCGATCCGGCAAAATGGCTATGGCCTGCTGTACTTGAAGTCGAATATCATTCGCGGGCTCGTAGGCGGGCTCAGTATTTTCAATTACGGTGGGCATTTTAATGATTTTCTGTTTCATATTCAGAAAGACATTAACCATGATTCGGTATAAATCGGTGCTGAATCTTGATTGATATTGAAATTGTTTTATAGAACGGTAAAGACGGATAAAAGTCATCTGAACGTCATCCTCAGCATCTTCCTGATTGCCGAGGGACATCCCCATTCGGAGCAAAGATTGATCCAAGCGCTCATCTATCTCTTTAAACGCTTGGATATCCCCACGCAGCGTCTTACAAGCGTCTGATCATCTTCAATCACAGCACACACCGATTTTCGACTCCAGGCTAAGGTGGTCTACGGACTTTGGATCAGGCTGATTTATTAGACTGCAGAGGAGGAGGAAAAGGTTTAGAGGTAGAAAAAGGCAGGGTCGGAAGATGGGAGAATGAGAGATGGGCTTGATGCCATCCCCCTCTAGCCTTCCGCGACGTAGATTACTGCCTTTTCCAGAGTTTTTCGTAATTGTATTCTGCTTCGAAACCGAGCAGGTCTCTGGCTTTATTCGTGGGAAAACGATCGCCGGGCCGTGTATGAAAAATGTGGAAGATCTCAAATCGACTTGGGAGGTCTTTGGTCAGGGCCAGATGATACGCCTGGGCGATATCCCGCCTTTCAACACAGGAAGATGGAACCCCATGTTGATCTGGTGCTGCAAACTCATATCCTGATTCCTCCAAGGTATAGACTCCCCCCACCCGAAGCACCACGACCGTAATATCATGCTCACGGGCGAAGGAGCGGCATAGATCCTCTGCCAGCGTCTTACCTAGCGTATAGCCCCCCAAACCGGGACGGGGCAAAGCCTCTTCTGTAACGCGCCACCTGTCCCAATCCGAAGAGGTAATGTTGATTGTGCTTTGGAATACAAACCGCCTTATCCCGAATTCAACAGATTTTTTAAGCAAATGGTATAATATGCCTATTCCCGCACCCAAATCCGTATGATCCGTCGGGGCAAAATTTTCATACGGATGCATAGGCCAAGCCAGGTGAGCAACACCATTCATGCCGTCCAAGGCATTATGCAACGCATCATAATCATTCATATCAAACAGACGTTTGTCTTGTAAATCAACATCAATAGAACGCATATCCACGGCTCGCACCCGGTGGTGAGCGCTAAGATCCCGTGCGACCACCCGACCAATATAGCCGCCTGCACCGCTAACCAGAACATTCATGATGTCTTCTCCTTCCACCATTCATTAAAATCTGGGATTGAACCCAAAATGACCGGATGAAATTTTCAGTAAGCTATATCGCTTATTGGGTTGATCGGCAACCAGATTATACACGCCCCACTTTGAGGAACCGTCAAACTGATCGATCATAACAGCCCGTTCTATCGCGGTCGTTGCATCACGATAATCGATCCAGTTATCTTTCAGTAAACTCTCCGCGTCCGCATGCCCGTGATCCACCAGATTGCCCAAACGCAGCGTCACAATCATTCCCGGGTATTGCTGGGCGAATTCACAGGCGATAAGTTCACTCAAATAAACGGACTGCTGATACACGGTGGTATCTGGTAATGGAAGAAAATCTTCAGAGATAAGTATATCTTCATCATAGCCGGAGAAGATGCACAGGTCACTTACCTGGATTACCCGAGATACCCCGGCTTCACTGGCACATTTCAACACATTATAGGTGCCTTTAAGCCGTGTCTCCAGGATACGTCGCTCATTCTCGGCATCGGACAATTGATCGTCCCAGTTAACCTGGGCGAGGTGAATAACAGCGTCCATACCTTTACAGAGTTCTTCCACGGCTTCGATATCCAGAACATCTGCCCGGACAATCATACGTGCGCCCGGTGCCATACGAATATCAGTAGGCGAGATGTAATGATGTTCGGACAATGATGTGGTAATGGCGCGTCCAAGAGATCCTGCGGCACCGGTAATGGAAATATTCATACTCGCCTTCTTTCTGAAAAATTGCAAACAGCCGGATGGCAAAACGCAAAGAATCCGTATTGACAGATAAAATCACTCATGGGTCAATCGTCCATTTGCTGTTCGCTCATTGATCATTTGCCTATTTATTCTTCAACTCACCCAGCGATACATTTTTCTCGGTGTAGGGTCAGCCTTGACCTTTTGCCAGGCCTTCAACCATTCTTCATACGGCGTTATATCTTGATCAGTACTACGGACCAGCAGGCCCGGTAAGGGCCGTCCCCCTGGTTTACGAGCATCGTGCCATCTTAAATCCAAGCTCCAGCGAACGTGATCCGAATGGTTTGGCAGGGAACCGTGGGGCGTCCGACCATGGATCAGGATGACATCTCCCATTTGAACGGGGACAATTGTGGGTTTAATTGTGGGCTGTTCGCCGGCTTCTATCGTCCAGCCATAGGCACATTTAACATGGCGTCTGATCGGCCCGGTATGGAAACCCGGATAAAGACATAACGTCCCGTTGGTCTTTGTGGCATCGACCAGCGGGACCCAGGAAGTGATGATGAGGGTGTTATCCGCCTCGGGTAATAAAACGGCTGCATCCTGATGAACGGGTGACTGCTGGACCCAGTCGTCCCGGCCCACCGATTCCGGTAATTTGGGACGGATATGGTGTGTGGGATTGCAGTATATCTCAGGACCGACCAGAGATTCGATTGTATCAAGTAAACGAGGGGTGTGGAGAAATTTGAACAATGGCCATCTCAAATTAACTGGGAAAGAGATCTGATTCTGGATACTTTGGCCCGAGGCGGCGGATATACTAGCTATTCGTCGTTCAAACGGTTCCTGCTCAAAAAGTGATGGTATAGAGCCATCCCGAAGCATCCGATGGGCAATCTCATCAATCAACTCGGATAAATCCGAAATCAATGGGGTAAGGGCTTCTACCCCTATAGCCTTTCGAACAACCAGATAACCCTGTTGATGAAATGCATCGATTTCTGCTTGAGAGATCGCCATGTTGATTCTTAGTGCGGGATGAATGTTGATATAGAGATGAGACCGCTATCGCCGTCAATGACACACCAATATTCATTGACAGGGTACATAAGGCCTGTTAGGATTTGTAATATGCCGAACTATATTAATTTCGCAATAAAAAATAAGGCAACCTGCAAAGTGGTAAATGATATCATAGCCAATCCGTCTATCAGTAATGCAGGTCGGTTGGTGAATTAAAATCAGTCTATCCCAACGGAGTCCTGTTCATGTTCCATGTTGACATTGAAAAAAATCGCACTTTCCCTGCCATGAAGGCCTCTGACGACCTGGTCATTGTTATTCCGGATGACCTGATTGGACATGCGTCAATAACACAACTAAGCGAAGCACTGGTGGCCTATGGTGCCAGTTGTCCGGATATCATGGCGCAATGCGATTTTACTGAAGAATTTTATCAGGCAGCCCATATCGTTGCCTGTGGCAACTTAACGAATAATGTGGTAATTGAACGACTCTATACTTTGCGCTATACCTTTGTGGACACTTTTTTCCCCGGTGCAGATGGATATTTCATAAAAACAATCTCCGATCCCTTCGGTTATGGTCTCAATACCCTTGTGGTAGGGGCAAGTTATCCGTCGGAATTGATCCAGGCATTAGGCGTTTTCACCAGGCTCATAGAAACCCATGAAGGAGACCTGACCCGGCTGCATGCCCATCAATTCAACCATGAAATCCCGCAACCACCTGACGAATCGACCCATAATGATTTGATTCAGTCAGACATCGATGTCTGGCGCAATGGTTGGTCTGCCTCGCCCTTCCGAGGGGGACAGTTGCATCAATATCTGTGGCATTTTTACCTGACTGACCACCCCGGCTGGGGTCGCTTGATACCGTCGATATTCGCAGGCTCTATCGAACCCTGGCTCGCTGAACGGCGTCAACATCCGGAAAGCTATCACTGTTTTTTTAATTTGCATCAATTCATCCATCTCTGGGATGCGGTAGAAGATAGTCCGTTGTTTTCTAACGAAGACCGCAGACAGGTGGTCACCATGTTCGGTCATCTTCTGAAGCATCTGGCAGGTTTATTCTACCTGAAGCCAGAGATCAACCTACCGGATGAACCTCGCCAGAATCATTCAACATTTATTGCGCTGGACCTGGCCTTCGGCCACGATTATATGATGAAACGATACGGCATTCAAACCTTTGAACCTACCGTAGAAGCAGTGGACCGAATATTTACGGGGCAAGGTAGCAGTTATAAACCCAATGATGATGCCGGGGTAGGCTATGCCTGGCATGTCCCTCAGGAAACGTTTTTTTACTTTCTTTACAAGCAGGACTATCGGTATCTCGACGACGGGCCCATCACGGATCTCTGCCGTCTGGCTGTGGTCACGACCGATAACATGCGCAGTGAATCAGGGTATGGAGATATCGCTGGATATACCGGTTTTTCCCCCGATCAGTGGCAGATTAATCTGTGGCCGCTGATGGCGTCAACATGGCGGTCAAAAAATCCGGCGCATCTCTGGACACTCAACTGGTTGGGCGCAGGCAAACAACCTGCCCTGGGGCATTCCTTGACCGGCCTCTATTCAGCCGTTGAGTCCAAGGACGCACAGTTTGTCCTGGATGGCATTGATCCGTTACCACCGGACAATTTACTCGGTATCCATGCCATGGCAATGCCCGAATCTGCACTTCGATGGATTAAAAGCCGCACGCCATTACCCTATCAGCCTGATCCATCGAAAAAATATTTCGACAAAATCTCCATACGTCCTTCCTTCGATCCAGAGGATGAATATCTTCTCCTCGAAGGGGCAGGCACCTTTTGTCATGGTCATGAGGATACCAATGCCATTATCCGGTTAACCTGGCGAAATCGTGCCTGGCTGGCGGATGGGGATTATATCCGTGCGGCACCCAGATTTCACAATGCGATTACTGTTGTTCGGGACGGTGCAGGTATCTTGGCGTCGCCGGGCGAAGGGGTCGTTATACCGCCGTTATCGTCGTTAACGTACCATCAGGAGAATGACCATCTCGGGTTGCTCAGAGTGGATGCGGCGGATTATAACGGTGTGGATTGGCAACGGCATATCTTTTGGGGTAAAAAAAGGTATCTGGTTGTTATGGATCAGCTGAAATGTACAACCGCCGGTGATTACCAGGTCCGGTGTTTATGGCGTTTGGTCGGTGAGGTTCACCGCGACGGGGCAACCACACGACTGCATCAGCAGGGGGAACATTTTTATATCCACAACTTAGATGGCGCTCGTCAGCAATTGCGGATAGACCCCTATGAGGCTGGGGCATGGAAAACATATCCGTATGCCACCCCCGATATACATGAATTACATCAAATCACCGACCGATTCCTCAATCCGGAAGATGCGTTGACCTGTATTAACCTTCTTACACCCGATCCCGACATACGGGTTGTCCGCCTTGCGGATGGCCTCGTTAAAATTATCGATGGCGAGACAATCACCATACTCGGCATTGGTCCAGTAGACTTAGGTGCCGTCACCATTGAAGGCGTGATGTTCGGGCTTACACTGTCGGGGGATACTCTCCTCATAGAAGGGGTTCAACGGATCGGAACCAGGGATATAAATGGACTTTTCGCATGGACTCATTTCGATGGTGAACCACAGACCATTCATACCGAAAGTGGGGCCATAGCGCGCCATTTAAAAACGATCATCCAGATACATCAGGGGCGCCCTGCACTGAATAATTACTGCCCGGTCATGCATCAAGATGGTCATATGGTTCCCAAATGGCAGAGTGCATCTAAAATACCAAACCCATGTACGATGGATACCCATGAAGACTTGCTGGTCTGTAGCGGTCGTGATGGTCTCGTGGTTTCTATCGATCCGAACGATGGGCACGTGTTGTGGGAATATGACTGTGCCTGTGAGGTCTCTGTCTTAAAAGTAGCGACGCTATCCCATGGGAACCCCCCACATATATTAATCGGATCGGCGGATTCACAACTCATTGTTTTGAATGATCATGGTGAAGAGGAATGGCAGCGACCGCTGAAGAACATATCGGGCCGTGGAGAACGTGTGTCTGATATTACCACGGCCGATTTGTACGGGGACGGTCAAATTTGTGTTCTGGCTGGTACAGCAGGGTGGTATGTAAATGTCTTTACATCCGCTGGAGACCCACTCTGGGCGGAATGGTTTCGTTATCACCCCATCACCCGTGTGCTGGCAGCCGATGTTGACGGCGATGGCCAATCAGAAGTGATGGTGGGTAACATTTATTCAACGCCTTTGACGGTTCACAATGCGGATGGCTCCTTCCGGTGGTCTACGTTGGAACAGGTTGGTGCGGAAGGCAACGCGACGACCCCAAGACGCGGCATTCACCTGACACAAATGATTCTCAAGGATATTAACCATGATGGCATTCAGGAAATTATCTACGGGACGGCAGACGGCTGGATTTATGCCGTAACCCCACAGAATGGCACCGAATGCTGGCGTACAAATGTCGTTGGCGAGGTGGTAGGATTAACCTTAATGCCGGAGGGACTTGCAGTAGCCACAGAATTCGGTGCGCTATACGGGTTTCAGTTTGACGGCACATTGTGCTGGTACACGCAAGTTAACGATCACCTAAAGGGCTTGGCCAGTATAGGAGAAGATTTGCTTCTCATTGCACCGGGCGGCTTGTTGTTGAAATACGATGCCCAGGGTCACCCCAAGAACGCCTGTCATTTAGACTCGGACATCCTCGAAATTAAGCCATATAAGGATAACATGCTTTGTCTTTTGGCCAATGGGGTTTGTGTGAATATTCCTGTCGCATGATAAATTGCCGATTTTCCTTGTCGATTCGTGTAGAATCATATAATTTGTGTCGTTTGTTTACACTCGCCCATCATTATTGTTGACCCGAACGCGTTCCTGCGTTTCCCGGTCACCTGCACCCTTCAAAAACTTATAACTTACAAATCCTATGACTGAATCCAATACCACTGCAAATCCTGCCCGAAAATGGGTGACGTATCGCCCTGAAATAAAACTGATCGACTGTACGATCCGCGATGGCGGCCTGATGAACGACCATCAATTCGACGACCAAACGGTGAAAGCTGTCTATACGGCCTGTGTGGCTGGTGGCATTGATTACATGGAGATTGGTTACATCAACTCCCGTGACATCTTCTCGCCTAAAGAATATGGCCCCTGGAAATTCAGTAGTGAGGAAGATATCCGACGTATTGTCGGGGAGAATGACACCCGGCTCAAATTGTGTGCCATGGCCGATGCCGAAAAGAGTGATTATAAGAAGGATATTCTCCCGGCGGATCAAAGTGTGCTCGATATGATTCGTATTGCGACCTATATTCATCAGATTCCTCTCGCCCTCGAAATGATCCAGGATGCCCATGAAAAAGGCTACGAAACCTCACTCAATTTGATGGCAGCCTCTACCGTTCCTGAGAGTAAAATAGACGAAGCATTGAACCTGCTCGTTCAATCTGATGTAGACGCGATATATGTGGTGGATAGCTTTGGTTCGTTGTACAGTGAGCAGATCGAAGCCCTGACCGATAAATTTCTCAATCTGGCCCATCCCTCTGGTAAGCAGGTCGGTATTCATGCACATAACAATCAGCAACTTGCCTTTGCAAATACGATTCAAGGCCTGATTCGTGGCGCCAATTATCTGGATGCCAGTATGGCTGGCTTAGGGCGTGGGGCTGGTAATTGCGCTATGGAGTTGTTGGTCGGCTTTTTACATAATCCTAAATTGCGCCTACGACCGCTACTGGATTGCATACAGAACGCGATCGAACCCTTACGGTCCAAACTCATGTGGGGATTCGATATACCGTATATGATTACCGGCCTTATGAATCAACATCCACGTGCAGGGATGAGTTTTAACGCCTCGAAAGATCGAGGTAATATCGTCAAGTTTTATGATGAATTAGAAGATCTGGAGTAGAGAAGCGAAGAAGTAGCTATACGATAAAACTACCAAGTGCGACGAGATCGATGTACCCCCATAGGGCGTTTCCGCCTACCAACCTCGGAGGGCTCGCGACAGCCCGCAGGGACTTGCCACCCACGGAACGAAGGCCCAGTCGTTTCAGAGCATCTCCATGCCCCTTTCCCGCGTTTATTCGACCAATACACAAATTATACAGGGCCTGAAAATAAGCGACCGCCAGGCGTTAAAAGCGCTGTATGATACCTACTATGCCCCATTATATCGGTTTTTATGGCGCAAGACACGTAACGAAGATACGGCTCTGGATTTAATACAGGATGTCTTCATACGCCTATGGGATAGCCGAAATAGATTGGATGAAGACCAATCTATTAAAGCCTATCTGTACCGGATAGCCGGTAATCTCGCTATAGATCACTTACGCCGTAAAGTGACCGCCCAGGCAGAAGACATAGATGAGATGCTTCATGAACCTGCCCATGATCCCCAAACACAATATGACATCCGTCATCGTATTCAGAAGGCGTTGGATCAATTACCGGAAGAAATTAAAACCGTATTTATGCTAAATCGATTTGACGCCCTTAAATATACCGAGATAGCAGAGATGCTTGACATCTCCGTTAAGACCGTAGAAAGCCGAATGAGTAAAGCATTGAAGAGATTGAGATCTGGGTGATATAGTGTATTCATTGACGCCATGCATTGTGTCTCGAAAAGACCGCCGGGGAGATGACCGTACCCCTACGTAATTGGCCAATGTACAATCCATACGGGCTCACCATCAGCGCGTAATGAGTTCCTGATATTGCACCAAACCAGATAACCTCCGAGATCACATCAGCAGGCAATGGCGTTTTAAAGACATAGATGCCGGGTTTGGGGTTCCAGAAATACGGAAAGCGGGTGAGATCGATTTCGCATCTAAGGACCACGGGGCTCTTTTTTCTAACCTCACCGCGATTGATCGCGGCCTGGCATGCGAATTCTTTACGCACACCAAACCGGTATTCTCTTCCTTTGGACTTCAATTTAAATCCATTTTTACATATATCTTCAGCGCTATCCTCGGTTGTTCCATGCCAAAGGATTATGGCGGTTTGTTCCGCCGTATCTTTTCCGACTGTTCGTTTTGTCCGTATCATCCATTGGCCGTTCAACTGCCGTGCATCGAGTCCACCTCGCTGAATTAATTGGCGAACTTTCTTTGGACTGACGTCCATCCGTTTGGCGATCTGATCAACCGTAAGATTGTATGCCGGGTCTTCCATAGAATGTATCATACCCCATCTTTTGGAATAATCTCACCCGCGAGATGTCGAAAGATCTTTCTTTGCAGAGCTATGGTCTCTCAAAGATGAATGCATGAGGCGGCCTTATTATAACGGCTCGCCTGATGAAACGTGAAAATGCAGGTGTTTTGAATCCTTATATGCTCCAAGATTAGTCAACACCCGGCAGGCACCCTGCTCGGCCAGGACCTGTGTCGCAACTGCTCGACCTATTCGCATCACGTTCATTAGTAGGTTTGCTCAGACCTGTTTTGTCCTCTTATTCAATATATCGACCACCGATTTAATCCTTCTTCTTTTCAAGCGACGCCGTGAGATCATTCCAGGTATCCCCCATGGCGTAAACGGCCTGAAATAGCGGGGAGATCGTATCCCACATCGCGTCTCGAATCTCCCGAGCTTCAGCATCATTACCTTCATCGAGGACCTGTCTCAGATGAGCGACCTGCTCGTGCTGGGAGGTCGCAAATGCCTCGACGGCCCTGGTGATCGCATCAACATTGGTCAGGTGACGATCGATTCGTTCCTCCGTCATTTCAGGCGAAGGCGTTACATCATACGCAGAATTAGGCATAAAGTGTGGTGCCTCTTTCTGGCCGGCCTCTGTCCAGAACGTATGGGTAGGCTGGATATGCGGCGTCACCGAGAGGTACATGATCATCGGTTCATCGCCAACCACCCGGACCTGATGCATCTGGTCCGTCAGAGCCACGCACAATTGACCAGGGCGAACGGTCTGTTTTTCACCATCAATATCAAACTCAGCCTCACCTTGCAGAATTAGAAAAATTTCAACCCCCAGATCATGCGTGTGACGCTGGGCGATCTGCCCCGGGTCCATGCGCAGGAACCGGGAACGAATCTGCGGGGTGACCAGGATATTGCGGATATCCGTTCGATAATCGTAGACGGCAAAGCTCATGGATTCCTCCTATATGGTGTGTTCCAACAATGTACGTGGCGTCGAAGGTCTCGTTTCTGTTAATTATCTTGTATACCTATAACAGGTTTATATATAAATTCGTTTCATACATCGATCAACCTATCCATTACTTCGGCAGTATAATTTATATATCGCCAGTCAACACAAATAGCTTACTATGAATACGATTGGGATTGATGTCGGCGGAACGTTCACGGATTTTGTTTTTGTACAAAACAACGCTACGTCAGCGTATTTTAAGACGGCTTCTACACCGTATGATCGTCAGAGGCTGTTCTTCAGGGCCTGCAGAATATCAGTAAATCGTAAGATACTCCGCTGAATGATCTTCAGCACTTGGTAGACAGAAATGAAAATGGATGAAATTAAAAAAGGAGCACCCCATGACAAAACCAGACGCCATCCTTCTTGGTGGTGACCGTTACCACAAAGCCGAAGAAGCCTTCGCCGGTGTGGGTCCAGCCCTCGAGGCTGCAGGCTTAGAAGTAGAGTATATGACAGATTATTCGAAGATCAATGCCGATACCTTGGGTGATAAAAAGCTCCTCTGTATTCTTCGTGACGGTATGGAATGGCCCGATGGGTATGAGAAGCCTTACGAGGTCTGGATGAAGCCGGACCAGGAGGAAGCGATTGAACAATTTGTTGCTGCGGGTGGGGCCTTCATGCCGTTACATAACGCTGGCTGGGCTTATCCCTGGCAGACGAAAAAGGGGTATCGCCATGTGATGGGTGGATACTTCCAGGGGCACCCTGCCGTCCTGCCATTCGATGTACAGATCGTCAACCCCGATCATCCAATTACAGAAGGCATTGAAGATTACGAGATCACAGACGAGCAGCATTTTCTCTGGTTTGATTACGACCGGGTGGACCTGTTACTAAAAAGCCGGGGCCGTGATGGCCGTGAGTCAGCTGCGGGCTGGGCCTATACTTACGGGCAAGGCCGAGTCGCCTATATAGCTAACGGCCACACATTGGAGATCCTTCAACATCCCATGGTGAAACGGCTGTTACATAATGCGGCAAGATGGGTGTTGGGCTAAGCCAGGGAAACCGATCATGTAGAAAGCCTTAGTTGACGCGTAAGGTTTTGATTTGCCACAACTTACCTATGGCCTGCCAAACTTGTTACCGAAGATGTCTCCTTTGTTCCATGTCGGACGCTTCGGATCATTGGCAATCAAATACGCGGTGAGAAAATTCAGTTTCACATGGGTGACCGCCGCATTGAAGTCAAAAGCCTGTGACATATCGTCCCTCGGGGTATGGTAAGTGGTGCTTCTCCACTCTACATCGGTGATGCTTCGATCGACCGGGTCACCGGCTACGGTCTTGAAACCACTTTTGATGAAGAGAGAGGGAATCCCCTTTTTTACGAAACTGAAATGGTCACTCCGAATAAAAATGACACGTTCCGGAAACGGATCCGGGCCAATTTCCAGATTCAAATAGTTGGCGGCAGTTGTGAGCGGTTCGGACAGGCTGGAATGTTGGGCACCGTAGGGCACAATGTCCAGAATCGGATGAAAGAAGAAAGGCATGTCCAGGGAGATGTTGGCCACGATGTTTTCCTGTTTAACCGTCGGATGTGTCGCGAAATAATCAGATCCCAGCAGGCCGGATTCCTCTGCGGTAACGACGGCGATGAGGATGGATCGTTTAGGCTGGACCTTTAAGCGTTGAAAGGTCCGGGCAATACCGAGCAAGATGGAGACACCAGAGGCGTTGTCATGTGCGCCGTTGTAGATAGCGTCTCCATTGGAGGGGGTACCGATACCCAAATGATCCACGTGGGCCGCAATGACGACATATTCATCTTTCAATACGGGATCACTGCCGGGAATGATACCGATCAGGTTAGAACTCTCTACCTGGGTGACGGTGGTTTTTACCTTCATCCGGGCATCTACATTCAGCGGAAACGATTGGGGTTTGTTTCCTTGAATGGTTGCGATTGCTGTAGCCATGTTCGTCCCTGAATGGGCAAAGATTTTTTCGGCATGAGCCTGGTTAAAAGATGCCATGACCTTCAGATGCTCAACGGCATCCTTCCCTTTACCCTGGCCATCAACCCATCTCAACCGCCCCCGTCGTGCTCTCTGGACCGCCCCGTCCCACGAAAATCGTCGGCCACCCGGTAGACGAAGCGATATCGCCCCGACAGCGCCTCGCTTTTCCGCCTCTTCATACTTTACGGAAGCGGAAGAGAAATACGCCCGTTCATTGGATGGAAAGGACGAAGGGGCCCCACCGAAGAAAACAATAATTTTACCCTGTACATCGGCTTTTTCGAAGTCATCATAGCCCAATTCAGGGGCATGTACACCGAATCCAACAAAAACGAGGGGCGCAGCTGCATCCGCCATTAAAAGGGTGGGATTCGGATTCAGTATGAATTCTTTACCATAGGTGAGGGGTTCGATCTTATCACCAGCCATCAGGCTCAGACTACTACCGCCTTCAACTACGGACCCATTTTGTAAGGTGACTTTCTGGATATACGTGTCACCCTCAACCCCAGGCTCCAAGCCCATGGCGATCAATCGCGTTTCTACAAATCTGGACGCGAGCGCGAAACCAACCGTACCGGGACGACGCCCCTCCAGCAGATCATCGGCCAGAAAACTCATATCTGCTTTGATGCCTTCGGGTCGAATAGCCTGAAGTGCTTTTTCTATATCTGGCTTGACCTGAGAAAAGACGTTGACCGGTATTAAAGTCAGGATTGTGAGCAGAAACAGAATTTGTTTATTCATAATGTCCATCCCTTTCTTGGGAAGAGGTATATCAATCCAGGTTATAAATACGCTCCGCGTTTTCGGCGAGTAGTTGCCGCTGCTCTTCTTCCGGCCGTTGGGAGATAATTTTCCTGAGGGCTTTTGCCCAAGCGCCAAAAGGTGCGCCCAACGTACATACTGGCCAGTCGCCACCGAAAATCACGCGGTCCGGCCCGAAACTGTCCAGACAATGGTTGACCGTCGGAGCTAAAGTATCCGCCTGCCATCCTTCGGTCACCCGGGCTACGATCCCGGAAATTTTGCAAACTACATGCTCACGAGCCCCCAACGTCGCAATGTCCCGCTCCCATTGTTCTTTGCTGTGGCTGGTAGGATTTTCAGGTTCGTATGCGCTGGCTCCGTTTATAATGTTCGGGTCCGCGTTACCACAATGATCGAGGATAAAGCGGGTGTTCGGACATCTGTCCACCAACTCGATGGCATCTGCTAACTCCCCAGGTCTGAGACACAAGTCAAAACAAAGGTCGACGTCGCCCAAAAACTGGATGTCATTGACGAAATCCTGTCCCAGGCAATGCCCTTTCACCGTATCCGGCACATGGAGCACCTGACGGACGCCCTTGATATAGTGGTTGTCCTTAAATGAACTAATGTAGGTACGAAACCCTCCTTGCCCCGGTTGTCCACCGATGACGGCACCGGCCATGGGATTGTCGTCCTGTTGACATAATTCAGTGACGTAATTTGCTTCTGCCACTCTGTCCGTAGCAGCCACATCAACTTCCATATAGACCGTTTTTGAAACATTGGCATCGGCCGAGGTTTTAAGGTAGTCACTCATCAGGTGGTTTTTTCTTAACGTCTCGACACCCTCTGAATCCAGCCAGGGCAGGTTAAACTGTTCTATGTTCCAAAGGTGTTGGTGGGTATCGACGATGGCCAGCATGGTTGATCTCCCTTAGAGATAAATGGTGAGTAGTGAATAGTGCTGATTGATTGGCGCTTTAGCGATCAGTTCGGATTAGGGTGTCGGGCAATAATCTGAGGTTCGAGTGTGGCACAGGCCTCTTCCATGAGCAAGCGTTCTGTGCGGGTCACGCGGGCTTCGGTCTGGTCGGCGTTTATCCGGAGACGGAGCATGCGGTCCGTCAGGAGTGCACGTATAGAGGCGTAATCAGCATCGGCATATAAATTATTGAGTTCATTGGGATCGGCTTCCAGGTCATACATCTCTCCATCATTATCTTCGGCATATAGCCACAATTTCCACCTTTCATCACGGATCATGAGCCCACCTCCGGTGGAACACATCAGATGGTCACGCACGGGCTGGTTGTGCTCAATCATTGGCATAAGGGACTGACCGGGCAGGGCGATATCCGCATCTATATCGAGATAATCGAGAAGTGTCGGCATCCAGTCCAGGCTGGACGCCAAATGTGTACAGGCGGTGCCTGCTTTCCATCGATCAGGAAAGCGCATGATCATCGGCAGGCGAATTTCTCCCTCGTAAAAGGTCGCGGCCTTGTTGAAAATATGGTGCTCCCCGAGCATCTCTCCGTGGTCGGAGCAGAAAATTATGAGCGTATCGTCCAAAAGATCTTTATTGCGGAGGTGATCGAGCATGAGCCCAACACAATCATCGACCATTTTAACGGCCCCATGGTGTCCGGCAATACCTGCCCGGACATCATCATCCGTGATCGCACGGCCAAGTACATTTTCGAGATGTTTTCGTCGGGCCCGTAAATGGGTGCTTTTGGTGTCCAGTTCCCCCACCGACCGGGCTTGTGGCAAAGGCACATCATCAGGATCAAGCCAGTGGGCGTATTTTTCCGGTAGTACATAGGGCTCATGGGGCGCATGAAAACCGAGGAATATGGCGAAGGGCTGGTCGCTCGATGCCTTCAGACGATTGATGGCCTCACAAGCCCGTCGCACGGCGAAAAATTCAAAATAAGTGTCTTGAGGTTCTTCACTGACCTGCGCCTCGAAATGGTTCCAATCCCCCCCCTCACCCCAGATTCCCTTATCGTTATACGATTTCATGATCGGGACCTGTATATGGGTAGACCCGGCGTGTACCATGTGCGTCTTGCCGACCGATACAGACCGATAACCATGGTCCCGAAGTATTGACATCCAGGTGGTTTGGTCGCCGGTCAGAAAACGCCCATTCCCCGCCACGCGATCCTGCCAGGGATAATGTCCGGTCAGAAACGCGTGACGCGAGGCCACACAGGCCATGGCCGCCGTATAGAATCTTCTGAACACTACCGACTCTGCAGCCAGGCCTTCCAGAACGGGAAAATCTGCACAGGGATGTCGGTCTGGTCCAAACGAATCCGCCCGCTGTTGATCGGCCATAATAAACAGAATGTTAGGGCGTTTTGCGATGTGGGGCATGGTGAAAGTCCTTCCCGGATAACGTTTGCATAAAATCGTAGTGGCTACGATTTTTGCCAGACCTTGTCCGGATGTTCATCCCAGGCTTTCTCTCGATACAGGGCGTCTTCTCGTGCCCCCAGTTGGCCTTTGTATCTCAGACCGCCATGGGATAGATTAAAACCGATGGTCAGTGCAGGTGCCTCTACCCAATGTGGCGTCAGCAGGTGATTCCAGATAAATTGGTTGTCACCAACGACGATGGGGTGTATATCTTCTACTGTGAGCCCCTCAGGCCGTGGGGCATGGACACTGCCGGACTGTACCGCCCAATCTGCGGGGGCCCATCGATCGGGATCATGGAGACCGTTGAATACTTTATGACCACGGGCGTTCCAGAAGAGGACATTCGAACCATCCATGTGATAGCCCGTGACGGTTTTCGGACCGGAAATACGGAGGATACCATAGCACCGATCCCATGTGAAACCGTTCTCTTTCAGGAAGGCTTTCCAGGGCGCCATAACCTGATCATGAAATCCGTGGAGGATCAAGCCTGGCTTGTCCAGATCATGCAGGTTAAAATGTGTGAGTTGAAACGAAGTGGCCAGCAGGTCATCATAGGACATCTTCCGATACCGGTCCGCGAGATTACCGATTTCCAGCTTATCCCGGCTCGTTCCGGAAATAGCCTGCATATTCGGATCGGCCAGAAGGCCTTCGATCATACGGTCTGTGGCAGGCAGATTATAGACGAACGGAATACAGTCTCCTGCCATCAGAAAATTTGTTCCGCTTTTCCAGTTTGCCTGGAAATCGGAAATTCGTTGAATCGTTCGCGTCATGGAAAGGCTCCGGGTAGATTTTTCTCAGGGGCTCATGGGTGCCTTAATAGTATCATACCATCATGTCAAAATCAACCTTTCATGTGGGGTTCGGATTTCAGGATTATACACCTGAGCCGGTAGGCCAAACATATACGGTATACGACCCCATATCTTTTCAAGCCATGATTCTTCAGGATGGGAAGACGAATATCACCTTCCTGGCCGGGGATATCTTCAGCATCGAGGCCGACCTGCTTGACCGTGTCAAGGCACGGTTGAAGGAGATCACCTGGCTTGATCTCGACCATCTACTGCCCTGTGCCTCCCACATTGGCACGGCCCCGATTTTGTTCCCGTCCTATGTCAATCAGCCCTGCGACGCCCTTAAGTTTTATGGCCTTGAGGATTATTTTGCAGACCACATGGCCAGTGCGGTTCGTCAAGCAGCTGAATCAATGCAACCGGCGCGTATCGGCCTGGGACACAGCCCTGCCTCTGGCATTCTCTATAACAGACGGTCCTACGATGACCAGGGCCGGCTGGTTATGAGCAATTTTAAATTCCCCTATCCACGCCCCGAACTGCAATACGGGCCGGTAGACGACCAAGTCTATGTCATGCGAATCGATGATATGGATGGGAATCCCAAGCATTGCGCCTGTGTCTTCGGGTGCCATGCGCTTTGTAATACCCATAAATACGGTCATATATCAGCTGATTATCCCGGCGTAGTCCGGTCTGTTCTGGAAACCGCGCAGATCGACGCGCTCTTTATGCCCGGTGCCATCGGGAATGTGGTCCCGGTCAGCCGAGCTGGACGGACCTATCAGCGCGTAGGTCAGAGTGTCGGTGGTGTCGCCCTGTATGCCTTGGAACAGATAACAACGACTCATACGCCCATGTTGTCCGTAGACCAGACTTTGCTCTCCTTGCCTTTATATGCCCAACCTGATCTGACCCAGGCAGAGTCCACGCTGGCCGAGACCTCGAGTTCGGGAGATGGGCGGCAAAGATTTCAGCTGTACGGCAGTCGCCGACGTGCAGATGGGCGTACGATGTACCCGTATACCGTAACCCGTGTCGCAATAAACGGAGCCCAGCTGATCCACCTACCGGGTGAAGTTTTTGTCGAGACCGCCCAGGCCATCCAGAGCGCTGGTGGCAATCATTTGACTGTCGTGCTTTCGGGACCGTCTGCCGACATCGGCTATCTGAGCCCACTCGAAGCTCATGGAGAGGGTGGGATGGAACCTCAGTTTGCCGGACTGGCTGTTGAAGCGGAAGCAGCGATCCGGTCGGCAGCATGCATGCTGGCCAGTCAATTTTCACCGGAATGACTGTTGTTACAAATGGATTACATATTCCCGGTGTCCGTCCCACATTCTACTCCCCCTCGAATTCGGGGACGTCATTCCGATTCCGACGTTCCGGTCCAAACGCCTGCCAAGCCGTGTTGAAGAAACACTTCTGTTCATCTGTCATCATGTCAAAGGCTTGACGACTGGGACGCCGGTTGTTCTGGTCATGGTAGACCGCCGCGCGGTCGTTGTATTTATAGAACAGGCCGTAACGGGGCTCATCGCCTTGCCAGCTCGCCGCACCGTGGGCGAGCGTTTCGGTGAAAATGGTCGCTGAGCCCTTTGGCATCGGGATATGCCGCACCAGGGGACCGCCGACAGCAAACTGTGCTTTACGGTCTTCTGGCGGCACTACGAAGTCAGATTTATGCGAACCCGGGATGCAAGCAAAGCCCCCATCAGCTTCCGCTATATCCTGCAAAGCAAAGGCGATAACGGTCAATCCGGTATAGATCTGGTTGTTTTGAACATAATACCGAAAATTAACGCGCCCACCCCGGTTTCCACCGTGCATTTCGAAGGGCGGACATCCATTGTAACGCACGAAGCTGTAGGCACTTTCGAGTCGTAGCATGGGGTTAATGATTTCCGTGAGTACGGCCATTAATTTTGGATGATCTATCAATTGGATAAACGGTTGCCCCGCATCCAATAGACCGCCCGAACTATACCAGGTCCCCTTGGCATCGTAGCCGTCCGGTGTTTTCTCCATTGGCTGCATATTCGACTTGATCTTCTCGATGGCCGTATCACACTCTTCTGCCGTTAAAACGTCTTCAATCGTCACAAACCCCTGAAGGTCGAACAGGTATTTCTGCAAATCGGTCATTTTCTACCCCTACGGTTAGAACTGTATTTCCCGGATCAGTGTTCGAAGTTGTATCATTGTCAAGCGCTGGTAGCCTACGTATCCCGGCGTAAAGGCAGCCAATCCAGTACGCATTTAATTTGCTCATCCCAGTAACCCCACTCATGTTCGCCTGGGCCCTCTTCAAACGTGACCTCCAAACCGACCGACCTCGCCAACGTTTGAAATCGGATATTCTGATCGTAGAGGAAGTCTTCCGTACCACAGCATTGATAAAGCGCAGGTCTTACGCGCTCCGTCTCGACTAACTGTCTGGTCAAATGAAATAAATCGTGCTCACTTTCCACCACCTTAGCAGGATCACCGAAAATCGCTGTCATCTCCTTTTGCCAGGCTTCACCCTCATTTTCTACAACCTGTGCCATATCCATCGCACCAGACAGGCTGGCTGCGGCCATATAGCGTTCAGGAGAGGTGAGGGCCAACTTGAATGCCCCATATCCCCCCATAGACAACCCTGCCACAAAGTTGTCTTCCCTGGCGTCCGACAGATGAAAGAATGATCGGCATAAAGCCGGTAGCTCGTCATGGATAAAGGTCCAATATCGATTTCCGTAGGCCATGTCGGTATAAAAGCTGCGATTGACCTCTGGCATGATGATTGCGAGGCCTTCGGGGACGTATCGCTCAATGGACGTTCTTCTCTGCCATATGCTATGATCATCGGATAAGCCATGAAGGAGATATAGGGTCTGACAGAGACGGGCGGGGGGTGGGTGTTTAAGGTCTATCGGGGAGGGCTGAGGAATAATCGCATACAGAGAGGTACTCAGTTGAAGTACTTCGGAGTGAAAATTACAATGGATTAAGGCCATGTACAGGTCCTCTGGTTCGTCACATACAATGAGCGAAAGATTAAAAGGTCATTGATTTTCTACCGAATGAATGCATAGTTCGCGTCGTTTAGTTTTGGGGGTAAAGGTCGCGGATTTCATTTTTTCCCATAGCCCGTTTCTTTCTTACTGGAATAGGCCAAATCCTACTTTGTCCGTCTGTTCAAATGTCCAGATGTACTTCTTTATCATTTTATTTCTCCATGAGGTCCCGCCATTTTCGGTGGATTATGGCACAACGTACACGGGGTTAGGCTCATTAAATCGATGCTCAGCCATCTATAAACCCTTCTTCTTTGTAATATTGAAAGCAAGCAAGGGTCAAATCATGTAAATCATTGAAGAGGACCTTACCCGCGGTTTTGAAATTAAAACCCGATTTGCCTTGCATACGTTTCTTTAAATCAACGGTTACGGAATTAAGCAGGTCGGGATAGACATAAATCGGCATCAAATGAAAGCTGACGTAACTTTTCTTGATTTGCGCCGCACCGAAAAATAGAGGTTTTTTATTATCCATGATATACATGGTATCAAGATAGACGTTGTCCGGCGTATCAAATTTACAATCGAGGGCTTTGGAAAAAATCTGTAAGATCTGATTCAGTTCTTTGAATACCAGGGTTCGATCCATATTCAAATTCCTCTTTATATTCAAAACCATCCAGTGATCTGAATCCAAGGGCTACTTTGCCCTGATTGATTAAAGATAGTTATTCATACAAATAAAATACAGAAAACAAAAATCGGGGCAATAAAATCTATGTTACAGAATGTGGTTTACTTGTGTCAGGGCTATGTTTTTTCTTAGAACATCCTGTATGACCCATCAGATGCCAATTCGCAATTTTATAAATGGCTTAACAATTTAACGACCTTGAGATATGGTCCATGGATATACTTACAGATAGGGTACCGTGGACATGAAAGGATGTGGAGACAGGTGGTGTTACCAGTTGCCTCTGATAGAGGTTCAGGTTATAATGATTTGCTGAATTGTTGTTGGTTTGATTGATCAGGGTGAAAAATTTTGGATTACATTATATTTGTAGTCAACCAATCAACCAATCTCCATATCAACAATTTTCCTCCCAGGACGTTCCTATGGCTGATTATTATCATTTAGGCACCTATTCCCGACCGATCACAACTATTTCCAGAGACGCCCAAACCTGGTTTGACCGGGGGTTGATGTGGCGTTACGCGTACAACCATGAAGCCGATATATCTTGCTTCCGTAAGGCATTAACCTATGACCCGGATTGTGCTATGGCAAACTGGGGTATCGCATACGCCCTGGGGCCCAACTACAATAAACCCTGGGAGGCCTTCGGCGCGCATGAGTTGGAAAAAACCGTTATCGATTCGTTCAAAGCTTCCAATGAAGCGATGGCTCAATTGGATGACTGTACACCGGTCGAACAGGCCCTTATACGCACCTTAGCCCAACGATATCAATCTGATCAGGTGGTAGATAATGACACGTTTTGTATCTGGAATGACGAATATGCGACGGCCATGAAGCCCGTGTACGAGGCATTTTCGGATGACCTCGATATCTGCGCGCTATATGCTGAAGCCTTGATCAGCCGAACGGCCTGGCAACTGTGGGATTTAAAAAGCGGTACTCCATCTGAGGGGGCCGGCACACTGGAGGCTGTGGCTGTTCTGGAAAAGGCGATGCAACAGGTGGAATTTCGAGGGACGAGCCATCACCCCATGGTATTACACATGTATATCCATGTGATGGAAATGTCGCCCCATCCTGAGCGGGCTTTAGGGGCGTGCGATGCACTGCGGGATCTGGTTCCGGAGGCAGGCCATCTGGTCCATATGCCCTCCCACATTGATATCCTGTGTGGGCATTACTACAATGCTGTCACCGCGAATCAAAAAGCCATCGAGGCTGACCAGAAGTTTCTTGCGGATGAGGGCCCGATTAATTTTTATACCTTATATCGATGTCACGATTATCATTTTTTGATTTATGCAGCCATGTTTCTCGGCCAATATCATACCGCCATAACGGCTGAAAACCATCTGAATGCCACCATACCAGAAGAACTGTTGCGCGTGGAAGAACCACCGATGGCGGATTGGCTGGAGGGCTTTCTTACGATGAAAATGCATGTCCTCATCCGCTTTGGGAAATGGCAGGACGTGATTGACGAGCCGTTGCCTTCTGACCCGGACCTGTACTGTGTTTCTACCGCGATGATCCATTATGCCAAAGCAGTCTCTCATGCGGCGAGTGGCAATGTAAATGCCTCAGAAACAGAAAAAATCCTTTTTACCAAAGCCTTCGGCAAGGTACCGGACACCCGCTATATCTTTAACAAACAGTGTCGGGATATTCTGGCTATTGCGGCGGAAATGCTGAATGGGGAGTTGGCCTACCGTAAAGGGCATCATGATACGGCATTCGCCCACCTCCGCCGATCAGTAGAACTGGACGACAACCTCCCTTACGACGAACCGTGGGGGTGGATGCAACCGGTTCGGCATGCGTTGGGTGCGTTGATGCTGGAGCAGGGACGGGTTGAAGAAGCAGAAGCCGTGTACAGAGCCGATCTTGGTCTGGATCAGACCCTAAGCCGGCCGGCCCAGCACCCGGATAACGTATGGAGCCTTCACGGGTATGTCGAATGCTTACGTCGTCTGAACAAACACGAAGCAGCCGCTGGAGCCCAGGCTCGGCTTGATTTAGCCCTGGCACGGGCTGATATCCCCATCAAGGCCTCCTTTTATTGCCGTGTCGAACATGTCGACTGTTGTTGATTGATAGAATGTTGATTTTAAGAGGGAGGAGAAGAAAGATGACACAGATTATACCCACCGTCGACTTTGAACAGACGGGTAAACAAGTCGGTTGGTTACGCTTGCCACACTCTGTTACCCGCAGTGCTTACGGTACCCTCGCCATCCCTATCGCCGTTATCCAAAACGGGGCGGGACCACAAATTCTTCTCATCGCAGGCAACCATGGCGACGAGTACGAAGGCCAGATCGCCCTGACCCGGCTGATCCAGAGTCTCCAACCGGAGGAGATCTGCGGACGTCTTATCATCCTGCCAGCCTTGAATCTGCCAGCCGCCCAGGCGGGCACGCGTGTGAGCCCCCTTGATGAGGGCAATCTCAACCGCGTCTTTCCCGGAGATCCGAACGGTAGTCCCACCTGGAAAATTGCGGACTATGTGGAGCACCATCTGTTGCCGATGGTAGACGTGGTGGCTGATTTTCATGCGGGCGGTGGCTCTCTTGACTATCGGCCTCATGCCAGCACCCATTTCGCTGTGGATGCCTCTCCCGAGCATAAAGCACGTAGCCTCGAGGTGGTCAAGGCACTGGGCGTGCCCCATGTGATGGTCTTTGAACGGACAGCCAAGGGAGGGGCCCTTCCAGATGCAGCCATACGTCAGGAGGTGATCTCTCTGGGCGGTGAGTATGGGGGTATGGGCAGTGTTTCCCGGATCGGTGTAACCCTGGTGCAACAGTCGGTGGCGCGTTTGCTGGCCTACTTCGGAGCCAAGGGGACACTCCCGAACGATCTACCCCACCCAAGGGTTATGCATATTTTCGGCACAACGGCTTACGTGTATGCCCCCGAGCCGGGGGTGTTTGAACCTGCCACTGAACTGGGCGACTATGTAGAACCCGGTAATCTATGCGGGCACGTACTTTTTCCGGATAACCCGGTACGTGAACCCCTACCCGTAATTTTTGAAGGAACAGGAGAAGTGGTATGTAAACGTCACCCCGGCCGGATAGAACGGGGGGATTGCGTGGCACATCTGGCTACCGGTATGAATGAATGACAGGGCAACCCGTGTTTCATCTTAAATAACAACCACTTAAAAGATAGGGATCATCGTAACTCGGGTCGGATGGCGGCGGCCACGGCGTCGGCGAGCAGACCTGCACCGGTATCCGTGAAGTGGACACCATCCGACCACAGGGAAGGACCGTGACTTCGGACCAAGGTGTTCAGGTCGTTGACACGGACATCACGCGAGGCAATAATTTCGGCCACGGCTCGGTTATAGGCATCAATATCCTCGTTCAAGCGTATCGCCACCTCGTCACCGACAGGAGTGGTCGTCGCCCATATGAGCTGGGCGGATGTTCTTACCAGGCGATCGAAAATACGCTCTATGTTAGCCCTGTAGGTAGCTATAGGCACTTGTGGTGTGCCTTCCGCTTCAGCGAGAAAATCGGCATTCATACGTGTCACATCGTGGATACCACAGTTAAGATGAATGACATCCCAGTTTCCGTCCCCGAGCCAGATCTCCAATTCCTCCTGTGTTTGACGCGTAGATCGACAGTTGTCCGGTGCTCTGAACACATGGGCGATAGGCTCGAGACGCTGCCGTACGCCGATGGTGTATGAGATGGAGATCGAGTCGCCGAGGAGGAGGACACGGGGCAGATTGTTTGCAGAAGGTGGCCAGGTAAAAGCAGGATGGTTCCGAAAGAGGGGTGGGACCGCACGCTTCCAATTGGCCGCATCGCAGTAAGGATTTGATGGGGTCAATCCCTTGAGGATCACGTTGTTCGTACGAAATCCACCCGAAGCGAGAATTTCAGCGACCGTGCGACTTTCGTCATAGTAGTCTCCCCCGCCGGGATACGCCCTACTACCGTCGAAGTAGAGCACCGCGGGCAGACGATCGGCGGGCACGACGTTGGCCCCTCGTGGTTGCTCAACGCTGGGGACATTATAGCCACGGCCAGGTTCGAGAAAAGATTGTACCTCGAATGTTTTTCCGCCATCTCCGGACAACAGCCATACAAGACGCTCATCATGGCGCTCGCGCATGCTCATGGCCCTGGTTGGCTTGCCCTCTTTCCAGTCTTCGTTGTATGGTGTCAGGGTAACCAGGACACAGATGGTGTCGTCCTCCCGCCGGGAAGTCTTGCATCCCGTGGCGCGCATGTCCGGAAAAAGACGCTCCCAATGGTCATGCACCGGAATCTGTTGCAGTGCGCCATCAACACCGGTTGTCACCATCATACAGCAGCCTGGTCCTTTGCCATGGTCCATATAAAAGGCAAAGGGGCGTCCCTGAGAGTCAACAACCAGACCGCCCTGTCGGATATCCGGTTGCGGCAGATGTTCGTGTCGTGAGCGCGTGCTACGAGCCAGAATATCGAGATCTTCAGGCCGTGCAGGGAGACGCACCCCGGTCCCATCCGCCCGCACCCACCTTTGGCCGCCATCTCTACTGCGCGTGTAGCACGTGGCCTGATGCAGACCCCGGCCGACTTCGTCCTCCCCTTCGTAAAAATCGATGATGGCATGAAGCACACCATCAGGGGCGGCATCCATCTGCATGTGAAAGCCCGCGTAGGCCTGCCCATACTCCTCGGCGAGTTGCACAACACGAACCGGGGGTTCCCATTCACCGCCAGGTGGACGCCTGTATAGATCGACCCCACGGTCTTCGCGCTCGGCACCCTGACCACGGAGTGTAAGGTATACGGTGCCATCGGGACCGCACATGAATATGGGATAGGTCCCGACACCCACGGGTTGTGGCTCGGTCCACGTGGTAATATCATTCGGTGCTACGGAGTGGCACCAGCGGACGGCGGAGGCATGCCCACCAAGGGCAGCGTGAAGCGTGCCATCTGGCGCCATGGCAAGGACGGCACGGGCATGGTTATCGACCCCTATATCCAGAGTCACCGGATCACTCCATGTCCCCGTATCGTGGTAGAATGTACGCACCCGGTTGAAGTAACCCTCACGACCCACATCCTGATAAGAGACATGGGTGCGACCGTTGAAGGTGATGATCTTACCACTGTCACTTGTTGCCCGCTCACTACCCTGGCCTGAAACCGTGTACATGCTTACTCCTCGTATATATTGCTGGGTGCCGATAATCTTTCAGGTATCGATTTGGAAGGCGTTAACCACGGTATGCCTCTGAATCCCAGCCAGGATATTGCTCTTCCAGTAAAGCCAGGGTCTGTTCAGTGTAGTAGGGATGGCCGACCGGTGGGAAACGCCAGAGCTCACGCTGTTCAGCCGATAGTTCCCCGATAAATTGCTGAAATACAGGCGACCCTTTCCCCAGATGGGTATAATGCTTAAAGCCTTCCCAGTAATGATCCGCCCGACCAAAACTGTGCCCCCAGGTAAAACGCTGACCGTCCTTACGTGTGTAGGCGCTGGCACTATGGTAAGAGAAGTTTGTGAAAACACAGAGGGTTCCACCCTTGCACACGAGGGGCACGCATTTGGTCATATCATTGCCATACTTTTTTGGAATCAGTCGAAGGGGGGCCTGGTCTTCACCAACATCCTCCAGATGCATCCAGAAGCCAATCTGACCAAATTCCCTCAGATCCTCACTCATCGGCAGAAGAGAATTATTGCCGTTATCAATATGTAATCCAGAATCATCAAAACCGGTACCACCCCCTGTGTGGCCAGGGTATCGGGCGATTAAGCACCCGACGCGCATATGGATCGCCTCCGTCTTCAACCATTTTCGGGCAAAGGCCACGCTCTCCTTGTCCATGGCGGCCTTGTAGAGTTCCATTTCTTCATGGGGAAAGCAGACCAACCGGCTGTTTCCCGTCTGATCCTGGGGTGGATCATCTTTGATGTCTTCCCAGGACGGCAAAACACGACGCTGAGCCGCCTGCAATTTTTCCAGTTCAGGTCCGGAGATATAGTCCGGTACGATAATAAACCCTTCCTGATCAAGTTCTTCGATGTGGGCGTCGGTCAGTTTGGACATCCAATGCTCCTTATTTTTCTGGTTCCCTGGCGATGGTTTTCCCGTAAACTGTTCTCTCGTTCTTTCAGGTACTTTAAACGGTTATTAAAATACCCAAAGGGGTTCGCGGGTCAAAAAAATTATTGACAGGTCAATTTAATAATGCGCTTCATTTCATTTCGGCTTATGTCTGAACAGTGCTGAAATGTATCCTTGGAAAATGGCAGCCAGGCAACCAGGACGGTTCGTCCTATCATGAAACTTCGCTTGAAGTGAGGAGAACATCTGTTATGAATATCAGAGAGGAATTCCTTAAAAACTACATGGTCCATCTTAAAGGCGCCCTGCCGAAACAGCTGTGTGAGGCATGGGTCCAGGACTATTTTACCCGGACAGGTGTTGATGAATCCGATCCGAATAATCTCCCGGACGATGCCAACGGGTTCTCGGAGCGGACACGGACCATCCCCATGCTCGAAGCTTCACCGATGGCCTGGGATGCTATATGCGAGCTGCTGGGTGGAGAAGACCGGATCGATGAGCGGACAAAACATTTTAACAACAGTTTCAACCTCAACGTTAATAACGGGGCGGATGAACCGTGGAAAGGGCCATCGGCCGATTCCACCGGCTGGCACAAGGACGGTTGGTTTTTTCGCCATTTTCTTGACAGTCCAGAACAAGCGCTCCTTTGTCTGGTGATCTGGCGCGATATTAAACCAAAATATGGCGGGACTTTCTACGCCCCTGACTCTGTACCGCTAATCTGTAAAGAACTGCTGGCCCACCCGGAAGGTCTGTCCCATACCAACGGTTGGGGACGTCTGATTCACGAATGCAAAGATTTCCGGGAATTAACAGCCGAAACGGGCGACGTCATTATTCTGCACCCTTTTATGCTACACGCCGCCTCTCAGAATCCCTCTGGTCGGATCCGCTTTATGAATAACAAAGTGGTCTCGCTGAATGAGCCCATGCAGTTCAACCGACCACAGGGAACCTACACCGCCCTGGAACAGAGCATCTTGCAGGCACTCGAAGTAAACTCACTGGATTTCCATATCACCGGTACGCGTAAACGGACCGAAGATTTCAGCTGTATGCAAGAAGAAAACGTCGCCTGACCACACCATATGAGCCTCTGTATATCATCGCTCATCTGGCCATCATGTTTTTCTACGCTGATCCAGAGCAGGCCAGGATACAGGCGGATATACGACCGGATCAACCGCCTCTGCCAGGGATCGATAGCGTGATTCTCGCTGGATATATCCCTCACTGATATACAAATGGCGCAGGGGTTCGGGTATGCTGGCTGAAAAATCAGATTCGAAACGAAAGTCTGACCGGTGGCTTTCCATGAACTGCCATGGGAAGAAGGAGGTCCCATACCCGCATATGATAATGGCCCGTTCATTATCGCTGGTTATCCGCCCCGTAGCGTGTATAAGGGCTTCGGTAAACAGGAGGCTCGATCCGGCAGGTGCCACGACCTGATGGATTAGAGACCGATCCTGATAGGCAGCTTCAATAATGGTCTGATCGTCAACATCGATTTTATGACTGCCGGGAATGACCACTGTACCACCATCGTCGAGCCCCAGGTCGGTTAAATTCGTCAGGACCTTTATAAAATTGGAATGCACCAGGCCATTTTGATATTGACTCCCTTCTCGAACGGGCAATCCGCGATGAAAACCGAAAAGAGGCAAACCGTTGGCATCTGTCTCCCAGTCTGGACTTATTCGATTAATATGCGCATTAGCTTCCAGGATATGGACTTTACCGCCGGACACTTCCTCTGCCATACCGACAATGCGCGGGTGGGTAATATAGTCAATAATCGCCGGGTAAGACCATGCTTGACCGATGGCACCAATATAGTGGTGGTGTGGTTCATTTCTATCGAAATATGCATGTTCGACAACCTGAGCTTTCGTGTCATCAATGCCCAGGATATCGGCTTTCAGTCGTTGAAGATCCGCCTTCATCGCTTCACACTCGGCTGGTGTGAAAACCTCAGGAATAATTACATAGCCGTGGACCTCAAAGTGATACCGCTGAGCGGGAGTAAGGGCTGGAAAGGGACGTTTTTTCTGTGGGGACACCATAATCTTGCTCCTGAATGATAGGTAGATCCTGTACATCGACTACGACGAGGTCATCATCAAGCCTTCTGTCCACGGGCCGGTTTACGGCCGAAGGGTTGATACCTTCTGCCGAAGAAGAAAATATCGTGGCGTGTTGCCACCTGACCTAATCGTCTTATGCTATGAATATGGATTATTATAATGAATCCGTCGTCCCAGTCCTTGCAGAACTCAACACGCCAGAACCAGGCCTTACGGATGAGGAGGTGCTGACCCGACGCGCCTCTTTCGGTCTTAATGAGCTTCAGACCCGAACAGATGTCAACCCCCTCCAAATTTTTTCAGCCAGTTTAAAGGTTTTATCATCTATATTCTCCTCTTCGCAGTGGCCATCTCACTGACCAACGCCTTTAGGGGATTTTTCCAGGAACTTTCAACAGGCCTCTCTCTCAAAGCATTGAAAACCTGACGTCAATACAAACCAGAGTGTTTCGAGCCGGAGAAATAAAAGCCCTCGTTGCTCGATAACTTGTGCCAGGAGATATTTTTTTTCTCGAAGACGGGGATAAAGTACCTGCTGACGCAAAGATTATCGAGGCGGTTCGTTTGAAAGTTAAAGAAGCGACCCTTACCGGGGGAGCGTGCCCGTAGATAAACATACGGCACCTGTCAAAGGTGCGGTTCAAATTGGTCCACAGAATAACATGCTTTTTGCATCGACAGTTGTCGTAACGGGACATGCATCGGCTGTAACCGTTGCGACCGGAATGAAGACTGAGATTGGTAGAATTACCCGATTAATCAAGGAGACCAATGAATAACAGACGCCCCTCTAGAAACGATTGGACCGTTTTGGCAGTAAACCAGGCTATTGGATCAGCAGCATCTGTACTTTTATTTTCATCGCCTCTGTATTAAAAGCTTACAGGGCAGATGGAAGTGTGACGGGTAACGCCTTCATCGCCTTTGCGTTTATTGCCCTCCGCCTGGCTGTTGCAACTGTACCAACGCCATGCCTACCGTAGTGACTATCGCCTTAAGTGTTGGTGTGAAACGTCTGCTCAACAAAAAGGCACTCGTCAGAAAACTCTCCTCCGTGGAAACCCTGGGTAGTTGTGACATGATCTGCACAGACAAAACAGGAACGATGACGAAAATCCGGATGACCGTACGGCGCGGCTGGACACCCGATGGTGAGGCCGAGGTCACAGGCAGCGGGGTCACCCGGGAGGGTGCTCTGTCTCATCCGATCGGGTTGTTCTTATTTCAGATTGTTACGACCTGCAACAATGCGGTGTATAGCAGAACTGGAGAGGAATGGACCATTGTGGGGGACCCAACAGAAGTCGCTCTACTGGTCAGTGCAATAAGGCTGGCTGTGAGGTGAGGCCGTCAGGATCGATGAACTTCCCTTCGATTCTGATCGAAATTTGATGGTGTACTTGTGGAGGATTCCAACGGCCTGTGGGTACACACCAAAGGGGCACCGGACCAAATATTGAAGCGATGTACATATGCCATGGGTGGTGGTCAAGAGGTGACCCTGTCTGAACACGGGAACCTTGGCGAGGTACTGATCGTCCTGCTTGCTGTCCTGTATTGTCTCAACCTACCCTTGACAGCCATCTACTCTTATGGATCAATATGGTCACCGACGGGGCGGCTGCCCTGGCTTACAGTGTAGATCCCTGCGGCCGGCACATCATATCCCGACCGCCTAAATCAGCCGACGAAAGTAGCCTGTCACTGCCTCACCTGACCTTAATCGGCTTCCTGAGGGTTGCAGGGACCATTATCGCCCTTATGCTATTTCGGATATAACGGAGGCCAGGGTGATATAGATGGGGCCGAGTGATTGGGACAGGCCATGGTATTTAATTTTGTCGTGCTTTATGAACTCATTCTTGTCTTTATTATCAGAACGGGATATCACGTACCCCTGCTTTCAAACAAATGGATATGGTTCTCCGTGGTCATATCTATTGGTCTTCAAGCCCTTTTACTGTACACACCGCTCCATACACTTTTTAAGATTGTTCACTGGCTGTTTCCAAGGTTCAGGGCCTTCTCACCAGCGGTATTGTATTCTTCGGTGCGTTCCTGGGATACCACTACGGCATTGCGGCCAGGCTTTTCAAAAGAAAAGCCTACCGATTGCCTTGGTAATCCTTCAGGCTGACAACAATGGCCACATTGGGGTTTGACTCTGGGTACATACGCCCGTGGCATCAAAGAGAAAGACCCGGTGTACGAAAGATACACCGGGCCAATTAACAGCTGGCTTTCCGACCACGCGGTTCACCTGGTTGGAAAGCCATTATTCAAACCTGCATATTTCATGACTGGATTACTCAAGGTAGGGGGCCAACCGCTGACTCCGTGATGTATGCCTGAGTTTATTGATGGCTTTTTCCTTAATCTGACGGATACGTTCCCGGGTCAAGCCAAATCGCTTCCCGATCTCATCCAGGGTGTAGGTCCGATTTGAGTCTAAACCGTAATACAGATTCATAATTTCACTTTCCCGCGGGGTCAAACTCGCTATAGCACGTCCGATTTCCTGTTTCAGGGCATCCGCCATGGCCACTTCATCGGGCATGGGGCTGTCCTGATCCTTCAATAGATCCATCCGGCTAAAACTTTGGGAATCACCAATGGGAGCATCCAGGGAGGACGGTAGACTTGCCCAATCAGGTAACGCCTGCGGGCTTTCCATTCCCTCTGCTAACTTATCTTCACTGCCACGCATCATCTCCAGCTGTTTGTTACTGCGCTTTATCTTGTGAATTTCTTCCACTTTATTAAGCGGCAGACGAATCAATCGCCCCTGATTAGCCATGCCACTTAAAATGGCCTGACGGATCCACCAGACTGCATAGGAGATAAATTTAAATCCCTTAGTTTCATCAAAACGCCGGGCTGCTGTCATCAGTCCGATATTTCCTTCGCTAATTAAGTCGGATAAAGACAACCCTCGATTCTGATACTTTTTAGCGATTGAGACCACAAATTTGAGGTTCGCCTTAACCAGTCCCTCAAGGGCTTCCTCATCACCCGCCCGGATACGCTGTGCGAGAGCGACTTCTTCTTTTGCTGTTAACAGATCTGTTTCACCGATTTCATGTAAATAAAGATCTAGAGAATCGTCATCCTTCATATTCTGATTTTGTGGACCTGTCATTTTTCCCTCACCAAGGCGTCCATTCAGAGCATCTTTCCCTACCGCAGATTATTATCTACCCACCGAACATCGGTATTTTTGAACCACAGGCAACGGCATGTGCGAGTTCTTCATAATTTTCAGGACTAATGGAGGGTCCCTCGTTCTTACATTCCTTGTCAAAAGCGGCGATTAATGCCTGGGATATGTCATCTGCGGATCTGCCTTCAATATCCGTACGTTGCAGAGCACAGAGGGCCTTGCCGTTTTTTATTAATGCGACAAAAGGAGACGAAGGTTGAAACTCATTTAGATACTGATCACGTAAATGAGCAACAGCTGCCTTATCCTGACCGGCAAACACGGCGCCCAGGCGATCAGGAATCACACCATTCTGTAACGCCAGAGTCACGCCTGGTCTGGCACTGCCTGCGGCACAGCCACAGACAGAGTTAATCATAACCAGAACCGTCTCATCATTATTTTGACTCAGTAGACGGTCAACATCCTCTGGTGTGGTTAAATCTTCCAGACCGGCCATAATCAATTCATCACGCATAGGCTGTACAGCCGCAGGATCATAGGTGGGTTGCTGCGCCATAGGAAACTCCATGGTATTGCTCCTTGTAGAAGGTCGTGCGTTGTCAGGCTCTATCCGAAAACATGCATAAATCGCAGACGTATCGTATCGTTACACCGGTCATGTATTTGAACTTTCACCCATAATAAACAACAAACCTGACTTTTTTGTCAAGTATTATTCAACTAATTGTTAACTATAGACTAAATATCTTTCCTTTGTTGATTCTATTATGTGATTGTCCATAGTACGGGTTTAGCTTCCCGAGCGGAAATGCAAACTTTTTAAAAAAGTTAAAGGGACTTATGGAAACACTTTAAAGTCGTTATCCATAAAATTCAGTTATCAGTGCCTGCTCAGAAAACTGATATCTGTAGTTGTGCTGGTATAATCACTAGGGGTCGACAGATTAGAAAACTCCGCATCATCCACCACCAGTTGCTCTGGCGCGATATCACCGATAATGGTAGAAGACGGGCGCGGCGTGTCGATAATCGTGTTGTTATTGATCGCTTCAATCCTTACGAGCACGTTATAGGCCGCAAGTTCACCCATTTTTTTACGGTAAGACGGATACCAGGCTTACCGAGGCTTGTCGTGATGACCTGGGTGCCAGTAACCACAATATTCGCATTGGTTAAAGTCGGTGTTGATGAAGATACTGGGGCAGGCATTGAATTGGTGGGAACCGATGATTTACAGCCAACGAAAACAATCAGAACAACAACATATTTCCATTTCAATGCAAAGCCTCCGATACAATGTAGATTAATCAGAACCCACCCTGATAATATACGGACGCGATCCATGATGTCAATTTTACTTTTGTTGTTACTCATTCAAATCCAGTAAGACATTGGCTTATCCAATACGACGGAAGAGGGGGCAGACATTTGGACAGGAGGCACTTAGTGATTTGCATTCTCTAATGTTAGTCGGCGGACACTTTAGGTTATGATTAAAACTCAAGTACTTATTCATGCTGACCGCCCTTACGCAACGGAATTCGGGGAACACCTCCAGGTTAACCACATTTCGCGGCTATTGGGCCATCAGGACATCAACGGCGTTGCGGTATCTCGTAAGAGATCGGCGTGCTCGGGTTGAACCGATTGGACCGTGCTGCGTGGAGGGCAAAGGCCGTCGGGGTAGCCTCTGTCATGATGACGCTCAGATGAACCGCACAGGCCGCGCCATCCCATCGGTCAGGACCATCTCCGTCGGCGTCAAGACCGGCATAATGGCCGCACCCTCTTTTAATACTTGCCTATCACATCCGGCCGGAGCATATTTTGCCCATATCTCATCATTCAAAAATCAGCAATTAGGAGCCGGATATGATAGAAGCCATACCATTGTCTAACCAGCCTTTTGGCGCTGAGATCACGGGTGTAGATTTCTCCGGTCCCGTATCGGATGACGACATACGAACCGTCATACAGCATTTTTATAACCATGCTATCATAATCATTCGCGATCAACGTCTCGACCTCGAACGATATGAGTGGTTAGTCGGTCAGTTCGGCCAACTTCATCACCACCTAATTGACCATTTGCGTTTAAAAGACCATCCCGCCATCCTGAATCTATCCAATATTTTTGAGGACGGCAAACCTATCGGCGGATATCATGGGGCGTCATTCTGGCATACCGATGTGGCGTATGAAGATCCGGGTAACAGTGCGACCATCGTATACGGCCATGAATGGCCGGAAGGCGGGTGTCCGACTTATTTCTGTGACTCGCGAGCGGCTTACGATGCTCTGTCTGATACGATGAAGAAACAGATCGACGCGTTGACTGTCCTTCACCATTATGGGAACAGGGACGACATGATTGAAGATTCAACCACCTCGGCGGAAAAATTGCAGGGCCATCAGAAGGCACAGATACAAAACGTCTTCCACCCCCTCGTAAAAGCCCATCCGTTCACGGGCCGTAAAGCGCTTTACGGGGTCGCTGGCAGTTCCTTCGGTATCGTCGGCATGCCGGATGATGAAGCGATCAGCCTGCTGGATGAACTCAAGGTACATGCGTTACAACCGCAGTTTATCGCCAATATTGATTACCATCCTGGTGATCTAGGCGCTTGGGACACGTATTCAACTTTGCACAAAGCCACGACGCTCAAGCCCGCAGAAGGGACCCATGATCGGCGGTTGGTGTGGCGTATCAGTGTAAAAGGGCATCCGCCGCTGATGACGAATGAGGCGGTTTCAGCATGAAGATCAGCAGGATAAATGGATCTAATTATGAAGTTATTAAATAAAACGGCGATCATCACTGGTGCCGGGACAGGGATAGGAACAGCTACGGCAAAATTATTTGCTTCTGAAGGGGCTCGGGTGTGTCTTACCGGAAGGCGACCAGAACCGCTACAGCATGTCGTTGAGGATATCAAGGCGGGCGGTGGAACAGCTATGGCCATAGCCGGCGATGTGGCCGAGGCCGCACACTGCGAAAATCTGGTATCAGAGACCATGTCGGCTTACGGGCGGCTCGATATTCTCTTCACCAATGCCGGATCGGGCGAGAAAGCCAGTGTCACCGAGACCTCCGAAGCCTTGTGGGACCGGACCATGGATACCAATTTGAAGGGCACCTTTCTCTGTGTCCGGGCGGCCCTTCCGGTCATGCAAGAACAGAAGGCCGGCGTGATCATCACGATGAGTTCCATCCTGGGGCAATCGGGTATGGCTGATACGGGCGCCTACAGCGCCTCCAAAGCGGGCATCGAACAGCTAACCAGGGTCGTTTCCCTTGAATGTGCCCCGTACGGCATCAGAGTCAATGCCGTGGCACCCGGCTGGGTGGCGACAAAGATGACGGAAAGTGCCCAGCAAGATCAAACGTTAATCTCGCGGATTCCGTTGGCACGCTTCGGTAAACCGGAAGAGATCGCCCAGGCGGTGCTTTATCTAACGACCGATGAAGCCCGTTGGGTCACGGGCACCGTGCTGACCATCGACGGCGGTTGGAAAGCGATGTGAGGGTCATAAAAGGATAAGGACCATGTCCATTAGACTTACCGATATCCACTTCGACACACTTTTGAATAAAGGCTATGTCATTATCCACAGATTCCTGCCGGAAGGGCCATGTGCCGAGATGGCTGCCGCCGTGGGGCGTTTGCTGCCGCCGTGGGAAGAGATAAAAGACAACGCACAAGTTGCCCGCCCAGATGCGTGCTATTTCCCTTATCCGGAACAGTGCCTGAATCATGCTATCCTTAATACGGATGCTATTCGGTTTGCCCGACGTTGGCTTGGAACAAAACATATCCACTATCGACCGGGCCTGGCGCTCGTTCGGTATCCTGGGTTCCAGGGCGGGCGGGATGAGGGCCATATTGACAACGGCAATAACTCCCTGTTGCCGCCTACGGCAACGGATCATACCCACGCCCAGCTTAATTTCTGGTTCTATCTTGAAAATGTTGCGGCCGATCAAGCACCGACCATTTTCATCGCCAATGATGATGGGCTTGATCTGAGTAAAGCAGAGACCATGGTCGCGCCTGCCGGGTCGGTGTGCATATTTCACAACTACACACGGCACGCCACCAGTGATTATACTCGGCGTGAGGGGGAGCGATATGTATGGAAGTTTGCATTTGGTCGGGCGGATCACTATTGGGAGGGGGCGGCGCACTATACGGATGTCGGTAGCAATGAGCATTTTCGGGCATTCATCGGATCCATCACCGCTGGAGAGCGTGAACTCTTCCGTTTCCCACCTGCCGGACACCCCTACTACACCGAGCAGACCCTTGTGGCGCTGGAAGCGCAATATCCAGGCTGGAACCGGCATGATCAATATAGGTAATCCAGCTATCTTACCCTTTTAAATAAACAAGAATGACCAGATCAAAAACCGTCATCCGCCTCCTTTAGTAAACTCCTCCAGCCATTGCCGATCCCATAGCGAGGGGAAGGCGTGCTTCTGATATGGGTGACGAATACAGGCCTCCAGATTAATCTCGATCCCCAATCCGGGTTTATCCGGCAACATGAATTGGCCATCCTTCTCCAGGTCCCAGCCCTGCACCAGTTCGGCGCGCCAGGGGACATCATAAACGGCGAAACTTTCCTGCATCCAGACCTCGGGGGTCGCCCAACCGAAATGTAAGGCGGCACAAAGGGCCACCGGCCCGATAGAGCAATGGGGGGATAGACGGATGGCGTGTGGCCTGCACAGGGATGCGATACGCTGCCCGATATGTAAACCACCGCAGTGCGCCAGGTCCGGTTGCAGGATATCCGCAGCCCCGATGTCAATACACCGTTCAAACTCTTCAAGCATATAAAGCCGTTCTCCAGCGGCGATTGGATAGGAGAGCGCATTTTTCACTTCGAGCAGTTGATCAAGGCTGTGTGGTGTGACCGGCTCCTCGAAAAATGAGGGGTGATAGGGCGCTAGCCGTTGGCCTACTTCGATGGCATGCTCAACCGACAGGCGACCATGACCTTCGATAAGCACATCGACGTGTTCTCCCACTGCGTGACGGACCGCAGCAACAAGGGCCACGGCGCCGTCCATCTCCTCGATGGACAGATGCTTCCAGGCCGCGCCAAATGGATCGATCTTGAGGCCCCGGTATCCCCGTGCTTTAACCTCGCGGGCTTTCAGGGCATAGGCTTCCGGTGTACGGGCGCCGCCGTACCAACCGTTCGCATACGTAAACAGATGTTCACGGGCCTGTCCACCAAGCAGTTGATAGATGGGTTGTCCCGCCGCTTTGCCGAGGAGGTCCCACATGGCAATTTCTACGCCGCTGATGGCCGTCATGACTGTCGAGCCCCCCTGATACTGATCGCGAATCAGGTCATCTGTAAAGGACACCACGTCGGCAGGATCTACACCCAGAACCCGGTCCTCAACCCACTCGTGGAGTAGCGTCTGAACGGTCTGCTCCTGCCACTCCAGCGTGGCCTCCCCCAAGCCGGTCAATCCATCGTCCGTTGTAAGTTGAACAAAGAGATAGTTGCGCAACCCGGCGTTGGCGAGGAATGTTTCTAATTTCACGATTCTCATGTGTATTTCACCTTATCTCTTACCCCGTCGTCCACATTTTAAAGGAGCAAGGGGCAACGCGCCTATTCGCATCCATTCTGTAGAATGAACCCAAAATAGTCATAGTACACAACAAAAGTTAAAAGGTTGTCGTCCCCGCGGGCTTTAAGCGGGAAAGACCTACGATCATATGGGATAATAAAGCAGAAAACAGCTTTTGTCGTGTACTTTGACAACTTTCTTTTCTACAACAATCATAGTTTTAACCTATTACCACAGTATACGACAAAAATGTCGTCTCCCCGGCGAAAGCCGGGGGCCAGCGTCTTTAATGTGCGGGGGAGAAGACACTGGTTCCCGGCTTTCGCCGGGATGACGATGGCCAAACATCGGATCTTTGTCGTGCACTATACCAAATAAATAAAGTTAAAGCATCTGCTTGAGGTTTCGCTGCTTCCAGTATAATCTCAGTTAAAGAGTGTCTACAGCTTTCTTGACAAATCTTGCTGGCTGGTTTATTAATAGTTTCCCACCTGTTTCATGAGCCCATGAGCAAAGAAAGAGGTTCTGATCCCTAACGCTCAGATCGACCTGGGCGCGTTCAACAATACCCGAATGCCAAATGGGAATGTTTGGTATAGATTAGACACCCTGAAAAGGGCCGAAAAACTGTAAAAGGAGTAATGATCCATGAGTAAAATCGGAAAACATCGGACTTTGATCTTTGGTGTATCATCACCGATTTTAGCTGCTGTTTTGGGGGCAGGAACCTATCTGCTGCTCACGCGTACCAGCGAGAATCTCGATGCTGATTTTGTGTTTCGTTTATCTATGACTTCGGTGGCGATGGCACTACCGTTTATCGGTACAGTCGTTCTCGCTCTGAGCGATAGAGCGAAAGCACGTTTCACCACACCCTCAAAAGTGGGCATGGTCATTGCGATCCTATCCCTGGCTATGGTCTACGTCCCCATCAATGGTGCGATTTCACGAGCCAGGCAAGCGGAAAATCTTGCTTTAGACGGTGTTCCTGCACCTGAAATGGACGCGGTGGACCTTAACGGTAACGTCCACCGCCTTTCCGACTACCGAGGTCAAGTGGTGCTGCTTAACATCTGGGCGACCTGGTGTGGCCCCTGCAAAAAGGAAATGCCGGCCCTTGATCAACTGTACAAAGAGCGCGCAGAAGACGGGCTGGTTGTTTTGGGGTTTTCCGTCGAAGACCCGGAACTGCAGCAGCAATTTGCAAAGCATTTGCCGGTTAGCTATCCGCTGCTGACGAACGAAGGTAATATACCCGATACCTTCGGCACCACCGCCCGATATCCGTCCAATTTTTTAATCGATCGGCAGGGGCAGCTCCGTCGCGCCCCAAGTACGGATGAGCCTTTCGAGAATCTGGTCCGCGCCGTCGATCAGCTGCTGCAGGCGTCGAGATCATAAAGAAAGGCCATTTAAAGCAGGCGCTGTATCCCCAGACCTATATCGCTGCTATTTACTCGCCGACGTGTCGGCGCGAACAGACAGGAGGATGATATCATGAAGTCGAAAAAAGTGCTCTGGTATTACAACCGTAAGGGCTGAAGCAGCTGTGACAAAGCGTCCAGGTTTCTGGAGGCTAATAATATAGAAATTGTTGAACCTATACCGGCAAGCAGAAAATTACAGGCCGAAGATGCGAGAAACCTGCTGGAGACCGTAACAAGGATGGTCGCGGCCAAAGGCAAGAAGGTCGACGAGTTTTCAGTTGCCGTACCCATAGACGACGAGCTCATCGAAGCCATGCTCGGTCCAACCGGAAATCTTCGCGCACCGACGATTCGTGTCGGCAATACGATCCTGGTCGGTTTCAATGAAGACGTGTTTTCGGAGGCTTTCGGATAACATAACCTACGCGGCCATGGTAAGCACTTCCTGACCATCGGCTGCGAACGATTTCCTCGACAACCCCATGTACATGACCAAAAACGACTTATCTCATAACGGCCTATCAGACCTCCTATTCGACAAATGAATATATACTCGAAAGAGACAACGGCGTCCCGATCAAGACCGATAACGATGCGGACGGTCCTGATCGGCCTCATATTCTCCGTACTCGTCAGCCTGTGGGGACAGTATGCCTCCGGGCAGATGAACTATCATTATATCACTCGTACTCAGATACCGCTTTGCCTGCTGGCACCGTTTCTCTTACTGATTCTCTTTCCAAACCTTCTGTTGCGATTAAAAAGCACCTCGCATGCTTTGACCACATCAGAGTTGATTACGATCTTTTGCATGGGACTGATGTCATCGACGGTGCCGGATTGGGGTATGGTCCGATATCTGATCAGCCTCATCACCGCGCCCAATTATTTCGCCAGTCCGGAAAACCAGTGGGCGGAGAGCTTCTTTGAATTCCTGCCGCAATGGCTGGTTCTGTCCAATGATAATGGTGAGGTTTCAGATTTCTTTGCCGGCCTGCCCTCCGGCAGATCCATTCCGTGGCTTGTCTGGTTTACGCCCCTCTTCTGGTGGCTGTCCGCGTTGGGGGTGCTCCTGTTTGTAGGGGCCTGCCTGATCGTTATGCTGAGGAAACAATGGGTGGAACATGAGCGGCTGCGTTTTCCTATGGGGGAGGTGGTGTTGCGCCTGATGGAGGCGGATGATGACGGTTCAAGCATACCCCGTTTATACCGTAACCGTATTTTTCAAACAGGTTTTTTACTCACCTTTGCGATCATGATATGGAACTGTATCGCTTTCTGGGAAATTTTACCCCGAATTCCGATCAATCCGACGCTGAGCCTGATCATCGATCCGACCTTTCCGCCTGTAAATATCCGTTTAGCCCCCTATGTACTCTGCTTTTCGTTCTTCGTTAATCTGGAAATACTCTTCAGTGTCTGGTTTTTTCAACTTTTCCGTATCATCCAGACCGGTATGCTCAACCAGTTCGGCGTCACTGCCCCTTCTACTGCTATTGTGCCCGGCGGGCTTGTTTCGATACAATTCAGCGGAGGACTGATTATGTTCGTACTCTGGGGATTCTGGATGGCGCGGGACCATTTGAAACAAGTCTTCCGTCATGCCTTCGGCCGGGAGACCAAATTGCGGGATGAGGACGAGCTCTTTTCTTACCGTACGGCGGTCTTCGGCCTGATCGCCGGGGTAGCCTATCTGATCGCCTGGCTGTATGCGATCGGTTTCACCCTGCCCGTCGCCGTTCTATTTCTATTTTTTCTATACGTTTTTTATATCGGCATTGCCAGGGTGGTGGCCGAAGCGGGACTGATCAATCTGGATCTTCCAATCAATGCCCATAGCTTTACCGTCGGTATGGTCGGATCAGCCAATATGACTGGCGCGACGCTGACCGGTCTCGGACTGACCAATGCGTTTGCCCGCAACTGGCGTACCTTTACGATGGTCGGCCTTTCTCATGTGGCCTGGATGCGGGAGTATATCTGGCCGAATCGGCGTATGCTGGTTCTGTGGATCAGTATGGCTTTTATCCTCAGTGTTGTCACCTCCACCATGTATGTCATTTACTCCGGATACACGCAGGGGGCGGACAATCTGCATATCAATCTGACCAATACCGGTAATCTATTCTATAATCTCATCATCAACTGGATGCGTAATGCCACCCGTATCTCCGAATTGGAAATCATCTTTCTCTTATCCGGAGCGGCTATCAATATGCTGCTCGTGGCAGGACGGGTCTTTTTCTACTGGTGGCCCTTCAATCCTATAGGATTCGTGGTCGGCGCAGCCACACCGATCACGAACTATATGTTTACTTTTTTCCTCGCGTGGTTGATTAAGTTCTTTGTGATGCGCTTCGGTGGTGTAAGTCTGTACCGAAAAACACAGCCGTTGTTTCTGGGCATTCTCGTAGGCTATCTGCTGGGTGTATCTGTGGCATATGTGATCGACTCAGTCTGGTTCCCGGATATACCGCATGTGACAGAGATATTTTGATGTGTTCGACGCTCGTCAACAACTGGAGGTGTCTACAGGATCGGGTTGTGCAACCCCATGGCGTCCCAGCGTTGATGGTCGGTAGAGATAAAGAGGAGAGCGGGAGATTGGAAATCCACGGCAAATATACGCCCGGACGGGGTCTCATGGATCATTGGAGACGGCCTAAAAACTTTTACACTTACATCTGTGCCTACAAACGACAAGTAAAATCCGCTCCCCTGTGCTATAAATCCCCCGGTGTAATTACATTTCAACTGATCTCTGGTACACCATCCGACCGCCGTCGGTGGGGAGTGAGGTGATTGTTTGCGAGAACGTCCGCGGCGGTCCAGCCCATTTTTCCGTGCCGAACAACGCCGTAACGAACGGTGGCTTCATCGGCGAATGGCCGCACGTTTGGCAAGTCGAGCCAGATGCGTAAGAGGACGCGTTTGTGGTCTTCGTTTTCGATGGGTTTGTACCCTTCTTTTCCGTGAAATACGGTGTAGTTGTTGAAGAAGGCAATATCCCCATCGTGTAAAGGAAAGGCGAAGCTGTGTTTTTCGGCTGTTTCGGCGATAAAATCAAATATTTCGGTTTCACGGGCTGTAAGAACCTGGTTTGCCTTTTTCATGCCGCCACGAATCCAACCGGGATGGAAGCGACACGATACGACACCTTGCGCAGCGCTGAATGCGGGTACTTTGAAGTTTGAGAAGGGGGTTTCCTTGGGATAGGTTTCGATTCTGTTCCAGATAAACCCTTCGTACAGTCTGGCCAGATATTCGGGATGTTGGCGAAGGATTTCATTATAAACCGTCATAGAGCTGGCGGCCAGGCTGAGGGGATCATCAGGTGCCTGGCGGACACAGAAAAGACCGGCACAATCGGAGAGGTCGACGTGTAACGCACTTGGCAGAGGTGAGCCAAGGATACGTGCGCCTTTTTGTGGGGCCAATTTACCATCAGTGACGTAGTGAATCAATCCTGCTTCCAGGTTTTGTGTCACGGCTGTGCCGAGGTGTGTGCAAAGCCCCCAGAACAATTTTTCTAGATCGGGGTAATCATACGATGCTGTGGGGAAGCCAGAAAGAACGGCGAACCCCCTGCCATCGCGGATTTGGCTTTGTAGATTATGAAGGGTATCCAGAAGGCTGGGCCATGGGAAATCTTCACGGGTCAATTCGGCAAATGGCAGGCCGCGTTTGTTTATTTTTTGAAGGGCTTCGCCGAGATCGTCTTGTTGCTGAGTGGCCAAGGTGAATTTCCAGGATTGATCACGCGCAAGGTCTTCACCGGTCCAGGCGCTCGCATCTGTGATGGGTTCCATCTGTAGGGGCATTCTGGCTCTCCTGATGATTGATGGGCAATGATAGGGATCGCCGCGCTGTTAACTTCTCGATTGTTTTTTTCAACTCAGGTCATTTATGGACAGGATACAATAAAACGAAATGAAAGTCATGGTTTTTGGGCCCTATTCCTCGGTCCACCGCCCACCAGATCGAGAAAATAATCTCTCCATATGAGTGTTTCAATGTCTGACATCAAACCACAAGAAGAACCGGTAAACGATCCGTGCATGTACGAGTCAGGCGCCGATATAATTATCCTTGGCAATAGCCTGTGCCGGGTTGTATGGCGTTACTGTGGTGGTTTATGGAACGCTGCATACGATTGCAGGACGGTAGACGGCTGGCAAACCCTCGCCCGGGATCCAGAAGGCGCTGCTTGCGGCATCGTCGTCAGAGACGGATCGGACGTCCATGCCTCGCCGCACAGCAGACCAGAGGTGATATACCGCAGTGACAGACGGATCGAGATTATGTGGCGCTTCAAAGCAGGTGCCTGGGATGTCGCCTGTCGACAGACGATCGAAGAGGGTGACCGCCATATTCTGGAAGAGGTGGTCTTCACCGCTCGTGAAGCGTCCCAGGTGCGATACCAACGGGCCTGGCAGGCCGAGGCACCGGAGGATGACTTTTACGAATGGGTGGTCAATACCCTGACGCATAACGGATGGAGATCCGGAGCGGCGTCCTTTCTGATTCTGACACACCAGGGTGAAGGAGGATGGCGTCCATCCGGAGGCGGAGGTGGTTTTGTTCGGAGCACCACCGGGTTTGAACGAAATAAAGAAGGCTTTCATACACCCGGACCGGGCGCGGTATACACGGTGTTTCACCGGGCGCCGCATCAAGTGGAACAGGAAGGGTGGATCGATACCGCTGATATAAAGGTCTACCGATTGCAGCATTATCTCATTTTATATCCGGATAACCTGTTCTGCCGGGATGCCATCGACTATGTACGAAAACTACAACCATTGGAAGCTTTGCCGCCGCGCTGGTCCTGGAAGGCGTTCATAGATAAGCAGGTCGAAGGGGTTCGCCAAGCACCTGGTCTCTGGGAAGACCACGGTGACTGGGGGCACACGGAACTGGGCTGGTACATGGGCGCCAGCCCCGATGCATTTATCCAGAAAGAACGGCAGGCCCTCGACTGGGGTGGCAACTTCGACCTCTGGCAGGCCATGGCATTCCATGAGATCGGCAGACGCTTTGGTGACGCATGGGCGTCGGAACGAGCCGGGAAGATCTTCAACGGAATCAAACACGAGATGTGGCAGATCGACGATCCGGGTACGCCCTGTGATGGCGCGTTCTGGATGTTCCGTCCGAGAACCCGTGCGGCATACGAAGCCCGCAAGACGCAGCACTTCGGTGGTGTAGGTTCCATCGAGAAATCGGCCGACCTGTGGATCTGCGATTCCGGTAAGATCGGTTACTGGCTGGCGGAGATGTCAGTGCAGCTTGATGATGACCTGTTCCTGGAAAAATCCGAGGGGGCGGCGGCCTTTCTTATGGGATTGCAGCGGGCAGATGGCAACCTGCGGGCTGGCCGCATCCATGTGAGCGGCAAGCCGGTATATGCATCGAATCTGGCCTGCAATGCCTGTGCGCTCATGATCTGGGCACGGCTGTACGAGATCACGGGCCGTGAGCTTTACCGTGATGCGGCCATCCGGTGTGCGGATTACACCATGGCAAAGTGGTTAAATGGGCGTGTCTGGAAGATGTATGGGGGTGAGTGGGATGTAAGGGGCAACATTTCTTCTTCTTCAGCCGCATACGCCACCTGGGGGTTCGCCGTTTTGTTTCGGGCGACTGGCTACGAGCCGGCTCTGGATGCTGTCCGCTGGAGCGCGGACTGGCACATGGCCATGCAGTCCTTGACCGATACTGGTATACGCCATTACATGCCAAAGGCACGCTGGAAAGGCCGGAAATTCCGTTCCACGGGCGGTTTTGCCCAGGGCGTGATGAACGAAGGATACGGCCAGTTGCTCTGGAATCGTCCTGAAGAGCCATACGCCCAGTATCTGGCGTGGAAAGTCACCGGTGATCCTTTGTATCTGGAGAGTGCAAAGGCCTACCTCGTCTGGCAGACCTACATGCAGCATGACTGCCCGGACGACTATCGGTTTCATGGGGGTGGCAGCGAGGGATACGAATGGTCGAAGGACACGCTTAACGGCTTTGGCACAGTCTATTTCGGTGAAACAGTCGGGTGCAATATCACCCTGTTTGCACTCATGGATGAAGGATCACTGACCTGGTGAGTTGATAAATTTCACCCAGGCGCCAATCGCAACACCAGCAGCGTCTGAAACGCTTTTTTAATGCTTTCTACTACCACCCCATCTTTGTGATTATCCAAGTATAGAAGTCCGCCTCCAGGATAATTGAAGACTCCCCGTAGCTTGCTGCGGTACTTCACGCAAGCGGTGGGCATTGCTGTGCTTTTCAAGCGTGCAGTATATCAACCCCATCTGTTCGCATCCGCCTAGGCACTGATCCCTGTACCCTGATTTTTATAGATTTGATGACAATACCCGTTGCATGGCCCAGATAAAGGCCTCGTTTTCTTCCTTTGTGCCCATGGTCACTCTTATAAAATTATCCATCCCCCATCGTTGTTTGCCATTGGAGATAAATACATTGTGTTTGCTCAAAGCATTGGATATCTCGGTGGCATCCCGATTGAGATTGACCCACATGAAGTTGGCGTGACTGGGGACCGGTGCCATACCCAGCGCTTTAAGTTCCCTGGTTAGATAGACCTCACCCTCCTGGGCCAATTTTCGGCTGTTTTCGATATGTTGATGGTCGTTGATGGCCGCTTCGGCTGCAACGACCCCAAGATAACTCAGCGGATTAAAACTCGGCTGATGAACTTTCAAGCGTTTGACCAGTGAAGGATGCATAATGCCGTAACCGATACGCATGCCGGCCAGACCGTATCCTTTTGAGAACGTCCGGGCTACGACGACATTCTCTTTTTCCACGCCGAGGTGAGCCGCATCTTTGTATTCCGGGTTCCGGGCGAAATGAATGTAGGCTTCGTCGAGTAACAAGAGGACGTGCGCAGGTACTGAGTTGACGAAATCCACCAGACGGTCATGATCAACCATCGTACCTGTAGGATTATGCGGGTTGGTGACCGTAACCATGGTGGTATTGCTGTTGATCATTTTATAGATCATATCCAGGTTGTGGGTGAAGTCCTCATCCAGACGTGCCGGACGAATTTTAAGGTCCATCCCTTTTGCCTCACGGTAATTCGTCCAGGTCATTGCAGGGTCTGTATAACCAGGCCGGGCAAGGATCATCTCGGCCCCCTCTTTCATGGCTTCCGTCGCCATGACATGCAGCAGCGGGCTGGAACCGCTCGTGACCATGATGGGGGTAATCTCCGCCAGTTTTCTTCGCCCCTCCCAAGTACTTGTATCGCCTTCCGGCAGGGCAATATCGTGGTGTCGCCCAATGGCGGCGATCAGGTCCGGGGTTTTCTCACTGCCGTAACGGTTAACTGCAAACAGGTTTTTAGCAACCGCCTCAATGGCCCGGGGAGACGGCCCCAAAGGGTTCTCATTACCGCCCATGCGGACCACCCCAGGCTCAACACCCCATCCACGGACGTCGGCAGGTTCTTTACCGGCTAAGAGCGCAGCGGCTACATCGTGAGCACTGTAGGTCATGGCGCCGACACCACCCAGCAAAGCGCCTTTCATAAAACCCCGTCGCGAAAAAGTATGTGCATCTTTCATGGATAAAAACTCCTTTGTTTTGTGTAGCTATGATGAGATTTATACTTCTTCTGGACTTTTTCTTTCACTTTCGGCCTGAACGATTCGATCCGGTCCTGCATCATCGAATTTCACGATGGGCGTTAATCATTGAATACAGCAAGATAGGCTGCGACCAGGGCGGCCTAAGTCCTAAACGAATCGATTTTATCGTGGGAGAAGGTTGAACCGATTATTATTCAAATTCCATGTAATCAAGAGGATTTTCTGTAATCATCCCTTCTTCTTGCGCGGCAGAAAGAAGATCTTTGTCACCGGCAATAAATATAGGTACCGTTTGATCTGCTTCTTCCATCAGCCTGACGGGCCATCAATACTGCGGCTAATTGAACAGCGACATACCCGCGAAGACGATGCTGCTGAGTTAACTCCACGGCCTGATCGATAATGCCTCGCTCAACAACAAGAAGTACAAAGTGTTCCTCGCAGTCTTGCAGAAAACGACTCAGGATACGAGTCCGCTCTATGTCTGAAAGCCCGCCAAGGGGCGCGAGCTTTAGCGCTAAAAGCAGCTGCCACCTCTGCCAAAGTAATTTCAGCCAACAATATGGCATGGTCGGCAAGAGGATCGGTTAACTTACGGATCCAGTCGCTCCCGTCTTCGTCTGCATAGCGTTTGACGATCGCACTGGCATCCAGATAATACACGCTCACGATTTCTATCCCCGTTGCGTGGAGATTATTTCACTTAACGATAGTCCGGCTGCTTGTTTCAATGATTCACGGACCTCATCGAGCGTAACACCGGGAATGATCTTACGTCGTAACGAATCTCCCAATGGACGCATCTGGCCTTTTGCATGTAAAACTTCTCTTACTGTTGACGAGGCACCTGCGTTACAAATCTGTATTGACGTTTCCAGGCGTTCGCGTCCCAACTCCTCGGGCATTTTTCCTACTTGTCTGGCTTGCTCTTCGAGCCGAGTATAGATCTCCTGAGAAATTTCAATCTTGATGGTGCTCATGGGCTTCCTTACTTTCTCGGTACTTATGAATTACCACAAATAAGGACCTGATCAAAAGTAATCTGATATTATATATTATCTAATATAGACCACCTGGATCAGGATCGCCCGCAGGAGCGGGCGCCTACCAAACTGTATTATATCGAATAACTTCTGAGCACGTACTTAGATATAGTCTTAAACACCGTTATCTTGTAATAAGGTGGCTCATTTGCAAATCTGAGTCACCCATTTTCTCTATGGCCAGGAGAGAAAGGAAGCAATCATAAAGTTCTGGGACCAAGTTATTGGCTGGATAAAGTTAATTTGGTGGAATTTTATATCACATACTTACGAGCAACAAATGATTACTTACCTGGTAACCCTATTCTCTTCCCTCATTTCTCGCCGATGTTCAGCCTTTGAGGATCTTCACCGGCACGCCGGCCTCCACATTCTATATCTTTTGACGATAGGTTTATCGGAAGCCAGGGCGATATTCAGTCTATCGTTGGCCAATGTCCTGCGGTCCGGATTCATTATTCGTTACACGCCTTTATTCTGCAGTATCGATCGATCGCACTTGGTCTGACCAGTCCCGCCACAGGTCACCCCTCGGATCGCCCAGGACCACCTCATCCGGGACAGACGACGGCGTCTTGGCAAAGGCATAGATCGTGGCCTGACGAATCACGTCGCTCCGTGTGTTCTGTCCGGCCATATGCATCAGATTCGCGTGCCACAGCACCACCGAGCCGACCGGTCCTTCGGTGACAACAGGTTTGGTGTCGGATTTGATATCTGTGAGTGGCGGAACGGTGTAGCCGTCCCACGGAGGGACACCCTCGGCCCTATCGGGCGGCGGCGCATCGCGATGGACGGCTGTCCAGTAGTCCCATATTCGCTGATGACTGCCCGGCCATAGGGTCAGCCCACCCGCATCGGGCGGCAGGTCATCTATATAAGCGGCGATCTGAAGCCGCCAATGCGTGTCGTACATGGCCTCGGAGTGGGCACTGCGATAGTTTTCTGCCGGTGGCGGGCTGTTCGGCAACGTGCAATACAGACCCCGGGCCCCCTGTCCGGTCGACCAGACGGGGCCGGTTTTGGGCAGCCGCAGTTGCTCGGACTTACCCGTGGGTTTGCCGGTCCACTGCTCGGGCTCCCCGCCCAAATGGGACGCCATCCCTTTCACGGTACCCTCTGTCAGCAGGCAGGGTCCAGTGGTCACGCCCGATTCGTCCAAACCGGCCGGCCACACCACTTCTCCCTTACTTAGCAGTTGCTCGGCCACATTCCACAAAGCACGTGGGGCCGTGTTCAACAGCAACTCTTCCGCGCCGTTCCGAATGAAGAGCCGGTGGCCGCTGCCGAAGAAGTACGGATCGCCGCCGTCCTCGGCCCGCGGGTAGCTGTCCGCCTCTACCTGAGTAAACGGAAGCCATGTGGCAGGATCGTCGCGCTTCATGCTGGGGCGGTGAGCTGCAATGACCCCCCACATCTGGTTCCGTGCCTGCCGGCAAAGGTCCAGGTCGAGCACCCCCGGCAACACAAGCATACCGTCACGTTTGAACTGTGCGATCTGACTTTCAGTGAGTAGCGGGACCTGGTGCAGGTCGTCAGGGGGTATGGCCATTAGATATGCTCCTTATGGATGGATGCGCCGGGCTGAAGGCGAATGAAGACACCGGGGATTTATGATCCTGAAACATCCGCGTTACTGCTGTCCGAATTATTCGCTATGACAGCCTTACGCGTCTCGTTGCAAATGCCTCTTTCGCTGTTGCCGTATGTGATATTGCCGTTGACGAGGACGTCTTGCGAATTTTCTTTGATGTAAATGCCGTATTGCTGGCCGGCGTCTTCCACCACCTCATGGTCGTGGACGGAGCATATGCAGCCATGGACGATGACGTGGCTGCCGCCGTCGATCAGAATACCTGCCTGGTGATTATTATAGACGTGTACATCGCCGATGATGACATTACGGGGGCCGGCGTTGCCACCCTGGCTGGACACCACAATGCCGCCCCCTTCTTTATTGCCACCGAAGTCGCTGCCGCCGGTGATCGTCGTGTCATCCGTATTGGGACCGATCAGAACGCCCGCCTTGCCGTTACGAACGGCGGTGACGGTATTGACTTTGACCCCCTGCGTTCGGGCTTGGCCCGCATCGGGGGAGGTGATGACGAGGCCGTAGGTGTCGCAGTCGGAGAATTCACAGCCAATGATCTTGGCGTAGTGGCAGCGTTCTACTAGCATGCCGACCCCGTTGACCTGAGGATCACAGAACTGCACCTGAGCCGCATCTATGACGCCGGGGGTACCACTGCTGTGGCCACCTTCGAAGTGAAAGCCGGTGCCGCAGAAGTTGGCACCGACGTTTCGTATGGACAACAGATCGCTGCCGCCACGTACCCGTATACCGGCCTTTCCGTTGTCCTTGCCGCTTCCTATGAGATGGAGATGGCTGACCGTAACCCCGGTGACCTTTCGGGTGTCGCCGTGGATATCAAGGAGGTCGATAGCCTTCTTCGATCGCAATACCGTGCCTTCTTCGCCGCCGCTGAAGGTGATGCCCCGCGCCGCCCCTTCCAGATGGACCCCGTTCTTATCTCTAAGATAGATGGTCTCCTCCAGCCAGTAGCAGCCTGCCGCGAGGTATATCCGCCCGCCTTCATCCGGCAACCGGTCTATGGCCCGCTGAATGACAGACGCGACCTCGTTGCCGGTAGCGACCACTGATCCGTCGCGACCCGATCGGGCTTCGCATCCTTCGCGGTCATTTATTGAAATGATATAGTCGGCTGTGATAGGCATGAAATAATGCTCCATAGGGTTATCATTATGACGAAAGTGGTGGTGGCCGTGTTACATCCAGTAGCCCCAATGCATACGAAGCCGGTATGTTATCCTTGTTGCCATTCCGGCATGCTGACTGCGGAGGAAATTGTTAAATGCGCGCGGCTTCAGCCGCCGTAGGAAAATGCCGGAACGCCCTTGACGCCGGGATCGATCTTGATGAGCGACCCCGCCAATGGCTGGTCCTGGAACGCTTCGTCGTCCAGGCCGTAGACCGCGGAGGTTACGTAGAGCTCATCGAGGTGTTCACCCCCGAAGGCACAGGACGTCGTCTGTCCGAAGGGCAGTCGGATGTGACGCAGGCGCTCACCGTTGTCGGGGTTATATCTCTGCAGGCCCCAGCCACCGAAGACAGCAATCCAGAGCATCCCCTCCTCATCTATCGACATGCCGTCGAAGTGACCTTCGCCGTTCTGGTGTTCGACGGCGACCCGCACGTTCGAAATGTTTCCCGTATCGATGTCGTAGTCGTAAGCGCGGACGGTATCCAGTGCCGTGTCGATGTAGTACATCGTGCGGTGGTCAGCTGACCAGACAATACCATTGGAAATCGTGACCGGCTCGACTTTCTTTGATACCGAATGGTCGACGTCGAGACAATATAGGGCACCACAATCGGCGGCGCCAAAGAAATCCATGGTACCGGCCCAAAATCTGCCGGCGGGATCACACTTGCCATCGTTGAATCGATTCGCCGGGGTCTGGCGTTCCGGATCCGCGATGGGCGTGATCTTCTCGGTGTCGAGGTCGAGGACGGCAAAGCCGTTGTGGAGCGCGAGGGCGACGCCGCCGCCCTTCCTGGGCACCACCGTGCCAACCGCCTGGCAGGTCGGGATGGTCCGGTTCTGACCGGACGATGGGTCGTAGACGTAGAGTTCGTGACTGAGGATATCTACCCAGTACAACACCTGCCTGTCCGGGTCCCACAAGGACCCTTCACCGACGAGGGCGCGCTTGTCGACTACGAGTTCGAGATCGAGATGCTCAACATCCATAACAAAGAACCTCCCTATTTTTAACCATTGTGCGCGTTGACATTTTTACCGCCATGTTACCTGCAAACGACCCCAATTATCTTCGAGTAGCGCCAGCAGTTCAGACATTTGGCGTGTCCTGACCTTTACCAGAATGGCACCGATGCCCCTGCCATAATTTGGGTGCATAGTCATGATGGCCGGCCCGACAGGTCCGTGGAGCGATTCGAAATTGAAATCCCGGTCCACGCTGATGATGGCTGGTGGTGCCTTTATAAAATCGGTCGCCCGTCTCCTGATTACACCGATATAGGTTGAATACTGAGACGCCGGTATATAGAATATAGAAGGTGCCCATTTTATCGGCCACTGTATTATAAAATTCACCATAGCACACGACAAAAGTTATTTTTACCCTTTCTAAGCTATGGATAGAAGGTGCCCTCCGGGGATTATGGGTTTAGCGCCTGTTCCGGTTCGTCATCCCAACCCCGAATCAAGGCCGGTATAAGCGCCAGCCGGGAACCAGCGTCTTTTGTCAGCGGCGTCATCGCAAGGAGAATAGCAAGATGAAAACCAACATCAGATTTACAGCACTTTTTTTACTGTCGGCTGGTTTCCTCTTTATGTCGGGTGGATGCAGTAAAAGTCCAGAGGATGCAAGAGAAGCGTTAGGCGCGATGAATATCCAATATACCGAGGAAGCATTTTTAGATCGTGTGGAAAACAATGACCTGCCGGCCGTTGAGTTGTTTATAACCGCAGGCATGAATCCGGAGGTTCGAGATGGTTCTCCCTTACAGAAAGCAGCCGGGCATGGCCATATAGAGATCGTGAGGCTGTTGCTGGACCATAGCGCAGATGTTAATGCTAAAGCCACAACCAATCGGACGGCCTTGATGGCCGCATCGAGAGGGGGGCATACAGAGATCGTCGGGCTTTTGCTGGATCAGAATGCAGATGTTAATGTTGAAGAAAGCACCGGTGACACCGCTTTGATATATGCATCAAGAGAGGGGTATGAGGCGATTGTCAGGCTGTTGGTGGAAAAGGGCGCGGATGTTAATGCAAAAGGGTTGCGTGGTACGGCCTTGAAAATGGCCTCAAGCGAGGGGCACACAGAGATCGTGAGGTTGTTGCTGGAAAGTGCTGTGGCGGTCAACGTTAGAAACGATGCTGGTAATACCGCCTTGATAGATGCATCCAGTGGTGGTAACGCTGAGATCGTGAGGCTGTTGCTGGACCGTGGCGCGGATGTTAGTATTAAAAATAATGTCGGAAATACCCCCTTGATAGATGGATCAAGGGGGGGCCATGTGGGGGTTGTTCGGCTATTGCTGAACCATGATCAGGATGTTGAAATTAAAAATAATGCCGGTGACACCGCCTTGATGGATGCATCAAGAGGAGGCCATGTGAAGGTCGTTGAATTACTCAAAGCGGCCGGGGCCACGGAGTGATTTGGGGGCTGGTGTTAGACGCGCGTCGTTTACCTCTTGATGAAGAAAGGGCCGAAGATAGGAACGATTGAGATAACAACCACCGCAGTCATATTTGTAATCATGTACGGAAAGATCATCATCAGAATGCCAGGGGTCCTGCTCCAGTAAATCCGAGAGCTTATGAAGCACGCACGGCGATCTCCACCTTTTCATCACCATGAGGGGTATGCCTTCATTAATGAGTCATGTCCCCTTGAGCATATCGAGCACGCGAAAGAGCGGAGATACGGTTGAGGCGCCGCTTGGATATTTTGGTTTGTAACAGAGAGAACCGGTGGTTAGGAGAAAGCGTGTTTTATCCGACCCGCCATCGCCCATGAAACGTAAGTAGGACCATTCGTTGAAATCATATAACAACGAACAGCCGACTACGATCCCGCGTTGCAATATACCAAAGCATTTTTTTTTTACACAAAGATAGTTTTATAACAGCTTACGCCGAATGTTAATCGAGAGGCCAAAATATGACGACGCTGGATATCACCGATTTACCAGATGAAAAGGTAGCGTATATTAGCCCTCAAGTATCGACAGAATCATGGTTTGCAATAACTGGACCTAATAGGCTCTAAAAGTTACAATTTGTTCGAAATAGATACGCTTACGGTAAACAACTTAGGGAAAAGGTATTGATCATGACACAGATCACCTTAAATATCCCCGACGAAACCCTGCAAGCATTGAAAATGTCTCCTGATACGTTCGGCGATGAATTTCGTATGAGTCCAGCCGTGAAATTTTATGAAATGGATCGCCTATCCTCCGGTGCTGCTGCCCAGCTCGCCGGTATTCCCCGTACAGTGTTTCTATCACGATTGGCAGATTACGGTGTAGATACTTTTCGGTTAACAGAAGACGAACGACAACGGGAAACACGTCTTGCCTGATGTGATCTGCAATACCTCGCCCTTTCAATACCTGCATCAATCAGAACGCCTTCATAATTCTCCATGATTTGGTCGGCCATATCATTGTGTCATTGGCTGTTGTGGAAGAATTGGCTACAGGACGTTCTTTCGACATTGACCTACCTGATGTATTCAAAATCGATTGGATCACCGTGCAGCAGCCAACAATCATTCCTGCTTCGTTACTCATCCAAGATCTTGGTCCAGGGGAAAGGGACGTGTTGAGTCTGGCCTTAGAAGCACAGGATCCCGTGGTCATCCTTGATGATGGCTTGGCACGACGTGTAGCTGTGAAGCCCACGGCATTCCTTTAACGGGAACGCTTGGCATCTTGATTGACGCTAAACGTAGAGGGTTAATCTCTGAAGTCTCCCACCATATTGATCAACTTCAAGCATTAGGCTTTCGACTTGCCCCTCATACCAGAGCTGCCATCTTCAGGCAGGTAAGAGAAGTATAGTCCATTATTGATTTATCAGGTTTTAATGTCCGTTGACACCACCTTATTTTTAGCAAGGTGCACCAATATTTTATAGACTTCTGCTCTGAGTATATATCCTCATAACTAGTTACAAAACAATATTTTAGATTATTGTTTTAAACACAAAATGTGCGAGCACCCGCTATAAAATCACTTCAAAATTGTCACACTATGTCACTGTAACAAAAAACGGGTAGAAGAATTCAGGGGATTATTTCCTCCTAAATTCTTCTACCCGAATCTATTAGACATCTTTCCTAATTATCGATCGTGTGTATCGTATCTGAGGTTTACTAAAGCGGTAATAACATGCCAAGTTTTACTATAGTTTTTGTGCTTGCCGCGATACGTTTCTTTGGTGATTCTGAAAATCTTACAAGGTATGAAATCCTCATAGAAAACAAGACATCGACAAATCTTGTCTCTGGAATACTTTGAATTTCACAGGAACTGAATTTCTACAGATAAATCATAATTTCTAAGAAGAATTAAGTTCGGAGAGAAATGAGTTAAGTTGATTCTCATCGATAATGTTTCTTTTATTGGCTTCTCTAAGTGCAGTGTCTGTACTCCGTAACCTCTGACATAATTGTTTTGATAATGCCATCAGAACTCTTTCGCCATTTGAGTCTGGGTGAGATATGAAATCCATAATCTGTGTATGAGAGATCATCCAGACGGTTGTATCTTTGTTCGCGACTACATTTGCAGCAATGAGTTGCCCGTCTAAAAGCGACATTTCGCCAAAATGCTGTCCCTTTTCAAGTATTCCCAAATGTGTGTTCTCTTGTACAACACTCACGGAGCCCCAAATAACAATGTACAAGAAATGATTGACGGCTCCCTCCTTTAAGACGATATCGAACTCTGAGTACCGCTCGGTTTTCCCCATTTTTTCAATCATTGATATATCATCCTCACCGAGGCTGGATAGCATGACACTACAGCGTAACACTTCTTTTACCGCCGACATAGAAATGATCCTTTCGAAATATATGACAGGTAAAATCACAAAAGAGCATGGGACAGAAACGAAGTCTAAGGCATCATTTCCTGCTGCCCTGTTGCCAGAATACGTCTACAGATGTTCGACCAATGCCGATCTACCCTGGCGATTTGGGATTTACTCATCTCTTGATCGAATATTCGACACATAGTCAACATAAGAGGCCTTCATGTAACCGGCTATACACAATTTTATATTATTCAGGCGAATTGGGGGGATGTGGTGCTATTCTAATATACGAGCCATGTCTTTCGCTGTCAATCCTTCCGTTAGACCGCATTGACATCACCCCGCAAAATGTAATTATTTTTACACATGATTTCACACCAACGCAGGGTATCTGCCACATGAAAAGAGCAGAGAAGAAACAGGGGCGGCGCGTCCTGTACCGGGTGGCTTTAAACGACGACTTAACTCAGGCCGATGTCGCCCACCAACTGGAACTTTCTGTACAAACAGTCCAGCAATATTTAAGTGCTGAACAGGAAGGCACCACCTCCCTATTACGCCCTGAACGCGTCCAGGAACTGAAAGACACGAGACGGCCAAGACACAGGTCTGATCTTACCCCGAAAAAACGTACAGGTTATGAAGCACGTTTTAACAATTCAAACTGACTGGGTGCTTTGTAGCCCGGAGTCGAATGACGACGTTTGATATTGTACCAGCCTTCAATGTATTCGAAGATCGATGCTCTGGCTTCAGCTCTGGTCCGATATCTGTTAAAATAGACCTCTTCTGTTTTGAGGGTATGGAAAAAG